>OGNF01002097.1_pt1 | contig 15982 bp, 11 predicted proteins | sample 1573321 | NCBI WGS metagenome assembly OGNF01 (sample SAMEA2581911, study PRJEB24529) | metagenome | biome: Human gut stool | place: China | collected 2011
TGCATCAAAAATCGGTCGCCCCTGCATTAACATTTTTTATGGGATGGGGTCTAAAGCCTATAACCATAAAAAAGACTGCGCCGTGAATATTCACGACGCAGCCCACATATATTCCTGGCGGTATATTTTTACTTGTTGGGGAAGTATGTTTCGAGAGCGTAGTTGATGTTCTCGAGGATATAATCGATATCGCTATCGTCGGGGTTTAGGGCCTTTGCGCGGTCGGCAATAGCCTTGGCAGCCTCGAAATAGTTGGTCTTCACGTCAGCGCGTGCGGCACGTGCTTCGGCGCTGTTACCCTCGATCTTGTTCCATTTCACTGTGCCCTCCTTGAAGATCTTCTTGGAAGCATTCTTCAATGTCTCGAAGTCAGCATTGGCATAGCTGGCAGCCTTTCGATAGTCGGCCAGGGAGGCGTCGGTATTGTCCATGCGGTCGTAAACGAATCCGCGGAGGCCATACATTGCGGGGCTCTCAGGATTCTTGGAAAGTTCCTCGCCGATGAGATTAACAGCCTTGTCGAAGTTACCCTCGATCACGTAAGAGTTCACGAGATTGTTCATGAAGAGAGGCTGAGCCATGCCGAAGCGATTGTATCCGGCGCGGGCGATATCCTCGATAGCAGCGGCGGATGCATTCTGAAGAGTGGAGTCGTTCTGGGCCATATACTGCCAGCAGGCAATCTCATAGATATAATTCTGCGAGTTGTCGCTATTGTTGAGGCGAGCTTTCTTGAAAGCTGTGGCTGCTTCAGGAAGGGCGTTGCCGGCATAAGCGGAAAGACCTGCGTTGAAGTAAGCGGTGTTCACCACAGAGTCGGGGAGGGCCTGAATATTCTTCGGAGCAAGAGGTGATTTGGCTATGTCGCCGTAAATCATGAATGCCTCATAGGCACCGGGATAATATTTCTTGGCGTTATAGAGGTTGCCGCCGGCATTGAAATAGTCGTTGAAGTGGCCGAAAATCTTGCCGAGCATATCCTTCGAATATTTAGCCTTCACCTTGCCCTTGGCATCCACCACAGAATCAAGGGGAAGAGCCTTAACGAACATCTTGTAGCCGTTAACGAGCTGCTCGCCCATGGCCAGCGGATCCACATCCTTGTCATTAGGATTGATCATACGCTTCTTTATGGCCTCGTCGTAGGCATCGTATTCAGCCTTGCCACCTACATAATAGGTGTAGACATCATTGGAAGTCTCAGGATTCTTGGATGCTTCCAGGATAAGACCACGCACCTCCTCGATCTTGTCGATCTTGCCACAGAGTTTCTTGGCCTGATCCACAGTCGCTTTCTGAGCCGACATACTGCCTACAGCTGCGAGGCAGAGTGCCATTGTGAGAATTTTCTTCATATTCTATCGTATATATGTTGTTATTTCTATTTGACTGTCTATCCGGGGAATGGATTAATCAAAAGAATGACCGGCATCCCCATAAGGATAAACCATTAATGAGCCCTTATTGTTCCGAAGAATCCGACTGATCCGCCGAATCCGAAACGTCCGACGATTCCGACGATTCAGACGATTCAGACGAGTCCGACTTGTCCGATATGTCCGATATGTCCGATATGTCCGATATGTCCGATATGTCCGATATGTCCGATGCGACCGTCTGAGCCTCCTCTTCCGCCACCTCTTCCTCAGAATCAACCTTGCATACGGAAGCGATTGTGTCGCCACGCTTGCCGAGGTCGATGAGCTTCACGCCCTGGGTGTATCTTCCCTGCACCTTGATGGTGTTCACGGCAAGACGGATAGCCACGCCGCTCTGGTTGATGATCATCAGGTCGTTGTCATCGTTTACGTTCTTGATGGCGATGAGGTCGCCTGTCTTGTCGGTGATGTTAAGGGTCTTGACGCCCTTGCCGCCACGGTTGGTGACACGGTAGTCTTCCAAAGCGCTTCGTTTGCCGTAGCCCTTTTCGGAAACCACCATCACTGTTTCATCCGGTTCGCCGGTCATTGTAATCATTCCGATCACGGTGTCGGCGTCACCCTCAAGTTGCATACCTCTCACGCCAGTGCTCACACGGCCCATGCTGCGCACTCGGTCCTCATTGAAGCGGATTGCGCGCCCCTTGCGGTCGGCGAGAATCACCTCGGAGTTGCCATCTGTGAGGCGAACTTCAATCACCTCGTCGTCGTCACGCAGCAAGATTGCATTGACGCCTACGCTGCGCACATTTGAATATGCGGCAAGCGATGTCTTCTTGATGATGCCGTGTTTGGTGGCGAAGAGAAGATAATGGGAATTGTTGAAATCAGGGTCGGAGAGCGAGGGAACGCGGATGAATGCGTTCACACGGTCGTCCGGGTCAATCTGCAGCAGGTTCTGGATGGCGCGACCCTTGGAGTTCTTGGCCATTTCCGGAATCTCATATACCTTGAGCCAGTAGCAACGGCCCTTCTGCGTGAAGAAGAGCATATAGTTGCGGTTGGTGGCAGGATAGATATATTCGATAAAGTCTTCGTCGCGAGTGCTTGAGCCCTTGGCGCCTACGCCGCCGCGATGCTGGGTGCGGAATTCGGAAAGGCGGGTGCGCTTGATGTATCCGAGGTGGGAAACCGTGATGATCACCGGGTCATCGGATACGAGGTCCTCCGAGCTGATGTCGCCCGAGAAGGGATTGATGGATGTGAGACGCTCGTCGCCATATTTGTCACGAATCTCGATGAGTTCCTCTTTCATCACGCGATGGAGGGTTTCCTCATTGTTGAGGATCTCATTGTAGAATTCGATGAGGTGCATGAGTTCGTCGTATTCTGCACGCAGTTTGCTCATCTCCAGTCCGGTGAGCTGGCGGAGACGCATCTCCACGATGGCTCGGGTCTGAATCTCGTCGAGTTCGAATCGTTCGCCGAGACGCTGGCGGGCCTCATCGGTGGTCTGGCTGCTGCGGATTATCTGAATCACCTCGTCGATATTGTCGCAGGCAATCATCAGGCCGCGCAGGATATGGGCACGTTCCTCAGCCTTCTTCAGGTCGTAGCGGGTGCGTCGGAGCACCACCTCTCGGCGATGGTCGATGAATGCCTGGAGGATCTCCTTGAGAGTGAGCGTGCGAGGACGGCCATCCACGAGAGCCACATTGTTGACGCTGAATGTGGTCTGCAGCTGTGTGAGCTTATAGAGTTTGTTGAGCACCACATTTGCGTTGGCGTCGCGCTTGATATCGATTACGATGTTGATCTTTCCGCGAGCCGAGATGTCGGACACATCGGCGATGCCGTCGATCTTCTTCTCATCAACGAGCTGGTAAATGCTCTTCACAAGGTCGCTCTTGATCACGCCGTAGGGAATTTCGCTGATCACGATTGCATCATGCTGACCCTGCGACTCCACTTCAGCCTTGGCACGGAGCACAATGCGGCCGCGGCCCGTTTCATAAGCGTCGCGCACGCCCTGCAGTCCGAAGATTTCGCCACCGGTGGGGAAGTCCGGGGCCTTGATGTATTCCATCAGTTCGGAAATCTCCATATCCGGATTGTCAATTAATGCCACGGAGGCATTGAGCGACTCTGTAAGATTATGAGGCGGCATATTTGTGGCCATACCCACAGCGATACCGGCGGCCCCGTTCACGAGCAGGTTAGGGATGCGCGTAGGCAGCACTGAAGGTTCGAGAAGGGTATTGTCGAAGTTGGGCACGAAGTCCACGGTGTCTTTGTCAAGGTCGCGGAGCATCTCCTCACCCATGCGCGCGAGCTTGGCCTCGGTGTATCGCATGGCGGCAGGTGAGTCGCCGTCGATCGAGCCGAAGTTTCCCTGGCCGAACACGAGAGGATAACGAAGCGACCACGGCTGTGCCAGACGCACCATGGTGAGATAAATAGATGAGTCGCCGTGAGGGTGATATTTACCCATCACTTCGCCCACGATACGTGCGGATTTCTTTGTATCTCCTGAAAAATTATTACCAAGCTCGTTCATTCCGAAAAGCACACGGCGATGCACAGGCTTGAATCCGTCCCTCACATCAGGGAGTGCACGCGACACAATCACCGACATTGAATAGTCGATATAGGCGCTTTTCATTTCCGATTCCAGATTAATCGGAATAATCTTGTCGTCTCCTTGCATTTTTTACTTTACAATTTCAAAATGATTCATTCGGCCGCCGCAATAAGCAGCGACGCCGTAAGCCGAATCATGCTACAAAATTAAGCATTTTTTTCCTCATTTCAAAATCCCTGCCGGCATTCAATGGTGCGAAACAATCGTAAATGGATAAGGGCAGGCCATTAGGCGGTTTGAGTTCCTTTGCATCGGATTAACAACATATTCAAACACTCAATAAATATGGACAAAATACAAAAGAAGGAGAGACATTTCAGCGATGAGGAGATCCGCTTCGTTCTTGACAATTACAAGGGTTATGGGAGCATGGACATGTGGGATTATCTTGAGCGCGACGCGAAAGACCCGGCGCTCAGGCAGGAATGCAGCCGCAGGGCCTCACGGGCCTACCACGCAGATGAATATTCCGCGGATATATTATAGTGAGGCAATTCGCCGGCAGGCTGAGGATTTTTTGGCACGATAATTGTTATACCAAGAGATAATAAATTTGTTGAAGACGATTTTTTTGATGAAGAACGATTTTTCCAAACAGTTTCGACCAATCCTTCAGCTTGCTTCTCGCGAGGCTGCACGTTTCAATTCGCCGGTGATCACCAGCGAACATTTCGTGCTGGCAGCCCTCACCAACCGTGACGGCTACGCCTTCAAGATCCTTACGCAGCTGAATGTCCCCATCGACAAGATGGTGGAGGAGCTCGAAACGTATCTCTCCGATCCACATGCCATCGGGGAGACCACAACCCTTTTTGAACAGCAATACAAGATTAATCTTGCCGCTATACGTCATTTGCAACTCGCCACATCGGAGGCCCGCAAGATGAATGCCTCCGTGATAGGAGGGGAGCATATCATCCTTGCGCTTATCCACGACAAGCGTGCCATGGAGTCGCCCGTGCTCCGTCATATCAAGGAAAACTATCTGAATTTCGATATTTCCATCCAGAGCATCGGCGACGCACCCGGCATGCCCCCGGGAATGGGGATGAACCAGGATTTCGACGAGGAGGATGACGACGAGATGCCGGAGAAGGATTCCCGCAACGACAAGGAGCAACGCAGTGCACCCCGACCCCGCAAGGAGAAGAGCGACACGCCGGCACTCGACAAGTTTGGCTATGATATGACCAAGTCGGCCGCCGAAGGCAAACTCGACCCCGTGGTGGGACGCGAGCAGGAGATCGAGCGTCTGGCTCAGATTCTGTCGCGCCGAAAGAAAAACAATCCCGTACTGATTGGCGAACCCGGCGTAGGCAAATCAGCCATCGTGGAGGGCCTTGCCTTGCGCATCGTGCAGCGCAAGGTGTCGCGCGTGCTTTTCGATAAGCGCGTGATTGGCCTTGACATGGCGGGAATGGTGGCCGGCACTAAATATCGCGGCCAGTTTGAGGAGCGTATCAAGGCTGTGCTCGACGAACTCTCGAAGAATCCCGACATTATCCTTTTCATCGACGAGATTCACACGATTGTTGGAGCCGGAGGCGCACCCGGTTCGATGGATGCCGCCAATATGCTCAAGCCAGCCCTGGCACGTGGCGAAATCCAGTGCATCGGCGCTACCACCCTCGACGAATACCGTCAGAACATCGAGAAGGATGGCGCTCTGGAGCGTCGTTTCCAGAAGGTGATGGTGGAGGCCACCACTCCCGAGGAGACTCTCGAGATTCTCAAGCAGGTGAAAGGCAAATATGAGGATCATCATAATGTAACCTACACGCCGGAGGCTCTCGAGGCCTGCGTATCGCTCACCGAGCGCTACGTGTCCGACCGCAGTTTCCCCGATAAGGCTCTCGATGCCCTCGACGAGGCAGGCAGCCGCGTGCATATCACCAATATCCGTGTGCCCGAAGAAATCGAGCAACTGGAGCAGAAGGTGGAGGATCTCACTCAGGAGAAACTTGCCGCCGCACGCGAGCAGGACTATGAGAAGGCAGCCTCCCTGCGCGACGCCGTGGTGCAGACCAAGAAGCAGCTCGACGAGGCTAAACACACCTGGGAGACGCAACTCGACAGCCAGCGCCAGGAGGTTGACGACGAGAAGGTGGCCGAAGTTGTGGCCATGATGACCGGCGTTCCTACTCAGCGCATCGCGCAAGCTGAGGGCGCGCGCCTCATCAAGATGGGCGAATCGCTTAAGGGCGCCGTGGTAGGGCAGGATGATGCAATCAAGAAGGTGGTGAAGGCTATCCAGCGCAACAGGATTGGACTGAAAGACCCCGACAAACCGATTGGCGTGTTCATGTTCCTCGGCCCGACCGGTGTGGGCAAGACTCATCTTGCCAAGAAACTCGCCGAGTATCTCTTCGATTCCTCAGATGCGCTCATCCGCATGGACATGAGCGAATATATGGAGAAATTCACCGTGTCGCGTCTTGTGGGTGCTCCTCCGGGATACGTAGGTTATGAGGAGGGTGGACAACTCACTGAGAAGGTTCGCCGCCATCCATATTCCGTGGTGCTTCTCGACGAGATTGAGAAGGCTCATCCCGATGTGTTCAATCTGCTTCTGCAGGTGATGGATGAGGGTCGTCTCACCGACTCGCTCGGACGCCGCATCGATTTCAAGAACACAATCCTGATAATGACAAGCAATGTGGGTTCGCGTCAACTCAAGGATTTTGGCGCAGGTGTCGGCTTCAACACCGAGACCGTGACAAAAGACCAGGCTCACAGCGTGATCTCCAAGGCGCTCAACAGGGCATTCAGCCCGGAGTTCCTCAACCGCGTTGACGACATCATCATGTTCGACCAGCTTTCGAAGGAGACCATCTCGCAGATCATCGACATCGAGCTCCGCGATTTCTTTGCAAGAATTGAAAAACTCGGTTTCAAACTCGAGCTCTCAGATGAGGCGAAGAATTTCCTCGCCGAAAAGGGCTACGACCGCAATTTCGGAGCTCGTCCTCTGAAGCGAGCCATTCAGAAGTATCTGGAGGACGACCTTGCAGAACTCATGCTCAACCTTGGAGCGGAAGGTCAGATAGGAGGCACCATCGTTGTAAGCTACACCGATGGCGAAGAACGCCTGAAATTCGAATACAAACCCCTGACCCTTCCCGCCCCCACAGAGGAAGAACAGACAGATTGCACCCATTAGACTAATTAGACCAATTAGACCAATTTTACAATTAAGGCCGCGAGCTATTGCCCGCGGCCTTTTTATTTACTTATTACTTATTAGCTCTGGCTTCTGACTTAAAGTATGAGTGAGCAGATATGGAATGTGATGAAGGCGAATATCCAGGCGAGTGCCGTATTATATACCATTGAGAATACCGGATATTTCCAGCTGCCTGTCTCGCGGCGGATGGCTGCAAGGGTGGCAATACATGGGAAATACAAAAGCACAAACACCATAAATGCCATGGCAGATGCCGGCGTGAAGGGTGGCTGACCGGTGAGTTTCGAGGGGGTGGTGAGCCGCTGCGAGAGAGCCTCGGCATCATCGTCGCCTACGTAAAGCACACCTAATGTGGAAACCACCACCTCCTTCGCTGCAGAGCCTGCAATGAGCGAAACCGTGGTTTTCCATCCGAATTCCATCGGTTCCACCACCGGCTGGATGAATTTGCCAATCTTGCCTAAGATGGAATTTCCTTGCTGATATTCGGTGGTGATGAGATTGTCAATCTCTTCCTGGCTCATTGATGCATCGGATGCCGGAAGATCGGCGATGGCCTCGGCCTTGAACTGCTCCGGCACATCTTCAGTGCCATAATGCGGGAAATAGGAGAGTGCCCATATTATTATGGAGGCCACAAGAATCAGTCCGCCCATCTTGCGCAGGTACTGTTCGGCCTTCGACCACATGTTGCGCATCGTGGCCTTGAATGTGGGCATTCGGTAAGGGGGCAGTTCCATCACGAAGGGAGTCTCGTCGGCCTTAAACCAGAATTTGCGCAAGAGCCTTGCCGTCATCACCGCCACAAGAATACCCAACACATAAAGCATTACAAATATGCCGGCACCATACTGCGGAAAGAAGGCTCCGCAGAGCAGCACATAAATCGGGATACGCGCCGAACAGCTAATGAACGGATTAATCAGGATGGTGATCAAACGGCTCGACTTGCTCTCGATGATACGGGTGCTCATGATTGAGGGAACGGTGCAGCCGAATCCCATCACCAGCGGGATGAACGATTTGCCGTGAAGTCCCATCCTGTGCATGAGCTTGTCCATGATGAAGGCCACACGCGCCATATATCCCGAATCCTCCATGAATGATATGAAAGCATAGAGGATGAGGATATTGGGCAGGAACACAATCACTCCGCCCACGCCACCAATGATGCCGTCGAGGATAAGGTCCTTGAGCGGACCATCCTGCATATAATTACCGATCAGGCCGGAAATCCATGTCACAAGACTCTCTATCCATTCCATAGGGTAGGAGCCGAGTTTGAAGGTGGCCCAGAACATCAGCCACATCACCAGAATGAAAATCGGGAAACCGAAAAGTTTATTAGTTACAAATGCGTCTATAATCTGGGTGTTTTTCTCCTCCTTCTTGAGGTTGCCCACCATTGTTTCGGCAAGCGCACCCTGGATAAATCCATATTTGTCGGCTGAGATGGCCGAAGCCACATCCTCGTTATAGTTTTTCTGAACCTTTACCTCCAGCGTCTTCCTGATTTCCACCCATTTTTCATAACTTTCATATGGACGGAGCATATTCTCCACCTCCGGGTCGTGCTCAAGGAATTTGATGGCAAGGAAACGGGGAGAGAAGTGAGCCGTGATGCCGCGGTTGTTCTTGAGGTCGGCATTGATGGAATGCACCGCGTTCTCGATTTCCGGACTCAGGCCCACATGGATATGACGGGTGTCGGGATTCTTCATCTCGTACACCTCAATCACATTGTCGAGCAATTTCTCAATGCCCCATCCGGTGGATGCAATCGTAGGACAGATAGGCACACCGAGCATCTGACCTAACTGCTTATAGTCGAGGCGCACATTGCTCTCCTGAAGCTCATCATACATGTTGAGGCCAATCACCATCGGCCGGTTCATGTCGATAAGTTCTGTGGTGAGATAGAGGTTGCGTTCGAGATTTGACGCCACCACCACATTGAGTATTACGTCGGGCGTCTCCTCCCGCAGATAGCGCATCACATAGAGTTCCTCGGGGGAATAAGCCGAAAGGGAATAAGTGCCGGGGAGGTCCACAAGGTTAAACCTATAACCCTTATATTTCATCCAGCCCTTTTTGGCATCCACTGTAACTCCGGCGTAATTGCCCACATGCTCATGGGCGCCGGAAGCCATATTGAAGATTGAGGTTTTTCCGCAGTTGGGGTTGCCGATAAGAGCGACATTGATAATCTTGTCGCGGCGCACAGGCTTGTGTTCCTGGTTCACGTCGGGGATATGCACATCGCTGTCGTCGACCTCGTCGGCAATCTCAGCGGCCTGCTTCCACACGTCGAGGAGTTCCACCTCGATGAGGTCGGCCTCGGCTCGCCGAAGCGACACCTCATAACCCATCAGCGCATATTTCACGGGATCCTGAAGCGGTGCATTCAGCACCACATTGACCTCGCGTCCCCTCACAAAGCCCATCTCCATCACGCGCTTGCGGAAGGCGCCGTGACCAAGAATTTTTGTTATAACTCCGGTTTGCCCGGGGCGCAATTCAGATAATTTCATCGTGTAATCTTGATTTCACCACAAAATTACTACCAAAATATGCAAACTGCAATTTCGGAATTTAAAATACTCAATATTGAGTATTATTTCGCAGTGCCTTTCTCCTCCGACTCATATTGGCGCTCGAGGAAGAGCTTCACCTCACGGAAGAGTTTCGAAGCAAATACAAATTCATTGAGCGACTGGCTCTTGCTGCGGAATATCGTGCGGTCGTTGCCTATCCAGTCACAAGAGCCCTTGTTGATGAATATGATATTCTCTCCGATTCCGAGCACAGAGTTCATATCATGGGTATTGATTATAGTGGTGATTTCATATTCGTGGGTGATGTCGCTCAGGAGCTCGTCGATGATGATGGAGGTCTTCGGGTCGAGTCCGGAGTTTGGTTCGTCGCAGAAGAGATATTTCGGATTCAGTGCGATTGCTCTGGCGATAGCCACACGCTTCTGCATACCTCCAGAAATCTCAGCCGGGTACTTGCTGTCGGCGTTTTCAAGGCCTACGCGCCTGATGCAGAAATGGGCACGCTCAAGCTGCTCGGCATGGGAGAGAGGGCTGAACATCTTCAGCGGGAACATCACGTTTCCCAGCACCGTCTCATTGTCGAAGAGCGCCGATCCCTGAAACAGCATGCCGATTTCTGAACGCAACTGACGAAGCTGCGATGTGTCGAGGTCGCGGAAATTTCGTCCGTCATATACGATATCGCCTGATGTGGGACGCAACAATCCGACCAGACATTTCATGAGCACTGTCTTGCCTGAGCCCGACTGGCCGATGATGAGATTTGTCTTTCCGGTTTCGAAAGTGGCTGTGATGCCGTGAAGCACCTCCACGCCATCGAAAGTCTTTACTATATTCTTCGCCTCTATCATTGCAGCATGAGTTTGGTGAGTATCACATCGGCAAGCAGAATCATGATTGAGCTTGACACCACGGCATTCGTGCTGGCTTTGCCCACCTCAAGCGCGCCGCCCTTCACATAAAAGCCGTAATAGGCGGCTATCGAGGTGATTATGAACCCGAACACTACGGTCTTGATCATACTGTACCAGATATACCACTCGTTGAAAAACGACTGGATGCCGTATACATAATCCTCCACAGTGATCATAGAAGTGAATTCGGCAATCACCCAGCCGCCAAGCAGGCCCATGAACATCGAAAGGATATAGAGCACCGGGACAAACAATACAAATCCGATAATCTTGGGGAGCACGATGAAATTGGCGGAGTTGAGGCCCATGATCTCAAGGGCGTCAATCTGCTCGGTGACTCGCATCGTGCCGATTTCGGAGGATATGTTACTTCCCACCTTGCCAGCCAGAATGAGCGACATCATGGTGGAAGAGAATTCAAGGATGAGGATTTCGCGAGTAGCGAGACCTGTGGAATATGAGGGAATCAGCGGCGACACGATGTTGATGGTCATCTGGATGGTGATCACGGCTCCGATGAAGAGCGAGATCACGATGACCAGCGGAATCGAGTCGACTCCAAGCTTATACATCTCCTTCACAAGGCTTTTGAAAAATTCACGCCATTTCTCCGGGATGCGAAACACCTGTCCCAGAAAAAGGATATATTTTCCAAACGACCTTATCGAGCTTACTACCATTTCTATCTTTTTAGAATTACCCCTTTGCTTAATCACCCATAGACGAAACACACAAGGGGGACTTAAGGTTGCAACCGCACCTTTTAAAAGATTAAAAGAGCCTTGCGGCTTCCGCGGATTTCGCAATACGAATGCAAAGTTAATAAAAAAATTTGGTGCGAAATTCAGTTTTTACTAATTTTGTATCTGATTTTCCACAAACAATATGTAGATAGATGCTGGTGATTGGAATAGCGGGCGGCACCGGGTCCGGCAAATCCACGGTGGTAAGGAGAATCATGGAAAGCCTACCCGAGGGTGAGGTTACCGTGATTCCGCAAGACTGTTATTATAAGGACAATGCCCATATACCGCTCGAGGAGCGTCTGAAGATGAATTATGACGAGCCTGCCAGCATTGAATGGGGGCTTCTTACCCGCCACCTCAAGGAATTGAAGGAGGGGAAGAGCGTGGAGATGCCCACATATGAGTTTATCACATGCTCGCGCAAGAAGGAGACTGTGACGCTGCACCCCAAGGAGGTGGCAGTGGTGGAAGGAATTCTGGTGCTCACCGACAAGACTCTCCGCGACATGCTCGACGTAAAGGTATATGTGGATGCTGATGCCGACGAACGCCTCATCCGCGTGATCCGACGCGACTGCATAGAGCGTGGCCGAACGCCGCAGATGGTGATCGACCGCTATGAGGAGACCCTCAAGCCCATGCATGAGCTTTATATCGAGCCCTCCAAACGCTACGCCGACCTTATCGTGCCTCAGGGAGGCAATAATCTCGTGGCTATAAAACTGCTCACCGATTTTATCCGTTCCCTGCTTACCTGCGATTGTAAAAATTCTTGATTGAAAGGTACATAAACCTCATCCCCTGCATATGAAAATATTTCCCATATTCGGCAGCAAAATAAATAAGGACAAGAAGGAACGCCCGGAACGCCTCACTCCCGAAGAGGAGCGTGAGCTCGACGGCGCGATTCCCGACATGCAGGAAGAGGTGGTGGACCGCAAGCTGGTGGTGGAAACCCCGGAGGGAGATGCCGAGGAGGAACAGAAGGTGGTTATTCCCGAGCGTGGCGTGCTCCGCACCGACAATCTCGTGAAGAAATATGGCAAGCGCACAGTGGCCAACCATGTCTCAATCGAGGTGATGCAGGGTGAGATTGTAGGACTCCTTGGTCCTAACGGCGCCGGAAAGACCACCACTTTCTATATGACTGTGGGCCTGATCACCCCTAATGAGGGAAGAGTGTTCCTCAACGACCAGGACATCACCGGCTATCCCGTATACAAGCGGGCACGAGCCGGAATCGGATATCTGCCGCAGGAAGCCTCCGTGTTCCGCACCCTGACTGTGGAAAACAATATCCGCGCCATCCTCGAGATGACTGACACCTCCAAGGAATATCAGAAGGCAAAACTCGAACAACTTATCCGCGAGTTCTCTCTGGAGCATGTGCGTCATAATGTGGGCACAAGCCTCTCCGGCGGCGAACGCCGACGCACCGAGATTGCCCGATGCCTTGCCATCAATCCCAAATTCATCATGCTCGACGAACCCTTCGCCGCAGTGGACCCCATCGCCGTGGAGGATATCCAGGAAGTGGTGTATCACCTTAAGGAGCGCAACATCGGCGTGCTTATCACCGACCACAAGGCCGACTCAATCCTCGGAATCACCGACCGCGCCTATATGCTCTTCGAAGGCCGAGTCCTTTTCCAGGGAACCAGCGAGGAACTGGCAGCAAATCCCGTGGTGCGTGAAAAATACCTCGGATCCGATTTCGTGTTCACAAGAAAGAAATATAACTGAAACCATCGGATTCCTTAACCCGTTTTAGATAATATGAGTTGCACATCAAATATTTTGCGAACCTCTCTTACGAAGATCTGCCGAATGGCGGCTCTTTTGTCGATTATTGCGATGCTTCCCCTATCGGGGAGAGCAGCCACCAAGTCAGTATCATCGAATGATTTCACAGTGGTGATTGATGCCGGCCATGGCGGCCACGACCACGGAGCAGTGGACAATGGCGCCAAGGAGAAGGATATCAACTTAGGTGTGGCTACACAGCTCGCATCGATGATTCGCAAAAAAATGAAGGATGTGCGCGTGGTGATGACCCGCGACGACGATACTTTCATCTCGCTGCAGGAACGGGCCAATATCGCCAACCGCAATCACGGAAACCTTTTTATCTCCATACACACCAACAGCGTGGACAAGTCGAATCCCAACCGCAAGAGTGTGAAGGGTACTTCGGTATATGCCCTCGGTCTGCATAAGGACCAGAACAACCTCAAGGTGGCACAAAGGGAGAACGCTGTGATTGAGCTTGAGAAAAACTATGAACAGAAATATAGCGGCTTCGATCCCTCTCGCGATGAATCTTACATCATTTTCGAGATGGCTCAGAAAAAGAATCTCGGCCAAAGCCTGAAATTCGCCAACGAGGCTCAGAAGCAACTGGTGAAGACTGCCGGACGTGCCGACCGCGGAGTGAAGCAGGCAGGTTTCTGGGTGTTATGGGCCACTTCGATGCCTGCGGTGCTCGTGGAACTAGATTTCATCTGCAATCCCGACCAGGCAACATATCTCAATTCAGAGAGCGGCCAGAAGGAACTCGCCACGGCTCTTTATAATGCGCTCGATACTTATGTCGATGCCCAGAAAAAAGCCCGCGAGAATGCAACCACTACGAAAGTAAACACCTCTCCCGCCGCAAGCAAAGCCCAGCAGGCAAAGCCGGCTCAGGAATCGAGGAATAAGGCTAAAAAACGCAGGAAAGCAAGAGAAAAACGTAACAATAATGATGAAGCGGAGGTCAACGAGTCCCTGATTTCTGAGAAGAATACCTCTGCCTCGTCACAAAGCGAGGGTGGCACCGTGACACTCGTGGCCGACCGTCGCGAAACGAAACGCATCGCTCGCGGCCCCGCCACCCCAAAGCGCAGCACATATTCCGCCGCCTCGCGTCGCCGCCGTTCCGACTCCGCAAGAAAGACGTCAGTGTCGCGCAATGTGGAGACTGAAAATATACAGCTCCTCTCTGAAAATGATTACCTCGCCAAGGCTGAGGAAACAGCCCCGGCTGTGAAGCAGGCAGCTCCCCCTCAGGCCGACAAGGCCAACAGCAAAAAGGGCAAAAAGGGCAAAAAGAATAAAAAAGACAACAAACAAAAAGGAAAGGCCGACAATAAGACCAAATCTTCCAAACCGGTCACCATCTCAAAGGGATCATCTAACATAGTTCTTGCTGACAACCAATCGAAAAACAAGAACACAAATGTGAAGAAAACAAAGGATGGCCGCAATGTCTACCGCATTCAGAGCAGCAAGGAGATTGCCGCAAAAACCACAGCGTCTGCCTCAACACCGCGCCACACCACGACGGTTTATAAGATACAGCTCTGCGCTTCCGAAAAGGAGCTCCGCAGCGACGACCCCGCTTTCCGCGGCCTGAAACCCGTGAAGTCTTTCCGCGAAAACAACCTATATAAATACACCTACGGTGAGAGCGAAAGCAGGAATGAAATTGAAAATTTACTCCTCGAAGTGAAATCTATAGTGCCTGACGCGTTTATAATTGTGAGCAGGCGTTAAGCAGCGTTTCTTAATGCTTTGCCTGAAACGCGCTTGCAGGCCCATTCCACTAAATTTAAATTTAGACCCAGAATGAAAAAACTGAAATCAAAGGAATTTATAATCGGTCTCTCTGTGATAGTGGCACTCGTGCTTCTATTCTTTATGATTGACTATCTCAAGGGTATCAACCTCCTGAATCCCGCCAATTTCTATTATGCCTCCTACGACAATGTGAGCGGGCTTAATGTGTCGGCCCCTGTCACTATCAATGGCTATAAGGTGGGTCAGGTGCGTGAAATCAGTTACGACTACGACAAACCCGGCAAGGTAAAGGTGTTGCTCGCTGTGAACGACAAACTGAAGATTCCGGAGGATTCATATGCAGTGCTGTCGAGCACCCTGCTCAGCGGCGCATATATCGACATCAAGGTGGGCAAGAGCCACAAGTATATTCCCAAAGGGGAGGAGGTGCCTACGCACGAGGAGAAAGACCTTATGGCAAGCATCTCGCAGGATGTGATGCCGGCAGTGAATACTATCCTCCCGCGTGTGGATTCCCTGCTCTTTAACCTTAATGCGCTTGTGTCTGACCCTGCACTCACACGTTCCATCCACAACCTTGACGGAATCACCACCAATGTGCTTGGACTTACGCAGGGGCTGAATACCACTGTGAAGCGCGATGTGCCGGTTGTGATGCGCAACGCCCGCAGCCTCACCAGCAAGATCGACAGCGTGAGCAACAATCTGATTATCCTTTCCAATGCGCTCAAGGAACTCCCCATCAACGCCACGATGGACAATGTCAATTCTGTTTCTGCCAATCTTGCCGACTTCTCGCGCAAGCTTAACAACCAGAACAGCACCTTGGGCATGCTCACCAGCGAATCAGAACTCTACGACCGTCTGAACCGCGTTTCGGCCGATATCGATTCACTGATTGTGGACATCAAGAAGAATCCCAAGCGCTACATCTCCATCAAACTCTTCTAATTAAGACCCCATCCCATAAAAAATGTTAATGCAGGGGCGACCGATTTTTGATGC
>OGNF01002105.1_pt1 | contig 15919 bp, 21 predicted proteins | sample 1573321 | NCBI WGS metagenome assembly OGNF01 (sample SAMEA2581911, study PRJEB24529) | metagenome | biome: Human gut stool | place: China | collected 2011
GGAGTAGGTAAACTCAATCTTGAAAAACGCCCCGTTGACATTGCAGGGAAGCAGGCGGCGGCAGCGGTGGGGCAGTGCGAGCTTATGTACACATACGACAAGTTGTTTTTGCAGTACAATCAGACAGTGGCTCAGATCCTTCTTACGGCTGAAGACCTAAGAACCCCGGACAGGCACATGAAATTTGAGAATACAATGCAAAAGTTGCTTGAACTTAGAGCGCTTCCGATAATAAACGAAAATGATACTGTTTCGACGGATGAAATAAAAATCGGAGATAATGATACACTTGCGGCAATCGTTGCCGAAAGTACGGGGGCGGATCTTCTTGTTCTCATGTCTGATATAGACGGTCTTTATGATAAGGATCCGCACAAATTCGATAATGCTGTACTTATTCGTGACGTATTTGATTTGAACGACGATATAATGGCACTCGGAGGAGATGCCGGTACGGCACGCGGAACAGGCGGAATGGCGACAAAACTTCAGGCGGCAAAAATAGCAAATTCCGCAGGTTGCGATATGATAATAATGCAGGGAGACAACCCCGAAAGCTTATACAGTATAATCGACGGAAATCCCATAGGAACAAAATTTCACGCAAAGAGAGTATAAAGAAAATGCAAACTCAAGAAATACTTATAAGAGCCAAAAACGCAGCAAAGGAAATGCACAAATTCGGGACCGACGATATCAATCTGGCGCTTGAATATATGGCAGATGCACTTATTGAAAATACAGACGTTATATTGTCTAAAAACAAAATCGATGTTGATGCGGCACGTGGTAAGATAAGTGACGTTATGATAGATCGGCTGGCTCTTGACGAAAGTCGCATAAACGGAATGGCAAAGGGAATACTCGACGTAGCAAAACTGCCTTCTCCCGTAGGAAACATACTTGATAAAGTAAAGCGTCCGAACGGGCTTATAATTGAGAAAATAAGTGTGCCTATGGGAGTTATCGCTATAATCTACGAAAGCCGCCCTAACGTTACTTCCGATGCAGCATCACTTGCACTGAAAAGCGGTAATGTGTGTATACTTCGCGGCGGAAAAGAAGCTTATAACTCATCAAAAGCAATTACGGAAGCACTCAGATATGGGCTTGAAAAAGCAGGCTTGCCCAAGGATGCGGTTCAGATGGTCGATGATATTTCAAGAGAAAGCGCAAAAGAGCTCATGCTTGCCAAGGGATACGTTGATCTGCTTATACCGAGAGGTGGTGCAGGTCTTATCTGCACCTGTGTCGAAAATGCGGTTGTTCCTTGTATTGAAACAGGAACAGGAATATGCCACATTTATATTGACAAAGATGCAGATTTTTCAAAAGCGCTTTCTATAGTAGAAAATGCAAAGACAAGTCGTCCTTCCGTTTGTAATGCTGCAGAGGTTTGTCTTGTCCATAAAAATATAGCATCAGAGTTTCTTCCGCTTTTGAAAAAGCGTCTTGTCGACGACAGAGCGGAAAAAGGATTAAAGCCTGTAATACTCAAGTGTGATACCGTCGCGCTGAATTATATTGATGCAACAAAAGCGGAATCAAGTGATTTCGACACCGAATTTCTTGACTATATCATGGCTGTAAAAGTAGTGGATTCTGCACAAGATGCGGTAGAGCATATTGCGGCACATTCAACAGCACATAGCGAAGCCATAATTACGGAAAACAAGACTACAGCCGACTATTTTCTTTCAAATGTTGACAGCGCCGCAGTATATGTCAATGCTTCGACACGTTTTACCGACGGAGGAGAGTTCGGACTTGGCTGCGAAATGGGAATATCCACGCAAAAATTACATGCGCGCGGGCCTATTGGTCTTCGTGAACTTACAACATATAAATATATTATTCACGGCAACGGTCAGATTCGCTGAGTGAAAAGGAGAAAAAATGCTTAAGATCGGATTTATAGGCGCAGGAAATATGGGATATGCGCTTGCAAAAGCTGTAAAAAACAGCGCAGTTGATACCCGAATTTATATATCAAACAGAACTAAAGAAAAAGCTGAAAAAGTAGCCTCAGAACTTGGAATATTGGCTTCAACAAATGAGGAAATAGCCGAAAACTGTGATATTATTTTCTTTGCCGTAAAGCCTAATATATTGCCTAAAATGATAGATGGCATAAAAGGAATTCTTTCCAAACGCAATAATTTTACAGTGGTAAGTATGGCGGCGGGTATAAATATTGAAAAATTAACTTCTTATCTTGGTTTTTCGTGTCCTATTATAAGAATTATGCCGAATACTCCTGTTTCAATAGGAGAAGGGATGATTTTATGGTGCGCTAATGAGCTTGTGGGCGATAAAACAAAAGCACTTTTTAATGATATTCTCGAAAAATCGGGAATTCTTGACGAAATAAATGAATCTCTTATTGATGCGGGAAGTGCTGTTTCCGGTTGCGGGCCGGCATTTGTATATATGTTTATTGAAGCTTTTTCAGATGGCGCGGTAGAATGCGGTCTCTCGCGCGAAAAAGCGCAAAACTATGCGGTTCAAACACTTATAGGTGCGTCTTCGATGGTTAGCAAAAGCGGTATGCATCCGGGAAAGCTGAAAGATGCAGTATGCAGTCCCGGCGGTTCAACTATCGCAGGCGTCCATGCACTTGAAAACGGGGCTTTCCGTGCAACCGTTATGAACGCTGTAAAGGCATCGTTCGATAAAACGAAAAAGCTTGGAGACTCGTAAAGCAAGAGCGAACTTCTGTGCAAACAGAAAATACGGACGAGTGAGTGGTAGCAGAAAACAAAGAACCTGCCCACTTATGCAAAACGACTATTTTGTAAGCGAAGAGAGCGTGTTCCGAAAGGAATGAACGAGAGGGGAACACGCTCGCGGAGCGTTAATTACACGGGAAATAAGCTCCTTAAATGCGACTGTATGCCTATATATCGAATTATACAAAATAGAAAACGGATATAATTTAACATTTTATCCAGTCCCTGACAGTAGGGAAGTGTAGTGTATTTTAAGAGTAGATTGTATGAAAATACAATTTACTCTTTTTTTGTTCTTTGCACCTTGTACTCCTATCGGAGATGAGGTGTTTTTTTGTGTCTAAAGCTTCGCGCTCGTACTTGTTGACCGTTCCGGCAGACGTTGAATCAGACGGCTACAGTCAAGAAGAAGTACAGGAGCGACTAAAGAATTATACATATATCGGACAGCTTGAACAGGGTACAGAAGTAAACGAAACTACAGGAAAGTGTTATCTGCATTGGCAGATATACATTGAGAACGGTAATCCTATTGGCTTTGATGTTCTTCGTAATAAGTTCGATAAAAAAGCAATCCATATAGAGAAGCGTGCAGGCACGAAAAAGCAGGCATACGATTATTGCACGAAAGAGGATGAAACCTATCAAGGTATTCGCATACAGAACGGCGAGATAGAGCTTGAAGACAATAAAGGCAAGCGAACCGACCTTCAGAATATCGCTGATGAAATGCTTGTCGGAGCTACAGAGGATGAAGTCCTTATAAAATATCCTCAATCGGCACATTGTATGCCATACATCCGCAAATTAAGAGAAATGTATATCAAGCGTACATACGGCGAAAAACTCCGCGAGGATATACAGGTCACATACATATACGGCTCGTCCGGCGCAGGTAAAACAAAGACTATTTATGATACTTATGAATTCAAAGATATATATCGCGTTACCGATTATGAACACCCATTTGACAACTATAATTACGAACCGGTTATGGTCTTTGATGAATTTTCTTCGCAGATTAAAATAGAGCTTATGCTCACGCTCCTTGACGTATATCCCGTACAATTGCCGTGCCGATATAACAATAAGTGGGCGTGCTATGATAAGGTCTACATCATAAGTAATAAGCCGATTGAAAGACAGTATAATGACCCGTTCAAACCTATAACGGACGAACAGGAAAAAGCCTTTCGACGGCGAATACATCACGTTATATATTACGGCTTCGATAATGACGGCAAACCGTTCAGCTATACGGAAGCTCCGAAGTCGAGAAGTCCGACAAAGTCATATCTGCCGTACACAACAATAGCAGATGATGATGAATTGCCATTTTGAATACAAAGGAGTACAAACAATGAAAGACATCGTAATATCGCTTTTTGACCGAACGGGCAATTGGTCTCGCCCGTATCTTGAAGCTGGCTATACCGTATATCAGATAGATATACAGAACGAGATACAAACCGACGTTATGACGTGGAATTACAGAAAAATTCCGAAAGAGCGCGTTTGGTGTATTCTCGCTGCTGTCCCTTGTACCGACTTCGCTTATAGTGGCGAGGAGTGGTTTCCGCTCAAAGACAGAGACGGACGGACAGCTAAGAGCTGCGCTCTTGTCAAAAAGACTATGGAAATTATAAACTACTTCAATCCTGAAGTATGGTGCATTGAAAATCCAAAGGGAAGAATACGAGTTCTCAATCCCGAAATCGGACAAGTCAAGTGTATCTTTAATCCGTATCAATACGCAGGATATAACGAGGTAAACCCCGATAATGACAGATACCCGAAAGAGACCTGGCTATATGGTGAATTTACAGTCCCGTATACTTCGCCGCTTCCTATGTTGTCGAAGTACAGAAAAACAAAATGGAAAGACGAGTTTATTTCTGAAATGTCACCTATCGGAAGTCAAGAGCTGAAAAATCTTCGTTCCGTTACCCCTATTGGATTTGCAATAGCTTTCTACCGTGTAAACGAACAGAGCGTAGGGAAGTGTCCTATATATCTTGGTATGAAAGGCAAGGTGTTATATGTTTAACGTAATGATAACACCGCTTATAAACTTTATATTCACGTTCGCAAATATCATTAAATACATTTTTTAAAACAAAGGAGTACGCATTATGACTATCGATTATGAAAACGTTCAAATTATTTCAAACATTCCCCTTGCTTCAAAATCCTTTCGCGAATACACTTTAACTCTCGGACTTATACCCGACCTTGATATGTTTATCGTGTGGGAAGACAAAGGCAGATTGCTTGGCGAAACGGCAATATTCAGCGACAAAGAAGAAGCGTACAGGAAGTACGCACAGATGATTATTACACATAAAGAGAGGATGTAAGAATATGAAATTAAATGAAAAAGAATTCACGAACCTTAAACGTCTTTCTGATACCGTCTATGGTGGTTGTCAGTGTAAAAAATGTCCTTACAACTTGCTCGATACTTGTATAAAGAATTATGACGCTAACTACTGCGAAATCGTGTTAGGTAAACGCCTTGCGTTATACGAGGATATCGGTAGAGATATTCTCGATATACCCGAAGACGAGTGTATACCGCTCGAAGTGCTTGAAACTTCTTTTAAGATAGGCGTAGTTCTTACTGTTGTGTCGGAACACAACAAAACCGCAAAAGCCATTTATAATACCGTCGTTGCGACGATAGACAAGGTGCTTGGCGAAAAGAAAGACGGTGAAATAAATGATGAAACGTAAGCCGTCTGCTCGTACTTGGAAGATTATGCAAGAGGTTGCCGCAGAAATCCTTACTGCCTTTATGTTCTCTAATAATATGGACGAAGTTCATAGAACGTGGCAGAATTTATATAAGTGTTATGGTTTGAATAGCGACCCTTATACGGGGTGTCCTTGTTCTGACGAGGAATACGCCGATAACACAGTCAGTTATCAAAAAGAGCTTATGTTTGAAAGGTATGGTCATTGTGACGGACTATGAAAGTTATTTCTTTTTATCTTGATATAATTCGGTCAAATGAAATGTTGCAAGATATTATTATTGTCGTGTTTCTGTTGTTTATAGTTATTTTGTTCTTTACTTCTTATGCTTCTGTTCTTAGGTCTCAAGCTGATGAATTAGAACGATTACAAAACAGAAACGTCGATACACTCGATAATGGCAAAGCCGAAGAAAAGAAAGACGGTGAAAAAGATGAAAAATGAACTATCCAACTATGACGATGAGCCTTCGCTGGGAGTGAATGTATGGTTGCCTTACGAAATTTATTGGCGCATCCTACTTGAGTTAATGCAATATCACGTTGATTGTTTCCTTAACAATTTTAAAAATTGGTCAGTTGAATATTTTTCTCAACCTAACAACAACGAAAACGGCGATAGCCGTGAAAATAAATAAACATAAAAAAGAAAGGAATTTTACTTATGGCAAACAACGAAAAAAGAGAATTTATTGAGGTTAAGCTCATTATCAAAAAGAGAGCTTATATCGACAAATACGGCGAGCGCAGACAGGCACTCGATTACTCCTACTATTGCCCGGTGCGTAACCGTGACATCAAGCTTACGCCCGTGTTTAAGTCTGACGGCTATGTAAATACAGAGCTGCTCGGTATGCTTTTGCAGGACGATACAAAGCCCGTAACTCCTACAACGGCAAGATAACAAAAGTTCTTCTCACGGTAGCGCGCCCGTGTAGAGATAAAAAATAGTGCAGGAAAGGAGGCGCATAGTTTGGTAAAAAGTATTGTTGATTCTATCGTAGAAGCCATAACTGGACTTCTTGGTGGTGTCGGTCAGTCTATTGTCGGTGTATTTGAAGACCTCTTTATTGTTTCGACCACAGGTGAAGGCGGTGCCGTTACGAAGTCGATTTCGACTCTCGGTATATGGGGACTTGCATTTCTCGGCGTAGGCTTTGCGTCCACTCTTATGTGGACAATACTCCGCAAGATATAAAGCGGATGGTTCCTCTTATAAAAATAAAAAAATGCCTCAAAAGAGGGCGGGCGAAACGCCCGCCCTCTTTTCGTGAAAGGAGAATTATGCGATTAAAAAATAAGCGCAAACTATATTTATGCTTTATGCTTGTGTTGACAGCTTTGTGCGCTTTGGCTTTTGCCGTTTCTGCTGCCGTTGTTGCATTTACGTTGTCTGCTTCATCTGATAGCATTACGTTTAATGCCGTTGATGGTGCAGACTATTATATAGTCCGCGCTTATAGTTACGGCTCGACTATATCTGCCGACACAGGCGTTCAAATGCGTGTTCTTGATACTGTTTCCGGTAAAAGCAGTTATACGATTTCTTATTCAGATATGGCTTCTGATTTGAAAACTATGCTTTCTGCCGGTCCGGTTACGTTTTGTGTTTTTGCTTATAAAAGAAGTGCTGTTAAGTTGCCTTCTCCTGTGTTGACTATATCTGGCAATATGGCTTCTTGGAACGCCGTGGAACACGCCGATAAGTACGGAATTCAGATTACTTCTGTTGCTTCGGGCGAAGATGTTGTGCTTACTACATTATCAGGTACGTCTTACGATTTGTCAACTCTTGCCGCCGGTACATATACCGTTTCTGTTTCGGCTGCTTCTACTGATATTGATAATTATCTTCCGAGTGATTTTTGTACTCCTGTTCGGTATTCCAAAACCGTTAAGCTTTCCGAGCCGACTAATGTTTCTATAAACGGTTATGTTATTAGTTGGTCTAATGTTGAAAACAATTCGGGATATAAGGTTATATACCGAAAAGCTGGCGGCACCGGCGCGATATATCAATATTACGAAGCTGCAAAGGATGTTACACAACATAATATAACCTTGTCAGCTGGCGGCGAGTATTCTATTTCTGTTATTGCGTTAGGCACAGGAAATTATACAGACAGTGACGAAAGCGCGAGTGTAAGTTATACTCCGAAATTGTCTGCTCCCGTTATATCTTTGTCGGACGGTCGTATTGTTTGGCCGGCCGTTACAAATGCAACAAGTTATTCTGTTGGTTTTTTTGATTCGTCTGGCAATTCGTTATATAGTCGTGACACTACAAGTCTTAACTATATTGTCGATTTAGTTCGTCCCGCTATGGTTTTGTTGCCCGGTAATTACACAATTAAGGTTACTGCTTCTGCAGACGGATATATTACAAGTGATTATAGTAATGTCCTTGATTGTACTGTAAAAAGTATTGCTGCCCCTGTGCTGTCTGTTTCCGGTAATACCGTATCTTGGACTGCTGTTGCTAACACGGTTGGCTATACTGTTTATTATTCGAAAGATGGCGGTGAAGAAGTTAATGATATATTGAATAGTGATGTATTGTCTTATGATTTTTCCTCATTAGCTGATGGCACTTATACTGTTAAGGTAGTTGCTAATGGTAGTTGTACCGAGGAAACCCCGTTGATTTACTATTCAATGAGTGAATATAGCAATACCATTCAATTTACAAAAACGTCTGCTGCTTCAGGCGAAGGCTATTATATAACGTTTGCTAATATTGCTTATGATTCTAACTATGTTAGTAACGTTTATATTCAAATAGACGGTAAGGGCGATTGGATTACTGTTACAAATATCGGTGAATTGTTAGAATATAATGATGTTCATTACTTCTATATTTATTATTCTACAGATGCTCCTGCCGTACATATGGCTTTGCTTAATAATGATGGTAGTTACCCTGATATGGAAGACGCGTCTTTAAGTCAATATAATATTACAAACTCCGTTTCCGTTGCTACTGCAACAAAGGTTATTATATCTGAACAGTGCGACATTGTTGTAACGGTGTTTGAAAACGGTTAATGCGAGGTGATATTTTGAAAAAAGTATTTTTAATATTCTTTGCTCTTGTTGTTATTTTCGGTATTTCTGTTATACCGTGTTTTGCGGCTGGCGAGCTTGTCGGACAGAGTAATGTTGTTACAGTACAGCTTGCCAGACCAAAGTTATATTATGATCCTTCTTATACTTCCGGAGCGCGTTTGTCTTGGGACGCGGTCGGTTCTAATGGCGCTGTTACTCTTTATTATCAGTCTCATCAGATGTATCTTCGGGATGAAGCTGCTGTTGCTTATACAAACACTAACTTTACGACCAATTCTTCTTATGGCTTTTTTGAGTTGAATAGTTTTGCCTTTGATACATATAAGACCGACGGTAGTTCCTGGATTAAGTTTTATATTACTGAAACGGTTGACGGCGTAACGGTGCAGAGTAACGATATTTATGTTGATGTTTGTACAAAGCAGCATATAGTTGATACAAACAGCGACGGCTATGACGACAGTAGTTATACAGCTGGCTATAATAGTGGTAGCGAGAATTATAAAGGTTTAATTCTTTCTTTGTCTGGTATGACTTTGTCGTGGAATTCTTATGTCGGTGGCGAATTTGACCATTATATGTTGGTTATTACTTGCGACACCGATAATTACACTCAACCGAATTTCATTGAAGTTGATAAGTCTTTAACAAGTTATACATTGTCGAAATCAGATATCGAGGATTTCTATCAAGGTGAAGTTAATAAATTGATAGTTTCTGTTCAAGCTCAAAATGCTTCTGATAATACTGTTGGCGATGTTTCTAATTCAGTTACTGTTTATTATAATAGCACAGAATATTCTTTAGGTTATAACGAAGGACTTTCCGAAGGCTTTTTGCGTGGACAAAATTCTGCTGGCGCTGGTGATCTGACTGATCTTGTTCCCAAAATTCTTGGTGCAGTATCCGGCTTTTTTGTATCTACTACAGGCAGTATGACTGTCGGCGGTATATCTGTTTTGTCCATTATATCTGTTATTTGTCTTGCTGTTCTTGCATATTTAATTTTCAAGGTGGTGAATAAATGACAAAATTTTTTGTTGTCTTTCTTATATTTGCCCTTTTGATTTGTACTTTTGCAGGCGTCTATTTTAATTATTCTGTTGTTGATTATTCTGATAAAATCTTTTTCTATAATTATTCTGATACAGCTTCTTTTGGGCGTTCTTCTTGGCAATCTGCTTTATCTGTTTTTCATTTGTTGGATTCTGTAGGCGACACTATCACTCGTTCGTTTGCTGGCGTTTTTGCAAGCAATGGATATCCTTTGCAGAAGTTTTCTTTTTCTGCTGGTGATATTGTTGAGGTTGATGGTGTCCCTGTTCAAATTACTTCTGATAGTTATATTATTTGTGGTTTTTATAATGCTGATGGTTCTTCTTTTACAGGTGCAAGCTATAATTATGACGGTTATACTTCTTCTGTTCTTGTAAAAAAATGTTCTGATGTTTTTGACTTTTCCGAAGATGAAACTATAGAGTGTACAATTACTTGTAAATGTACTTTGTGGGGGCGTCCGTTGAATAGGTTGTTCGGCAATAAAACTAAGATTGTTATGAAGAACGCTACTCATACTTATGTTTGGTATGATGAGTGCCATAATAAACGTTGTTCTACTATTGTAAACGCTGATGAGCTTCGGCTTGCTACTTCTGGATAAAACAAAAAAAGAGTGTTAGTCACTCTTTTCGTGGTCATTATTAAACATATTTTTTATAGCCGTTGCTTGCTTTTTAATGTAAGCGGATATCTTCTGCTTTATGGCTGCTGCTTTAGCTTGTCTTTCCTCTTGTTCGATTTCTCGTTGCCTTTGCAGTTCTGCCTTATGTTCGATTTCCGCTTGCATTTCAGGCTTCAGCGCACGTCTTATACTGATAATATCCGTTTCATTTAAAACGTTTCTGCGCCGATTCATTTCGCTTTGCAGTACGTTCACGATGTTGTATGCATATGTTACGGTGACGTTACTATGATCTGAAATATAATCAATATATTCACCACCTGCTATTGAAACTATGTTTACAAAATAACTTGTCGATAAGTTTAGGTAAGATGAAAGGTGGTTAATGTGTGTTCGGTTCTGCCAAACAGGATTATACATTGCTTCTTCTTGCGACGGTTGGTACTTTATCTTGTAGTACAGCTTTACGTCTTTGCTGTTAGTTAGATATACTTTTGCGTTGTTGGCAAAGTTCTTTACTTCTACTACATATATACCCGTGTAGTCAAGGACTACAATGTCAATCTGTGCGGTGTGTCCTTGCGCGTCGGATATGTTCACGTCGTGCAGAATGTTGTCATCGTCTGTAACATACCTTATGTAGTCTATCGTCTTGTACTCGCCTTGTAATCCTTTTTCTTCTTTGTCAGTTGTGGTTGTGTATGTTGCGCAACCTCTGTATGAATATTTTGCATTTTTTTCCGCTTGTTTTATTGCTCGTGTTATTGCTTTGATTATTAGTCCTAATAATTTTATTGGTATTATTATGGATAGTGCCAATAATGTTATCATCGCTTTGATAATTTTATACATAGTTCGACCTCAAAATGCTTATTTACCAAAATTATAACAATTAAAAAATCTATTGTCAAGAGGGAAGTACCCTCGGAAAGGAAATTTATGATTGCATTGTACCTTGCGCTTATTCCCGTAGTAATGCTTGTGATAGCATTGCTCGTAGTCCGTCTTGTAGTAGCTATTAAGAAAACCAAGCTGAATAATCAGATTCGTAAGACGATATACAGCGAGCTTGTATTACGTTCCGGCGAGAAAACGCCGAAAGAGCTTGAAGAGTATATGAAAATAATCAAAAAATATTAAGGTGGTGATAATTTGAAAAGATTAAAATTCTTGTTTGGCGTGATTTGCGCCGTTCTGTGCGTACTTGTGGTCTTTACTATGTCTGTGTGTGCCGTAGACGGTGAAAATGTAACACCGATTGACACAACAGCCGAGACTACAGCTTCGACTGTTGTTGCCGAAGATAATGCCGTTACATATACAGCTCCGGACAGTAATACGCTCGAAGGCGTGTGCTATACGTTCCTGACGTTTTTCTTTTCGGCTGCAACGGTAGCTGCTTATGGTGAGTTCTTCGGTAAGCTGGCTATACTGCTTGTAATGTTCATTGTATTGTGGATTTTCCGCTCCGTGTTCGGACTGTTCAAGAAACGTAGGTGATTGTATGTCATCTGCTACAATTATTCTTCTTGTCCTCGCTGTTGGCTTTGTGGTGCTTCTTCTGTTGCAGTTTATCCGCGCCACTCGTATCGGCAAAGGCGATAGAGTTGTCGCTATTACAGGTGAGCCTGGCGCAGGTAAAACGTTCAACGTCTGCGAGCTTGGCGAACGTCGTTTTCGCAAGCTGAAATTGGAATATAAACTTGGCATTATAAAAGGTGATGAGCCGTCTGTTTACAGTTCTTTTCCAGCTAAAATCGGCGGCGAAATGACACACGTATTGAAAAGGGAACACCTTTTGTTTCAAGAATTGCTCCCCGAAAATTGTGTTATTCTGATATCGGAGTTTTCCGAAATAGCAAGTAACCTTGATTATTCAAACCCCCTTGTTGTTCTATATCTTGATATGTGGATAAGGCTTATAAGACACTTGTACAACGGTCACGTTATCATTGATGACCAAGCTTTCGGACAAGTTCTGATTAACATACGCAGGCGTACAAATACAGTTTACAGCCTTTCAAACTTCCGCCGTTGGCTCTTTATAACTCCGTTCTATAAAGTCAATGTAGACGTTCTGAAATGTATCGAAGACACTATCAACGTAAACAACATTGAAGAGGAAAATAACAATTATCTGTTCGGCTTCTTGCCGTATCGCTTTATGCACAAACAGAAGTATAATACAAGGTGCTATCAGGATGTTAAGTACACAGGCTTTACATTCAAAGCTCCTGACGAATGGCAGGACGATATGAAAACAAATTACTTGATAGACTTGTCGTGTACAAAGGACGAAGAAAAGGCATACAAAGAAGAAGGTCGAAAATACGCTCTTTATCGTATGTTTAAGAACGCTAAACAGGGAATAGAGGATTGTCTTGAATTGGCTGTACAAAATGATGATAAGGCTAAGATAATACGTTATACGGATATGCTCGAAAAGATGAATTCGGCAAAGGTTGAAAGTGAAGTCACGAAGTGACGAGCTTGCCTTTAGGGGGTGTGCGAAGTCGGGGGTTGCTTTACGCACCCCCGACACAGCACGTCGTTATTGTAATTATACAAAAAAATATGTTTTAACGAGGTGAAAAATATGACTATACTTATAATTGCTCTTTTTATACTTTGCGCTATGTTTTTATTTCTTGCGGTTGCAGTCACAAGAAAACTTACTCCTGTTGTAAAAGACAAGAGAACCGTACATTACTTGAAATTGGATTATAAATATTGTGATGATGTTTATAATTGTTATAAAAGATTTGAGCTTCGAAAAAATGACCGTAATTATGAACAGGGAGATATAATAAAGTTCATTCCGGTTGACAAAAATGTTATGATAGAACATAAAATTGAAAAGTGTGCTTACCAGATTGTAGATATCTTCCGTCCGGAAGATTACGAAGATGAATTAGGCACGGTAATTCGTGACGGTTATGTGATATTGTCAATTGCACCTTGCTATTATTCATTCAAGGACTGATTTATTCAGTCCTTTTTATTTTGAAAGAGTTTCAGAAAATTATAACTTTTATAAAGTTGTCTCTGATTGAATATCGAAAGGCGAGGTTTCCGGCGTGCGTAGCTTGCGGAGTTCCGGCTTTGCCGTCCTTGGTCATCATAATAAAAGGATCTGCGCCTTAGCTGCGTTAGCTTTGCTTTCAAATGGATCCGTTTCTTTTCAAGAAAAGATAAGAAAAGTGGAGTAGTATTAGTAGTAGGAGTTTTCCAAGTTGTAAATGTGGTCGGCTTGCCGTCCATATTTTCAACGTGGTAAACTCTCGTGCCCAGTTTTCCACGTTAATTGTGGGGAGCTTGCTCTCCATAATTTCAATGTGGTAAACTGTCGTTATCCTGTTATGGCTTGTTCTTTATACAAGCGAACGGCTGCGCCGTGGCCGTTCGATTATTATACGGGAAGTGCCGTAAAGGTCGCGCGTGCGTACGCACGCGCATAGTGTTACCTTTACGGCACTTCTGTAAGTTGTAATTTTTTGAAAAAAGTCCTTGAATGGTCTATATTTTTCGACTTACAATGTTTTGTAAGTTGTTGTAAGTGCTTGTAAGAGCATTGTTTAAGTTTAACAAATGGAGCTGTGTATGTTTCACAAATTTTCAAAAATGGTCTTGACAAACAGAGAAGTGTCCGGTATTATACAGGCAAGGTGCAAGGATACTCTTAAAAGACAAGGCACTCTATTTTTTGTGTGATATCGAATTATACAAAATAGAAATTTTATATAAATCAGGGAAGTAAATAAAATAAAAAGCCGGATAAATCAAAGCTATTTTTCAAGTCTTGCTCTTATTCCGGTTTTTATTATAATTTTGTTTATTTCATTAAATGCATTTTTACAAGCGCTTTATATATTTTTTCTCCGTGCGGAAATATCATTATATCATCACGATTAAATTCTTTTAACACAAAAAGAAAAATAAAATACGCAAATACTGTAAGCACAATTGATATGACAGTTCCTACGGTCGGATGTCCTGCACGGTATATTGCATTATATGAAGTTAAAGTTAATATTGAAGCAAATCCCGACGCAACAATAGGCTTTATAATAAGTTTGAAAATATTTATTTCAGAGCTTACATATTTAAGCACAAACATAAAATTTACTGCCGCCATAACGAAATAGCTTACAAGAGTTCCTATAGGAGCACCCAAAATACCAATTGATTTAATAGACATAAGTGCACAGCTCACAACTGCTTTAGCTACTATTCCGCAGACCATCGATATTATGGGTTTTCTTTGATAATGACAAGCTTGAAGCGCTGCAGACGTAACCGTGAGTATCGCCGAAAAGAATATTGCCGGTGATAATATTGACAAAAGCGGTGCTGCGCTGTTTACGGAAGCTTCGTTTGAAAATAAAAGTCCCAATATCGGCTTGGACATAATTGCCATTCCGATTGCACATGGTATGGAGATTATTACCGTCATTTTCACTGAAGCACTGAGTACGCTTCTTTCTTTTATTTTATTTTCAGCTGCTCTGGCGGCGGATAGTGCCGGTGCAAGAGATGTTGAAATAGGATAAATAAATGCTGACGGTAAATGAAAAAGCGTTACTGCAAGTGTTGTATAATTTCCATATGCGGCTTCAGCCGCTTCTGCAGAAGAATATCGCTTTATAATATTTATTATTGTAAATGTATCTATTGTGCTGGTCAAATTAAGCGCTACTGAGCTTAGCATAACCGGTACGGATATAAGAAGCAGATTTTTAAGTATTTTCTTTGACGAGGAAACAGTTCCGTCATCCTCTGCAAGCGTATAGCTGTAGTCCTGTTTGTGTAAAAATTTTGCACATATAAGAAAAACCAACCCACAAGCTTCACCTATCGCAACGCCTGCTATCGCGTATGCCGCACAGATTTCTATACTTTTTCCCGTTCTTACAGCCCATGTTCCAAGAACTATTCCTAAAATAAATTTGCCTGCAGATTCTATTATTTCAGAGCATGCTGTGGGAAACATATTTTGGTGTCCCTGAAAATATCCGCGTATGGAACTTGATATACAGATAAGAAAAAGCGTTGGCGATATCGCCATTATAGCCCAGTTGGCATCAGCAGAACCCATGAGCTTTGCAAGTCCGCCCGCACCAAACAGCATTATAGAGGTTCCTATCGTTCCAAGAATAAAAAATAAGCAGACCGCTGTGCGGAATATCCGCCTAACTTCAGCTTTTTTCCCTTTTACTCTTGCTTCCGAAACCATCATTGAAATTGCTGTCGGAAGCCCTGCTGTTGACACAAGATACAATGTTGTAAACAGATTATAAGCTATATTGAAATAACTCATGCCTCTGTCTCCCAAAAGGTCATGCAGAGGTATTTTGAATAAAACCCCTATGACTTTTACAATTATATTGGATATCATCAATATGATCACGCCAACAATAAGTCGTGGTTCTTTGGCTTTGTTTTTCTGCATTGCTTTACCTTTCGGAACTTAATTATTATTCGGATGCCATATATAAATACTATTCATTTCAGAAGTAATATATTCTGATATTAATAAAATTAATTTTGATGATTGTTTTTCAATAACAATATTTTCAGATAATATTGATTATGTTAAAAAAATATGTAAAAAATATGATCTTGTAATTATTTATAAAAGTTTTTTAGATTGTTATAAAATATATCCTAAAAAATCAGAAAAATCAAATGTA
>OGNF01002106.1_pt1 | contig 15900 bp, 18 predicted proteins | sample 1573321 | NCBI WGS metagenome assembly OGNF01 (sample SAMEA2581911, study PRJEB24529) | metagenome | biome: Human gut stool | place: China | collected 2011
CTTTTTTGATGCTATTCCTGTATGATGTTGACAAATACGTTTTAGAGGAAAGTTAGCGAAAATCAGCGAGACTATGACTGTTAAACATCAATTAAATCAGCACGGAGAATGATTTAATCAGAAAAATTCCGTAATTTTGCTGTATGGATATGTCAGACAGCCCGATAATACTCAAAAAGCGTAAGCCCCGCAAGTGTCAATGCTGCGGTGGCCGAGTGCTTCCTATTCTCTACGGATACCCCTCGCATGAGTCTTTTGAGGCTGGTGCCCGGGGAGAAATCATATTGGGCGGATGTTGCATACCTGATGACTTCGATAAACTCGAAGATTGGGTATGCAAGGAGTGCGGACAACGTTATAAGAAAGAAGAATAACACAATGGATAGCATCCTTTGGACCATATTCAGTTGGATAATGAAGATTATCGTATTGTTGATGATAGTCTCTAACGTTGTATTCTTCTGCAAGTTTATATGGTCGATGGCAACGAATGGTGGCCGAAAGTGGTATTACTATGACCCAAGCAAGCCATGGAATGGAGGCTACTGGACTCCACTGTTGCCGAGGACTCCACCCTACAATGAATATGAATGGAATCCTGAAACATGCAGGTTCGAGCATAAGGAGACCGGCGAGCCGCTTTACTCATGGCAAAAGCCTGTAACGAGACACGAAGTCTCACGGCCTCATGCAAAGAAGAAACGCCCTGAATGGTTGCGGTTCTTATTTGAGGAAACTCCGACAACGCTTTTAGAAAAGCGCAGACGGAAGAAATGGAACGATGAGAGAGAACATGGCGCATAAAGATAATATCTATAATGAAGACTTTAGTCTGATGGCTGATGAAGTAGGCGTTGCAGACACTAAGGTTATGGGCGTATTCGGAGCGATACGACGTGGAGCGACAAAAGAGGAAGCCCTGAAGAAATATGGTCTCACCGAGAAAGAATATGACGATAACATCGACAGGGTCCTGAACGGATAAGAAAACATTAAAGCAAACCGCGAATCCTCAAATAGAAGGTTTCGCGGTTTGCTTTGCGATAGGGATAAAAGCCTTCCGGTCGAGACCTCCGGCTCGATTCACGATAACCCGGCGGCGGTGCCGCATCGCCTTAATCAATATTCCAATAAGCATCAGGGTCTCCTTCAAAAGCATCTAAATAAGATTCTTCAACATACCTTTCATATTCCGCACGAGTTGGAGGATAAGATGTTTTAGCTGTGACAGGATGATATCTCTCTACTTTCTTTCCGTGATAAGGAGTAATAGATTTGGGATAATGACCTTTTTCATGTAAAATAAATAGAATATGGCCCTTAGAATCTCTTGCCAAAGAGATTAAGGGCATTGTTGGTATAGTGTCACAGTTAACAATACCCCATTCTTTTATTCGTGAACTGAAATACAAACAGCCTGATGGATGTTTGCATACTGTAATTTTATCGAGACCGAAGTAATTCTTAAATTCACTTATAGAGAATGTGCGAAGGTATTCAACATCCATGATTGTAAAATCCTGAATGGCTTCGCGCGTCCAATTTTGTAATATAGAGCGAAAGTACATACTTTAATTTTTCTGCGAATATAGCAAAAAAATCAGAGAACACCGCTCATTGACAGCGAGAAGGTATCGTGATACGGGAACTTCTCGCATCCGATGTAGAGAGTATCGAAAGCATCTGTGCCATCGGTGCGGTGTTCGAGCAGGTCTTCTTCGGACTCCGCGAGCTTTTCGCCGGACTTATCCTTGCGGAAGCCGTTGCGACCGTTGGAGACACCGGCTGACTGAATGGCGAGGATAAGGTCTTCATTGTTCGAGCGGTTGAAGAACGGCATGAGCCTTTGCTTTCCGGCAAAGGCGTTGTTGATGAGAAGATACTTCTCGTCGTGGTGCATCGGGTTTCCGAGGTACACGGACTCGATGCGCCAGCCGTGCCGCTCGAACTCCTTTACCACGTTATAGTGGAAGTCCTGGTCGTTGACGGCATAGTTTGAGCCGAGGGCGGTTACATCGTAATAATAGACCACGGTCTTGTTGCGGTGCGCGGCGTAATAGCGGCAGAAGTCCTCGACGAGTGCCGGTATCTTGCGGTCGAACTTGACGTAGAAGCTTTTGATAACATTAAGGCGTCGGTCGCGCGGCTGACCGGCGACAATCCAGTTGATGTTGGCGTTGTAATCCATCCCAATGCAGATGGGCGTATCGGGGTCTACATCCGCGTCTGCGGACGCGGTGTTTATAGGGGATTGGGAATAGGGAATTGATGAGTCGGAGAACAATCCGCCATCACCATTTACCAATTCCCTTTTGAATATCTTGTCGAGATATTCAAAATTTGATGCATCGTACTTGTGGCCCTCGCGCATCGAGGAATAGAAGCCGTCCTTTGCAATTCCGATCCTCTGACAAAGGATAGAGGTTTGGAATGTCAAAGGTCTATATAGAGCGTCGAGGGGTAAAACAAGACCGAGCATTGCTGAATTATTACAACCGATTGAGAGCCATAGGCACAAAATGGGTTACTGCCGAACGACTTGTTGACCGGTTCGGAAGATTTATATTCAGTTACAAAAAAGATAATATCATGAGGCTGCAACTGGCAGACCTTATCGCTTATCCTATAACGCGCCACGTCCTTGACCCCAAAGCTCCTAATCCGGCTTATGATGTAATTATCGATAAGATATATACATATAAGGGCGCAGTTCTCGGAATGAAGATAATACCACATTAAAAAGTGCATGAAAAAAGGGCGGTCATCAGACTGCCCTTTCCAATCGGTATACCCCGATTTCTAAAATCGTTGATTGTGCCCCGAAGTATTTCTTTGATAAGGGGGAAACTCACACCCCTTGTTTGTGGTGCACAAGATACTAATATTTCTGCTCTCCACAAAATATCAACGGAAAATTCGCAGAAAAAGTTTGTTAATCAAACGTTAAATCGAAAAAGGGAGCCTTCCCGATGGGGAAAGCTCCGAAGGAGAGAGGGTTCAGAGGGTCAGATGCGGCGGAACACGTGATTGTTCGCCCCCATGTTGTAGTCCCACATGAACAGCTCGCGTCCGTAGGCTTCGTAGTCAATCTGAGCGACTACGCTGTAAAGGCTGAAAATTACAGGCTTCTGGTGCCGAGGGCAAATTATTCCGACTTTGAGAAACTCCTTAAGGATGGTGGATTCATCATATCGGAGAGATTCATTATATTGGAGATAGGACTCCGGGGGTAGAATGCAGGTCTGTGTGCGAACATTATCACTCTCGGCGGAATTATAAATATAAAGAATTTTGCTGAAGATGAAACACACGAAGTTTATTTGCGTGGTGGTCACATTGCTGTATGCTTTTGTCGCCACAGTCAAGGCCGGAGAATGGATACGGGAGCAGGATAGGTTTCCTTATGCGCTTGTACAGGAACCGGCGGCGCAGGCAGGCGCCTATATGTATGCCGGCACAGGCCTGCCATATTACCCCTCCGGAGAATTTGCCGCCGTGCCCGATTCCCTTTCCACAATCTTTGTGAACCATATCGGGCGTCACGGAGCAAGGTTTCTCTCCTCATCAAAATATACGAAGAAGGTTCTGAATTATCTGCATCGTTGCGGTCCGCTTTCACCCATCGGACGCAACATGCTATGGCTCTGCAACCGCATTGATTCCATCACGGCAGACCGATGGGGAGCTCTCGATTCCATCGGCAAAAATGAGCAGGATTCCATCGGAACCCGGTTCTATCATCGCTATCCGGGGCTCTTTGAGCGCCGTGATAGCATTTATGGGTTCTCTTCATATGTGCCACGCTGCGTGATGAGCATGGATTGCATGACTCACGCCGTGATATGGTGTCGACCCAAAATCAATATGGCCGCCGGTAGCGGACCGCGCTTTAATAATCTCGTACGCTTTTTTGAAACGAATGATGCCTATAAGGAATATATGAAAAGCACGGGCTGGAGAGCCGCATATGACGCTTATGTCGACAGCATCTGTCCCGTGGAGCCGGTCCTGCGGCTTGCTCTTCATGCCCCTGAAATCAGCAAACATGAGGCTCAGAAAATAGCGATGGCCATGTATAAGGTGGTGGCAGGAGGTATGTGCATCATCGATTATCTCGACTGGCGACCTTTCTTCTTAGAACAGGAATACCGTGAACTCTGGCAGATATCCAACCTTCAGCACTATCTGACACACAGCGCCAACATTTTCAGCCTCGAACCGGAGCAGATGGCCCGCCCGCTGCTCAGGGAGTTGATTGCAACCCTCGACTCGGCGGCAAATCAAGACTACGATGGCCCTGCTGCAATCGTGCGCTTCGGTCACGCGGAAACGCTGATGCCGTTGCTTTCGCTGATGCATATCGACGGATGCCGCTACATTTCAGCCAACCTTGAAAGTGTGGCCAATAATTGGCAGGACTCATACATCGTGCCGATGGCCGCAAACCTGCAACTCGCCCTATGCCGCAGCAAACTGACTGACAAACTATATCTTATCACATATCTCAATGAGGGAATGGTAGGTAAACCACAACTCTGGGAAAAAGCCCGCAAGACTCTCGTTGGTTATTGCATATACTAAAATAACACGCAATCATTGCAATTGCGAGGGCGTGAGAAAAAAATTGATGAATGGGTGAAAAAATCGATGAAATCGTGATTTCGGATGGTGCAATTTTGCGAACTTTTTTGTACTTTTGTACTCTATTTCACGATTAATAATGCTATGCGAACAGTTAATGGCATTTAAATCGGTTTTACACACAGCACTCAATGAAAAATTACGATACATATACTCCTGAAATTCAATATGGTGAGGAGGAGGCCACGACCCAGGTCAAGGAAAAACCGACTCCCCGGCCTGTGGGAAGAAGAAGCGGCCGCAAAAAGTCGGATGCCACCGAGCAGAAACGGAAGGTGGTAGAAGAGAAGCCGGCCAAACCGAAGGGCCCGAGCCTTACCAAGAGGCTGAAGACAGCATTCACAAGCACCACATTCCGCATAATGTCGGGCATCTTTATCGGATGCTTGGCCGTATATCTGGGAGTGTCGTTCCTTTCATATTTCACCAGTTGCATTCAGGACCAGAGCCTCATCAACGCCAATCCCGTGGGATATGCCGGCACAGTGCACAACTCCGGCGGGGAGGGTGGGGCACGCCTCTCCGAATTCCTTATTAACGAATGCTTCGGGCTGGGTTCGTTCGTGATAATATTCTGGCTTGCAGCCATATGCCTCAAACTTCTTGTTGGCAAACCGCGCTTCAAGACCCTTGATTTCACAATCAAATGCTTTGTGGCACTTATCACTGTTTCTATCCTTATCGGACTCGTGACAGTGGGCACGCATTCGGTGGTAAACTGGGGCGGCTACCATGGCACATATGTCAACGCCTTCATCATAAAATTCATAGGCTGGACAGGCGCTATTCTGCTGAGTTTCTTTATGGTGGCGCTCTTCGTGTCGATATGTCTTCGCGACCTTATCCTTTGGATTGTGAAGAAAAAGCGGGCACGCGATGCACGCCGCCGTGCCGAGGCTGAGGCTCTTGCCCTCCAGCGCAAAAAGGAGGAGGAGATTCGCCGCATGCACGCCCAGGAACAGGCCGACGATATCCAGGCCGGGGAAACTCACGACATTGTGGTCAACGATGAGGATCCCGAAGACCAGACCCTCAACTTCGGCGAGAACGATGTGCCCCTCTATGAAATCGATGATCTTCCTGAAGAGAAGCAGCCGATGATGCGCACGGACAATCCAGAGGGACAGGAGAAATTTAATCGACAGGAGGAACAGGAGAAACAGGAAGATCCAATAAAGGAAGAAGCCGAGAATTCCTCTGAGAACTCTGAGAACTCTGAGAACTCAGAGGACTCCGAGAACTCAGAGGACTCCGAGAACTCAGAGGACTCCGAAGGCTCTGAAGACTCTGAAGGCTCTGATAACTCCGATAACTCCGAGGGTTCTCAAGAATCCGAGCCATACCTCCCGGCAGCAGAACCAGAGAAAAAGGAGGACGCTCAGGCAAAGATGGTGGTCAATGTCAACACCATCGACCAGAGTTCGCAGAAACATTTCAAGTCGGAAGTTGAACTCTATGAGTCGCACAAATACAAGTTCCCTCCTTTCGACATCCTTGCTCCGGCAAAGGCCCAGGTGAGCATCGATGAGGATGAACTTCTTGAATACAAGAACCGTATCGAGCGCACATTGCTTGATTTCAATATTCCCATCACCCAAATCAAGGCACAGGTGGGTCCCACAGTCACTCTCTTCGAGATAGTTCCCGAAAGCGGCGTCAAGATCAACAAGATCCGAGGTCTTGCCGACGACATTGCCATGCGCCTCTCAGCAAAGGGTGTCAGAATCATTGCCCCGATTCCCGGCCGCGGCACTGTGGGTATCGAGGTCGCCAACAGCAACCCGAACACCGTGTCGATGCGCACAGTGATTCAGTCGAACAAATACCAGGAGTCAAAATACAATCTCCCGATAGCGCTTGGCTCCACCATCACCAACGAGGTATACATAGCCGACCTTGCCAAAATGCCACACCTGCTGATTGGCGGTGCATCCGGTCAGGGTAAATCGGTAGGACTCAACGCAATAATCACATCATTACTCTACTGCAAGGCTCCCCATGAGTTGAAATTCGTGATGATTGATCCCAAGCAGGTGGAGTTTAGCATCTACAATAAAATCAAATCGCATTATATGGCGATGATTCCCGGTTGCGAGAATGAGGAACCGGTGATCACCGACATGTCGCTTGTGGAGGAGACTCTCAATTCTCTTTGCATTGAGATGGAAAACCGCTATACCCTCCTCAAGATGGCCGAAACCCGCAACATCGAGGAATACAACCAAAAGATACGCAATGGCAAACTAAATCCGGCCGACGGCCACCGCTTCTTGCCGTTCATCGTAATTATTGTGGATGAGTTTGGCGATCTGATCATGGTTTCAGGCAAGAATGTTGAGATGCCTATTGCGCGACTTGCCCAGAAGGCGAGGGCAGTGGGTATGCACGTGGTTCTTGCCACGCAGCGTCCGTCGGCCAATGTGATCACCGGTATCATCAAGGCAAATTTCCCGGCTCGCATCTCTTTCAAGGTGTCATCGGGCGTCGACTCGAAGACTATCCTCGACACCACCGGTGCGCAGCAGCTTATCGGCAAGGGCGACATGCTTATCTCCAACAATTCCGAGATAGTGCGAGTGCAATGCGCATTCGTAAATACGCCCGAGGTGGAGGCCCTGTGCCGCTACATCTCGCGCCAGCCATATCCCACCGGCCCCTATATCCTTCCCGAACCCAAACCGGAGGGAGGTGATGATTCGCGTGCCGCCGCAAGCCTTGCCGACCGAGATCCGCTCTTCGAGGAGTCTGCACGCAAGGTGGTAAACAGCAACACAGCCTCCACATCTGCCCTGCAGCGTCACTATTCCATAGGCTACAACCGCGCCGGAAAGATTATGGACCAGCTCGAGGCTGCCGGCATCGTGGGACCCTCAACAGGCGGCAAACCCCGTGCCGTCCTCGTTGACCCCATCACTCTTGAAAAGATTCTCGAATCGCTTAACTAACGACCAAAATCGTATTACAATCAAGATGAAAAAGAATATCAGCATCAAAATATTACTCCTCATAGCCTTCTTCACGCTGGCCTCATCGGCCCGCATATATGCCCAGTCGGCACCGGCTGTGCTCAAGAAGGCCGCCCAGAAACTCCGTACTGCCTCCGGAGTGAGTTGCGATTTCAGCATTAAGCAGGACCAAGGCAATGTGAGCGGAACCTTGAAGGCAAAGGGTAGCAAGTTTGCCATCACCACTCCCGCAGCCTCCACATGGTATGATGGCAAGACAATGTGGACAGCCAATGCCCGCACGAAGGAGACCACCGTTACCACCCCGACAGCCAGCGAAATCTGCGAAACAAATCCGCTATCCTATATCAATGGATATGAATCGCAATATCGCATCGGGTTTTCCCGCCGCAAGGAGAAGGGAAAATATCTTGTGGTGCTGAATCCCAAGCAGAAGAACACAGGAATCCGCGGTGTGGAGATCGACCTCGATGCCAAAACCCTCCTTCCCGTGCACATCTACATCCGCACCCAGTCGGGCCAACTGACAAGCGTGGCGGTGAAGAATGTAAGGACAGGCTCGGCACTTGCAGAATCCACATTTACTTATCCTGCCTCAAAGATGAGCGGATATGAGGTAGTGGACCTGCGATAATTTTGAAATTTGAATTTTGAATCAAATAAATTCGGGTGCTTGAATGTTAATATAGAGTAACCCCATAAAGAAACATACCTATATCGAAATCTGAAACACATGGAAACAATAAAGACGAAAGTGTTGATCATCGGCTCCGGCCCCGCAGGCTTCACCGCCGGAATTTATTCTTCGCGTGCCGGACTTCATCCAGTGATATATGAGGGCAACCAGCCCGGCGGACAGCTCACCCAGACGTCCGAGATAGAGAACTTCCCGGGTTATCCTGAGGGCGTGCAGGGTATGGCGATGATGAACGACCTGCGTGACCAGGCAATGCGTTTCGGTGCTGAGGTGAAGACGCGCATCATCACAGGCGTAGACTTCAGCCAGCGCCCATTCATCTGCACCGACGACCACGGCGATTGCATCGAGGCATCCACCGTGATTATCTCCACAGGCGCATCGGCCAAATATCTCGGCCTTAGCGACGAAGAGAAATACCAGGGTCTCGGAGTGAGCGCCTGCGCCACATGCGACGGCTTCTTCTATCGCAAGAAGACGGTGGCTGTGGTGGGTGGCGGCGACACTGCCTGCGAGGAGGCGCTTTACCTCTCCACACTCGCCAAGAAGGTCTACATGATTGTCCGCAAGGACTATCTGCGCGCCTCCACAGTGATGAAGGAGCGTGTGAACAACCGTGAGAACATCGAGGTGCTCTTCGAATGCAACGCCATCGGCCTCTTCGGAGAGGATGGAGTGGAGGGTGCAAAGATTGTGCGCCGCAAGGGTCAGCCCGACGAGGAGGTGTTCGACCTTCCCATCGACGGATTCTTCCTCGCCATCGGTCATCGCCCCAACACGGAGATTTTCCGCGACTACATCACACTCGACAAGGATGGCTACATCCAGGTGGATGCCCCCTCCACACGCACCAATGTGGCCGGAGTGTTCGCAGCAGGCGACTGCGCCGACCCCACCTACCGTCAGGCTGTATCGGCCGCCGGCACAGGTTGTCGCGCCGCCCTTGATGCCGAACGCTTCCTTATGGATCACAACGAACTCTAAGACGCTTCTCCTTATCCCATAAGCCTCCTGATTCAGGATGGCTTATGGGGATTAAATAGAAACACATTCCCTGCAAAGAGCTTAATCATATTAAGATATATGGACCAGAACAAACAGGAAATCCTCGACCGCCGCTATCTGCGCATGGCTGCCATCTGGAGCGAGAACTCTTATTGCGAACGCCGAAAGGTGGGCGCCCTTCTTGTCAAGGACAAGATGATTATCTCCGACGGCTATAACGGCACTCCCTCGGGATTCCCAAATGTGTGCGAGGCAGCCGATGGCTACACGCTTCCATATGTGCTCCACGCTGAAGCCAACGCCATCACCAAGGTGGCCCGCAGCAATAATTCCAGCGACGGAAGCACCCTTTATGTGTCCACAAGTCCATGCATGGAATGCTCCAAACTCATCATCCAGGCCGGCATCAAGCGGGTGGTTTTCTCCGACCTCTACCGCATCACCGACGGTCTCGACTTGCTCCGTAAGGCCGGGGTGGAGGTGATTCATCTTCCCCTCGACCCCAATCATTCTGACTGCTGAATATGAATAAAAAGAGAAATATCGGATATGTGCTCCTCCCGCTCGTGCTCTCTGTGGGCATTGTGGGAGGAATATTCATTGGCAAATACACCTCCTTCAACCGTCTTTCGCCGGCCGAAGAGAAATTCCGCACCATTCTTGGAATCATCAACGACCAATATGTGGACGAAATCGATGTGGACAGCCTTCTCGATGCCAACATCACCGACTTGCTCGCATCCCTCGACCCCCATTCGGCCTATATCCCCGCCCCGGAACTCACCGCCACCAACGATGAACTCGAAGGGAGTTTCGGAGGAGTTGGTGTTTCCTTCCAGGTGCTCAACGATACCGTCACCGTGGTGGAAGTGGTGTCGGGCGGTCCTGCCGAAAAGGTTGGAATCCTTGCCGGCGACGTGATTCTCAAGGCTAACGGCACTCAGCTTTCAGGAAATAATGTCACCAACGAACAGGTGTTCAAGACCCTTCGCGGCAAAGAGGGCACGAAAGTCGCAGTAGAGGTGAAACGCCAGAACTCCCGCAAACCACTCACTTTCGAGATTGTGCGTGGCGAAATTCCCAGCAATAGTGTCGACTCCAAATATATGATTGCCGACGGAGTGGGATATGTGCGCGTAAGCAAATTCGCCAAAAACACTTATTCCGAATTTTTCAACGTCCTCGTGGAACTCAAGGAGAAAGGTGCCACCAAATACATCGTCGACCTCCGAGGCAATTCAGGCGGATTCATGGACCAGGCCATCTACATGGCCAATGAGTTCCTGCCGGCCGGACGCACTATCGTCTACACAAAGGGGCGCACTCCGGAAAATGAAACCATCGCCATGAGCGACGGCACGGGACAATTCCAGGATGCCGAACTCACCGTGGTTACCAACGAATATTCCGCATCAGCATCGGAAATCTTCGCCGGAGCCATCCAGGACAACGACCGGGGGCTCGTGATAGGACGCCGCACATTCGGCAAGGGCCTTGTGCAGAACCAGATCGCATTGCCCGACAGTTCGGCAATCCGATTAACGGTGGCCAGATACTTCACTCCCTCCGGACGCTCAATCCAGAAGGAATACAAGCGCGGTAAGGATGGCAAATATGAAATGGATATCGTGGACCGCTACACCCATGGTGAATTCTATTCGCAGGATTCCATCCGCCTCGACAAGTCGAAGCTCTTCCACACTGTGAACGGACGCAAGGTATATGGTGGCGGAGGAATCATGCCCGACATCTTTGTGCCTGAAGACACAGTGGGCTATACGGGATATTATATCGACGCCATCAATCAGGGTCTTATTCAGAAATATGCACGGAATGTTGCCAACCAATACCGCCCGTTCCTGAAAGATCCCAAATCGCTTGACGCATTGCTTCGTCTGCTGCCGCGCGACAACACGCTGCTGAATAATTTCGTGACGTATGCCGCCGCCAACGGACTCCCTGCACGCTGGTATTATATCAACCTGTCGCGCAATCTTCTGATCAATCAAATTAAGGCAAACATAGCCCGCGATCTCGTTGGATTCCAGGCTTTCATCCAGGTACTCAATGAGGAGGACCCCACGCTGAAAAACGCTCTCCGCTATCTTCAGCAGGGTAAATCCCCCATCAACCTAAAGCCCTGATGAATTGTTATAAGGAAGAACCCTTGATGATAGATTCAGGCGATTCAAAACTCAAAATTCAAAAGTAGAATTAGTACTATGGAAAAAGCTGAGATAAGAAGAAAGATACGCGGATTGAAATCGATGCTCCTCGAGTCGGAGAAACAGTCGGCTGCCGATGAAGTGTTCGCTCGTCTGGAGCAGACGGCCGCCTTCATCATGGCGGAGCGCATCCTTATTTATCATTCGCTTCCCGATGAGCTCTCCACTCACCGGTTCCTCGACAAGTGGAAATCGCGCAAGCGTTTCTTCCTGCCGCGAGTGAATGGTGTAAACCTCGACATTCTTCCCTACGATGAGAGCCGGCTTGAACTCGGCGCTTTCCAGATAGAGGAGCCCACCGGCACTAACACAGTATCACCCGAAGAAATAGAGGTTGTGGTGGTTCCCGCCGTGGCTTACGACCGTGCAGGCAATCGCCTCGGCCGCGGCAAAGGCTTCTACGACCGCCTGCTGGCCTCCACGAAAGCCACTAAAATAGGCGTTGCATATGAATTCCAGATGGTCGACAACATTCCGGCCGAACCTCATGATGTCAAGATGGATATCGTAATTTCGCAAAGCGGAACACATATAATCCGCTGACATTTGAATAATAATTATCACGGCCCAACAATCGCTCTCAAAGGGTCGGATGCATTTTATGCCCGCTTTTGCACACTTGTTTCAAAATTATTTTTTAATTTTGTAACGGTGAAAAAGCGGGCATGATGCAATTCATGCTAAGCATATAAATAAAGATTGGATGAAGGTACTCAAATTCGGAGGGACATCGGTGGGGACAGTAGAGAGTCTGAGGAATGTCAAAATGATAATCGACTCCCTGTCGGAGCCGGCCATTGTGGTGGTGTCGGCACTCGGTGGGCTCACCGACCGTCTAATCGCCACAGCCCGCGCCGCAGCAGACTCTTCTGAAAATATCGACGCGGAGATGTGCGCAATGCGCCGTCGCCATGAGGATATAATCCACCAGCTTGTGCCGGAAGAGAAACAATGCGAGGTATCCGCCATAGTTTCCGACCTCCTCTCCCAACTTGAAAATATCTACAGGGGAGTATCCCTTATCGGCGACCTTCCGGAGAAGACGCTCGACCAGATAGTAAGTTTCGGCGAAAGGATGTCGAGCGTGATTGTGACCAATATCCTTCAGAATGCGGAGCACCACGACAGCCTTGAATTCATCAAGACGGAGAAATGGTTCAACCGCAACATCGCCGACCGCCAGTTCACCGACCGCCTCATCCGCGAGGAATACCCGTTGCCTTTGAAGCGCACATGCGTGATGGGAGGATTTATCTCCCGCGACCGCGACACCGGGGAAATCACCAACCTCGGACGCGGAGGCAGCGACTACACGGCCGCTCTCGTAGCTGCCGCCCTCGATGCCGACTCCCTCGAAATCTGGACCGACGTGGACGGCTTCATGACAGCCGACCCAAGGATTATCCCAGACGCAAGAATCATCCCCGATATGTCGTATATCGAGAGCATGGAGCTCTGCTCCTTCGGCGCCAAGGTGATCTATCCTCCCACGATTTATCCTGTGTTCCATAAAAACATACCGATAAAGATACTGAACACATTCCATCCCACGGCCGACGGCACACGCATCAAGGAATTTGCCAGCGGCACGCTCCCACGTGGTGTGAGGGGAGTGTCGTCGGTAAAGAACACTTCGATTGTCACTGTGGTGGGGAATCTTGCCGACAATGTGGCGGAAATCAACTCACGCACCTACAATGCCATGGCTCGCAACGGAATAAGCATCTTCCTCGTGTCGCAGCCCGACAGCGATGAGAAATTCTCTGTGGCAATGGCTGAATCCGAAACTGAAAAGGCTCTCCGGATTCTGCGCGATGAGTTCGCTCCGGAACTCCAGTCAGGGCAGGTGGCCTCAGTGGAACCATCCCATAATCTTGCCATCGTGGCCGTAGTGGGTGAGGCCATCCATTCTGAATCAGGGCTCGGTGCGCGACTCACCAACACTCTTCAACGCGAAGGCATCGAAGTGAGGGCCGTCTCCGACAGTGCTTCCGACACCACGATTGCAATCGTGGTGGACAATGCAAATGTGGAAAACTCCCTTAAACTCGTGCATGAAGCTTGTTTCCCGCAATCCAGTAATAAATGTCTCAAACATTCGCATTATGGAAATAAAGAACGCAAAATTTGAAATAAGCCATCCCGGCGTAGGGAGTTGCCCCGACTCCAGGATTCCCGAATATGCCTTTATTGGCCGCTCGAATGTGGGAAAGTCATCGCTGATAAATATGCTGTGCCGCAACGGCAAACTTGCCAAGACCTCACAGACTCCGGGAAAGACTCTCCTTATCAATTATTTCTCCATCAACGACGGAGAATGGTATCTTGTGGACCTCCCAGGTTATGGTTATGCCGCCCGAGGAAAAGAACAACGCAACCAGTTAAAAAAGCTCATAGACTCCTATATCCTTGAGCGTCATCAGCTCACATCGCTTTTCGTGCTTGTGGACATACGTCACAGCCCTCAGAAAATCGACCTGGAATTCATGAACTGGCTCGGAGAGAACGGAGTGCCTTTCGCAATTGTATTCACCAAGGCCGACAAATTGAGCGCCACAGCCGCATCAAGGAATGTGGAGGAGTATAAAAAGATACTTCTTGAGTCATGGGAGGAGTTGCCGCCGGTATTTGTTACATCCTCAGAGAAGGCCACCGGGCGCGATGAGCTCCTTGATTATATCGACTCCATCAATAATCAGCTTAAGGAGGAATGCAATTGAAGAAAGTAGCGGAATATATGAAGAGCCGCTCGAAGAAGGCAGAAGTGTTGCGCTTCGCAATGGTGGGCGGTTTCTGCACGGTGCTGCAATATGGTCTGTATGTGGTCTTTGTGCATGCCGTGAAAGTTCCGCCGGTGGTGTCGACCATCATCAGTTATGCCATCAGTTTCGTGGCGAATTTCTTCCTGTCGAGTTTCTTCACTTTCAAGAGCGATCCGAATGCCAAGAAGGGACTCGCATTCACCCTTAGCCATCTCATCAACATGGGCATGCAGACAGGCCTTGTGGCCATCTTCAAGGGAATTGTGGGCCCCACGCTCGCCCTGCTGCCCGCCCTCGCCATATGCGTGCCGTTGAATTTCTTCATGGTGCGCTTCGCCTTCAAGGGCAAATGGTTTGAAAACAAAAATAAGAATCAATCAATACCAAAAACTCATTAATATGAAAAAAGTGGCATTTGCCAGCGACCATGCCGGCTACGAACTGAAAACATCCCTCATAGAATATATGATTGGTAAGGGCTACGAGACTAAAGATTTCGGCACCCATTCAGAGGAATCATGCGATTATCCTGATTTTGCGCATCCCTGCGCACGCGCTGTGGAAAAGGGAGAATGCGATTTTGGCATTGCTATGTGTGGATCAGGCAATGGAATCGCAATGACGCTCAACAAGCATCAGGGAATCCGCGCGGCTCTTTGCTGGCTTCCCGAACTCGCCGCTTTGGCCAAGCGTCACAACAACGCCAACATCCTTGTGCTTCCGGCTCGCTTCATCTCCAAGGAGGAGGCTATCGCTATCCTTGACACATATCTCGAGGCTGAATTCGAAGGCGGCCGTCACGAGCGACGCATCGAAAAGATTCCCGTCAGCGACTGCATGTGCTAATTATGCAAAAATAATAATGGATAACGCTCAGGGCAACTATTTTCTGATTCGTCTCGACGACCTTCGTTTTCATTCACGCATCGGCGTGTTTGAGCAGGAGAGAAAGGTCGGCAATGAGTTTGTCGTGGACCTCTGCTTCAGAATCAGCGCTGATTCTTTCGAGAGCGAGAGGCTCGACACCACGGTTTCATATGCTGATGCCTACGATGTGATAAAAAAAATCATGTCGCAGGAATGGCTTCTTTTGGAAAGCGTGGCAAAGGAGATTGGCAGAACTATTCTCTTAAGCGACAATAAGATTGAACAAGGGTCGGTAAGAATCAGAAAACTCTCGGTGCCCATTTCCGGTATGTGTGGCTCGGCAAGTGTAGAATATTTTTTCAAAAAAAGTGACTGAAAAATTTGGTCAGTTCTGAAAAATATACTAATTTTGCAATCGCAAATCGGAAGAGAGCACGGCTCCTTAGCTCAATTGAATAGAGCATCTGACTACGGATCAGAAGGTTATAGGTTTGAATCCTATAGGAGTCACCATCTGGCGCATTAGCTCAATTGAATAGAGCATCTGACTACGGATCAGAAGGTTATAGGTTTGAATCCTATAGGAGTCACCATCTGGCGCATTAGCTCAATTGAATAGAGCATCTGACTACGGATCAGAAGGTTATAGGTTTGAATCCTATAGGAGTCACCATCTGGCGCATTAGCTCAATTGAATAGAGCATCTGACTACGGATCAGAAGGTTATAGGTTTGAAT
>OGNF01002113.1_pt1 | contig 15854 bp, 9 predicted proteins | sample 1573321 | NCBI WGS metagenome assembly OGNF01 (sample SAMEA2581911, study PRJEB24529) | metagenome | biome: Human gut stool | place: China | collected 2011
CGATGCGGAACTGGTTCTGCAGCAGCTCGCCCACGCAGCGCAGGCGGCGGTTGCCGAGATGGTCGATATCGTCCTTCGTGACGATGCCGTGCGCCAGCGCGTTCATGTAGTTGATGGAGGCGAGAATATCGTCCGCAAGGATGTGCTTGGGCGCGAGACGGTCGGCATTGTCGCGGATGGCTTCCTTGAGCTCCTCGCCCTCGTACTTCGCCAGCAGCTCCTCGAGCACGCTCTTGCACACGCGCTCCTTGATGCCGCACTCGGCGACGGGGTCGAAGTCCACGAAGCGGGAGAGGTCGACCATGTTGTTCGAGAAGACGCGCAGCGTCTTGCCGTCGAGGTCGAGCGTCACGTCGTTGACGCCGATGGCGTCAAGCTCGCGGGCCTCGTCGCTGGTCATGACATGGCCGGCGTCAAAGAGGATCTCGCCCGTGCGCGGGTCGGCGACGGGATAGGCGAGCTTCTGACCGTGGATGCGGGTCCACAGGGAGAGCTTCTTATTGAACTTGTAGCGGCCGACCATGGACAGATCATAGCGGCGCGGATCGAAGAAGAGGTTCTTGACCAGGCTCTCGCTGGCCTCGACCGTGGGCGGCTCGCCCGGACGGAGCTTGCGGTAGATCTCCAGCATGGCCTCCTCATAGGTCTTGCAGGCGTCCTTCTCCAGCGAGACCTTGATGCGGTCGTCGTCGCCGAAAAGGTCGAGGATGCCGGTGTCGGTCTTGAGGTCGGCGTACTGCTCGGCCTGACCGCCGATGGCGCGGATCAGCTCGGTGATGGGGATCTTGCGGTTCTTGTCGATGCGGACCCAGAACACCTCGTTGGTGTCGGTCTCATACTCCAGCCACGCGCCGCGGTAGGGGATCACGGTGCTGGTGAGCAGAGGCAGGTCGGTCTTGAGGTCGATCTCCTTGCCGTAGTACACGCCCGGGGAGCGGACGATCTGGCTGACGACCACGCGCTCGGCGCCGTTGATGACGAAGGTGCCGGACTGGGTCATGAGCGGGAAATCGCCCATGAAGATCTCCTGCTCCTTGATCTCCTGCGTCTGGTTGTTGTACAGCCGCACGTTGACCTTGAGCGGAGCGGCATAGGTGGCGTCGCGCGCCTTGCACTCCTCCACGTCGTACTTGGGGGCCTCGTCCATCTTGTAGCCGATGAAGCTCAGCTCAAGATTGCCCGCGTAGTTGGTGATCGAGGCGACGTCGGTGAACACCTCCTGCAGTCCCTCGTCGAGGAACCACCGGTAGGACTTCTTCTGGAGCTCCAGAAGATTCGGCATCTCCATGATCTCCTCATGTCGAGCGAAGTTTTTGCGAAGGGTCTTGCCGTACATCTTGTCTTTGGCCATTTTTGCTCTTCACGCCTTTCCTTTCCCGCCGGTCTGTCTCCGGCGGGGAATGTATTGGTGTGCCGTGCGACACGCACGGCTTTGTTGATAGAAATGCTGCATTTGCTCTTGTGCTTTTTTGTTTCCTGTGCTATCCTTGTGGCAATGGGTGAGGGTTCGCTTTGCGCATACTCTCACATATAAGCGCCTTATTTTATCAAAGTCAAGCGCGCAAGTCAAGTGCTTTCCGCAAAAAAACAGCAGCTTTTTCAAGCTGCTGTTTCTTTTTTGTTTATTTCTCCTGCTCCTCGGGCGTTTCCTCCTCCGGGAGCCGTGAGACCAGCGCCCATTCCACGCGGCGTTCGTTGAAGCTCTGCACCTCGATGTGCAGGCCGCAGGCGTCCACCGTGAACTGGCTGCCGTCCTCGGGAATGAACGAGAGCTGGGCAAACACCAGTCCGCCGAGCGTGTCGGACTCCTCGTCCTCGGGGAACTGCACGCCCGTCGCCTCGGCGACGCGCTCAAGCTCGCACGAGCCTGCCACACGCCAGAGATTGTCGCCCACCTTTTCGATGTCCTTTTCCTCCTGCGGGTCGAACTCGTCGTAGATGTTGCCGACGATCTCCTCGAGAAGATCCTCCATCGTCACCAGGCCGCTCGTGCCGCCGTACTCGTCCACCACGATGGACATGTGTACCTTCTTGCTCTGCATATCGCGGAACAGCACGTCCGTGCGCACGGACTCGGGCACGAAATACGCGGGGCGCAGCAGCTCACGCATGGGCTTGGGCGCCTCCGCCTGCGCGTTGAGCAGATACTCGCGCGTGGAGAGGATGCCGATGATGTCGTCCGCGTTCTCCTCGTAGACCGGAAAGCGGGACAGGCCGGACGAGCGGATCGTCGCGAGGATCTCCTCGCGCGTGTCCTCGACCCACAGCATCACCATGTCGGTGCGGTGGATCATCACGTCCTCGGCGGTCGTGTTGTTGAATTCAAAGATGTTGTCAATGAGCTCCTTCTCATTAGACTCGATCGCGCCGCGCTCCTCGCCGAGGTCCACCATCATGCGGATCTCATCCTCGCTCACGTCCTCCTCATCGGCCTTTGGGTCGATGTGCAGCAGGCGCAATACGCCGTTCGTGGACTTGGAGAGCAACCAGATGACCGGTCGGAACACCGTTGCTACGCTCGTCACCGCACCGACCGTGAAGCGGGCGACCGCTTCGGTCTTTTTCATGGCGATGCGCTTGGGCACCAGCTCGCCGAGCACAAGGCTGAAGTACGAGAGCACGATGGTGATGAGCACCACCATGATCGTGTTGAGCGTCGAGGTGGGAATGGCCGTGAAGCCCTTGTCCACCGTCAGCCAATGCACGAGCGGATCGGAAAAGCTGTCCGCCGCGAAGGCCGAGGACAGGAAGCCGGCGAGTGTGATGGCGATCTGAATGGCGGAAAGAAAGCTGTCCGGCGCCTGCATGAGCACAAGCAGCTTCTTCGCCTTCTTGTCGCCCTCCTCCGCCTGCTTGCGCAGCTTCGTTTCCGAAAGCGAGATGACCGCGATCTCCGCCGCGGCAAAGAATGCGTTGATAAGAATAAGTATGACCAGTACCAGAATTTTCGGCAATAACGGGTCAGCAGGGTCCAAGTAGATAACCTCCTAAGCATCCGGCCTGTTGAGATTGGCTGCTCGCGCAGCGCAGACCGGTTTAGCGTAGGATAACATATTCCCGCCGGAATTGCAACGGATTCTTTTCTGCGGATGAAAAATCCGTTTTTTTCGCCATCGGTCAACAGGGGCAGGCACAGGAAAGAGCGGTTTGCGGCGGCCTTCGCCGCGCAAACCGCTGCTTTCCCTCACCGCGGCACAAGCGCGTCGTGTACGGCGCAGAGCGCCGCGTCCTCGTCGTCCCGCTTCACCAGCAGCGTGACGCGCTGCTCGCCCTCCTCGAGTCCGAGGACCGTAATGCCCGCCGTCTCCAGCGCAGAGACCGCTGCACGGATCGCCGCGAGCGACGGCAGCGCGCGCCCGATGGCCGTTACGCGCGTGACCTCCCCGCAGCGCGAGCGCGTGACGCCCGTGACCTCCCCGCTCTCCGCGCGGGGCACGACGAGCGTGCCGACACTCCCCTCCTCGCACGAGCGCACCTCGACGGTCACGCCGTGCCTTGCCGCCAGCGCGACCGAACGGTCATGGAGCACCTGCGCGCCGTTCGCGGCGAGGCGGAGCATCTGGTCGCAGGAGACGGCGGCGAGCCGCCGCGCCGTCGGGCACACGCGCGGATCGGTGGTATAAACGCCGTCCACGTCCGTATAAATGATACAGCGCTCCGCGCCGAGGAAGGCCGCGAGCGCCACGGCGCTCGTGTCGCTGCCGCCGCGCCCGAGCGTGGTGACGTCGCCCGCCGCGTCAACGCCCTGAAAGCCTGCCGCGAGCACGACGCGCCGCTGCGCCAGCTCCTGCCGGATGCGCTCCGCGCCCACGCTTCTCACGTTCGCGCCGCCGTGCGTGCCGTCCGTCCCGACCGGCACCTGCCAGCCGGAGAGCGAGACTGCCGGCACACCGAGCGAGGCAAGCGCGATCGCGCCGAGGGCCACGCTCGCGGTCTCCCCCGTGGCGAGCAGAGCGTCCAGCTCACGCAGCGGCGGCTCTTCCGTCAGCTCGCGGGCGCGCGCGAGCAGCGCGTCGGTCGTGTCGCCCTGCGCGCTGAGCACGACCACCACGTCGTCCCCCTGCTCCCAGGTGCGCCGGACGATCCTCATGGCGCGCAGCAGCCGCTCGCGGTCACGCACGCTGCTGCCGCCGAATTTCTGTACGATAAGGCCCATAGCAGCCCCCTTCTCTTCCCAGCAAAAAAATGAGTCGGCAAACTGCAAGCAGTCTGCTGACTCATTGTATGCCGTACCCTCCCCGCGGGTTCAGCCCGCAAGGATCTCAAACTTGACCACGCCCGCCGTCTCTGCGGCGCTGGCAATGAGCTCCTCGAGCGATTCGCGCATATCGCTCGTCTCCGCCGAGATGGTCACGGCGGCGCAGCCGTTTGTCGGGATGCTCTGGTTGATGGTGAGTATATTTGCGCCCGAACCGGCAAAAATAGAAAGAACGTTGCTCAGCACGCCCGGATTATCCTTGAGCAGAGCGTAGAACGTAATGATGCGACCGGTCTTCATGTCGTTAAAGGGCTGCACGCTGTCGCGGTACTTATAAAAGGCGCTGCGGCTGATGCCGACCTGCCTCGCGGCCTCGCCCGCCGTGCTCACCTCGCCCGCGTGAAGCATCCGCTTGGCCTCGGCGACCTTGAGAAAGATCTCCGGCAGCGCATCCGCAGCGACCAGATAGAATTTTGTCTTTTTTCCCATATCTTGTTCTCCTCTCGTGAGCATTTGTCCTTTTATGGAGATATGATACCATAACGATCCACAGAGAGCAAGTAGCTTTTTCCTATAACATTCGACAGGAAGGAGGCCGGTCTTTTTGCAGAGCGAACAAAAAAAGGAGTTTTTGCTCACCGTCGCCTATTACGCCGTGCTCGCCGCAGCGCTCTATCTCTTTCTCCGCTATTTGCTTTGGTGGCTGCTGCCCTTTCTTCTCGCGTTCGCCGCGGCCCGCGCGATGGAGCCGGTCATTCTCCTCCTGCGGCGGACCGTTCATTTCAAGCGCGGCTTCTCCGCCGCGCTGCTGACGCTCTTTCTGCTCTTTCTCCTCGGCGGGCTCCTCTCGCTGCTCCTCTCGGCGCTTTTCACCGAGGCGACCGCCTTCCTCACCCAGCTCCCGACGCTGCTCGACGCGCTGCCCGCGCTGACCGGCGGACTGCTCGATCGGCTGCGCGCCTACGGCGCGCTCTGTCCTGACTGGCTGCGGGAGCTTCTGACCGCCGAGCTCTCCGACTGGGCGGCCTACGGCAGCACGGCGCTCGCCGGTCTCGCCTCCCGCGCCCTCGCCCTGCTCGGCTCGATGGCCGCCGCCGTGCCGGCGCTGGTGCTCTTCGCCGCAACAACGCTGCTTGCCGTCTTCTTCCTCGCCGCCTCCTATCCCACGCTCTGCGCGGCGGCGAAACGCCGCCTGAGTCCTCGCGCACAGCAGCGGCTGCGCTTCTGGCGCGACGGCGTGACGCACTCGCTCACGCGCTGGCTGCGCGCGCAGGCGATCCTCTGCTCCCTCACCTTCTGCCAGCTCCTCGCCGGCTTCTGGCTGCTGGGCGAGCGCTACTCCCTGCTCGCCGCCTTTCTCATCACGCTCGTGGACGCGCTGCCGGTGTTCGGCACAGGAACGGTGCTTATTCCCTGGGCGCTTGCCGAGCTGCTGCTCGGCTCGGTTCCGCGCGGGGCCGCGCTCGTCATCCTCTACCTCTGCACACTCACCGTGCGCAGCATCACCGAGCCGAAGCTCGTCGCCGCGCAGGCGGGGCTGCCGCCCATCGCCTCGCTCATGGCGATGTACCTCGGCGCCCGCGCCTTCGGCGTAGCGGGCATGGTGCTCTTCCCATTGCTCCTGCTGCTCGCCGCCCAAATGCTGCGTACAAAAAAGGAAGGCTCGGTGTGAGCCTTCCTTTTTCCGTTCAATTTTACGCCGCGGTGTTGAGCAGCCAGTTGAGGAAATCCGTTCCCTGCTCCGGCGACACCTCCTCCGATCCCTCCGGATCGGTCGGGTCGGTCTCGCCGGCCGGAACCCAGTTGCCGTTCTCGTCGTAATAGCCCTCGCCCGGCGTCGGCTCCGGCTCGACGTACTGGTGGAGCGTGCAGGGGCCAAGCATCATCAGATCGCTGAACACGCTGCCGCTGTCGTTCGCCTGAACGGGCTTGCCCGCAGGGATCACAAACGTCGGATCGGCGGCCTGCTGCGCGGCATACGCCTCGTACTCCGCCGCGCTCAGCGGCAGGAGGATCGTCGTGCGCTCATAGCCCCACGCCGCCGTCAGATTCTCGGTCGTGAAGTCGATCGCATTCACGCTCTGCACGCACTCGGCGGGACAATACTCGGTCGCGAGCTTGCCGCTCTCGGTGCAGAGGTTCACCGCCACATGGCCGTCGCACACCAGCGCGGGCGCGTTGCTCGCCGCCACCCAGACCGTCTGCACATCGGTGCAGCCCGGGCCCTGCAGAAGCCCCGTGCGGGTGCAGACCGTCACCTGCGTCATGTCGGCGGTACTCCCATTGAAATTCTGATTGGGCAGGTTCTCGTGTGCCTCGCTCATGACCTTCTTCCACAGCTGCGCGGCGGGATTGCCGTTCGCGCGGATGCTGGCATTCTGGTCGTAGCCGATCCACACCGCCGCGGTGTAGTACGGCGTGTAGCCGACGAAGTAACGGTCATAGTTGCTGGAGGTCGTACCGGTCTTGCCGGCGATGGTCATGCCGGAGAAGGCCGCCTCGGTGCCGGTGCCGCTGCGCACCACGCCCTTGAGCAGCTCATTGATCGAGTACGCGGTGGACTCCTTCATCGCCACCCACGACTCCTGCTTGTTCTCCAGCACAAGGTTGCCCTTGTTGTCGCGCACCTCGATGTAGGTGCGCGGCCTTGTATACACGCCGTTGTTGGCAAAGGCGGAGTACGCCGCCGCCATCTCGACCGTGTTCACGCCGTAGGTCAGGCCGCCGAGGCCGAGCGCTGCGGAGTTGAGATCGCTGTTGACCAGCGTGGTGAAGCCTAGGTTCTGCGTCATGAAGTCGTAGGACACGGACGGAGAGAGCGCCTCGAGCACGCGCACCGCCGTGGTATTGGTGGACACGCGCAGCGCGGTCTGGAGCGTGATAAGACCCTTGTAGCCGCTGTAGGAGTTCTTCGGCCACGCTTTTTCCGTGCCGTTCTCGTTCGCCTGCAGGCGCACGGGATAGTCGTCGAGCACCGTCGCCGGCGTGATGACGCCGGTATCCAGCGCGGGCGCGTAGACCGCGATGGGCTTGATGGCGCTGCCGCAGGGGCGGGTGGCGGTCGCGTAGTTGAAGAGGAAGCGGCCCTCGCGCTCGCCGACGCGGCCCGCCATCGCCACGATGTTGCCCGTGGCGTTGTCGATGACAGTCATGCCGGACTGCAGCTGCTCGCCCTTGGACGAGGTGTAGGGCAGGTTGCTCGTATCGGCGTAGACCTTCTCCACGATGCTCTGCAGCTCGGGGTCGATGGTCGCGTAGATCTGATAGCCGCCGGTGTAGAGCAGCTTCTTGGCGATCTCCTCGGAATAGTTCTTCTCGCGGTGCAGCGCGTCGACCACGTCGTTGAAGACCTGCTCGACGAGATACGGATCGAACTCCTCCGCGGCGGTCTCCGCCACCTTCTCCTTCGAGCTGTCGGAGGGCACATAGTTGTCGTCCCACACGAACACCAGCGGCTCGTTGACCGCCGCCTCGTATTCCGCGTCGTCCAGATAGCCGAGCTCGTGCATCTTGTCGAGCACCGTCTCCTGCCGCTCCTTGTTCTTCTCACGGAAGGTCTTGCCGCTGTCGAGCGTGCCCTGACGGGAGGGGTCGTAGAGGTAGGGGTACTGCGTGATGCCGACAATGGCCGCGCCCTCGGCGACGGTCAGGTCCTTGGCGTCCTTGCCGAAGTAGTTCTCGGCGGCCGCCTGAATGCCGTAGGAATGGTTGCCGAAGTAGACGAGGTTCAGATAGAACGTCAGCGTCTCCTCACGCGAGTAATTCTTATAGAAGCGCAGCGCCTGGAAGATCTCCGTCACCTTGCGCTTGATGGTCGGCTGATTGTTGCCGGTGGCGTTCTTGATGACCTGCTGGGTGATGGTCGAGCCGCCGCGCTGCGTTCCGCCGCCGGTGAGCATGGTGAACACCGCCTTGCCGGTCGATTTCCAGTCCACGCCGTGATGCTGGAAGAAGCGCTGGTCCTCGATGGACACCAGAGCCTGCCAGACATGGTCGGGGATGTCGGAAAATTCAATGTTCGTGCGGTCCTCGGTGCCGTGGATCTTCTGCAGCTCCTTCCACTCGCCCGTGCTCTTGTCCTGATAATAGATGACCGAACTCTGGTTGAGCGTGATGGCGCTCATATCCACGTCCAGCACCGGCTCGAGCGTGGTGTGGACATACTTCATAAAAATGCCGAAGAACATCAGCGCCGTGCAGACGCCGATGGCCAGGAGCGTGCCGAGCACCTTCAGCGCCGTCATGCCGGCGCCGCTCCTTCTGTGGTTTTTTCGAGGCGCACGGGCGGCTTCGTATTTCCCTTCCATTGCGCTACCTCCTTTTGCGAATTGAAAAAGCGGAGCTCCGCTTTGCTGTCTTTTGACAATAGGTAATTTATTGTAATACAAAATCGCGCAGATGTCAAACTTGCATTGCGCTTGGAAATGCGCTATACTATCTCCATCTCAAATACCGACTGTTGGAGGAGGACACCCCCATGAGCGAAGAATACGGCCCGAATTTCGTCACGCTGACGGACGAGGAGGGCAACGACATCGAGCTGGAATACATCGACGCGCTCGAGCACAACGGCACGACCTATATGGCCTTCTTCCCCGTTGTGGAGGAGGGCGAGGAGGAGAATGAGGACGAGTACGGTCTCATCATTCTCAAAAGCGAGACGGTGGACGGCGAGGAGATGCTCGCCAACGTTGTCGACGAGGACGAGATCAACGAGGTCTACGACCTCTTCATGGAGCAGATGATGGAGGATGAGGAGGAATAACCTCGCTTCCGACGGATTTTTCCCGCCGCTCCGCTTACAATGGCAATTACCCTGCGTGGTTCGTGATAGGCTCTTTATAAACCCACATTTCGTCATACGGGACGCCGGTACGCTCCGGTGGTTTGCAGGCCTCCCGGCCGCCTTTTGCGGCCGGACGTTGGAAGCAGTAAAACCGGACAGAGGCGACCCACCTGCAATTCATGTGCAGGTTTGGCGGGGTCTACACGGCCAACGCGGGGTAACTTTTTTGCTCCCTCATCGCTTTGCACAAAAATCAAAAGGCGATTTCTCTGTTTTATCAAGGCTCTTTTCACGGATTTTGACGAAATTTCCATTGAAATTGTTCCCGCCTTCGTGTAAAATAAATCTACAATCTATGACTGATAGCTGTAACGAAGTGCTGCGCGCACGGGCTGAAACTATCACTCCGGCAGAAACGCTGGCGTTTCGGGCGAGTGACTCGCTTGGAGCGTCTTTTCTTTTTGCCTGAAGGGTTCGTCAGTTGAAACCATTTAACAGGAGGAAACCACTTATGAAGCTCATCACCAACGGACGTCTCATCACCCGCGACGCAGAGGGCCGCGGCTACTACGAGCACGGCGCGGTCGCCTACGAGGGCGCGAGGATCGCCGAGGTCGGCGAGGAGGCCGCCCTGCGCGCGAAGTACCCCGACGCCGAGATCGTCGACGCCAAGGGCGGCGTCATCATGCCCGCCTTCATCAACGCGCACACCCACATCTATTCCGCACTCGCGCGCGGCCTGTCCATCGTCGGCAACAACCCGACAAACTTCTACGAGGTCCTCGACGGAACGTGGTGGGCCATCGACCGCCACCTGATGATGGACGGCACCAAGGCCAGCGCCACCGCGCTCTACATCGACTCCATCAAGCAGGGCGTCACCACCGTCTTCGACCATCACGCCAGCTACGGCGAGATCCCCGGCACGCTGCACACCATCGCCGAGGAGAGCAAGCGTCTCGGCCTGCGCTCCTGCCTGTGCTATGAGGTCTCCGACCGCGACGGCGAGGAGAAGTGCCTGCAGGCCATCAAGGAAAATGCCGACTTCATCACGGAATGCGGGCAGCGCAAGGATCCCATGCTCGCGGCGATGTTCGGCGGTCACGCGCTCTTCACCATCTCCGATAAGACCTTCGACCGCATGGTCGAGGCCAACAACGGCCGCACCGGCTATCACATCCACGTCTCCGAGGGCATGAACGACGTGTACGATTCACTCCAGAACTACGGCCGCCGTCCCGTCCAGCGCCTTCAGGATCACGGCATCCTCGGCCCCAAGACCATCCTCGGTCACTGCATCCATGTCAACACCGCCGAGATGGAGATCATCAAGGAAACGGGTACGATGGTCGTGAACAATCCGGAATCCAACATGGGCAACGCCATCGGCATCTGCCCCGTCCTCCAACTCCACAAGCGCGGCATTCTTCTCGGCATGGGCACAGACGCCTACACGAACGATATGCTCGAGTCCCTCAAGGTCGCCCTCTGCTCCCAGCGCAGCCAGAACTGCCTGCCGAACGTCGGCTGGTGCGAGGTCACGGACATGCTCTTCAAGAATAACGCGAAGATCGGTGAAAAATACTTCCCCGACACGCTCGGCGTGCTGAAGCCCGGCGCCGCGGCGGACATCATCGTCATGGACTATAAGCCGTTCACCCCGTTCTCCGACGAGAATATCGACGGCCACATGATCTTCGGCATGACGGGCCGCCAGTGCCAAACCACCATCGCCGCCGGCAAGACCCTCATGCTCGACCGCGAGCTCGTCGGCATCGACGAAGAAGCCGAAAATGCGCACATTCTTGAAGCCGCCAAGAAACTCTGGGGCGAGCTGAATCACAGAACCTATTAAGCAAGCGGGAGGAAAAAACAATGTCTGAAAAAATGTATCCCATTCCGTTCGACTCTCTGATGAACTGGGTGACGAGCGAATACGCGCAGTGCGGCGATGTGTTCGGCGTTCATAAGCACTATCACGCAAGCGGCAAGAGCCTGCCGATCTTCGGCGAGCGCATCGAAACACCGTTTGGCCCCGCCGCCGGCCCCAACAGCCAGCTTGCGCAGAATATCATCGCGGCCTATGCCGCCGGCGCGCGCTTTTTCGAGGTCAAGACCGTGCAGAAAATGGACGGCGCGGAGCTTGCCGCCTGTGTTCCCCGCCCCTGTATCCTCGCCGCTGACGAGGGCTACAACCAGGAGTGGTCGACCGAGCTGACCGTGCAGCAGGCGCAGGACGAGTACATCAAGGCCTGGTGCGCGCTCAAGATCATGAGCAAGGTCTACGGCTTCGGCGATCCCGACGGGTTCGTGTTCAATATGTCCGTCGGCTACGACCTGGACGGCATCAAGGGCCGCAAGGTCAACACCTATATCAACAACATGATGGACGCGGGCAAGACCGCGCAGTTCAAGGAATGTAAAAAAGTCCTGACCGAGCTCTTCCCCGAGGAAAAGGACTTCATCGCCTCGATCTCCCCCAATGTTTCCCGCTCCGTTACGCTCTCCACGCTCCACGGCTGCCCGCCGCAGGAGATCGAGCGCATCGCAAGCTATCTTCTCAAGGAAAAGCATCTGCACACCTTCGTCAAGTGCAACCCGACCATTCTCGGCTACAAGACCGCGCGCAGCATCCTCGATTCCATGGGCTATGACTACATCGTCTTCGATGAGCACCACTTCAACGAGGACCTCCAGTGGGAGGACGCCGTGCCGATGTTCGAGCGGCTGCAAAAGCTTGCGGACAAGCAGGACCTTGAATTCGGCCTCAAGCTCTCCAACACCTTCCCCGTCGACACGACGCGCGGCGAGCTTCCCAACGAGGAAATGTACATGTCCGGCCGCAGCCTCTTCCCACTGACGATTGAGATGTGCAATCGCATCTCCCGCCAGTTTGGCGGCAAGATGCGCATTTCGTTCGCAGGCGGCGCGGACTACTTCAACTGTGACAAGCTCTTTGCCGCCGGCATCTGGCCCATCACCGTCGCCACCACCATCTTGAAGCCCGGCGGCTACAACCGCCTGCACCAGATGGTCGAAAAGGTCAAGGATATGCCCTACCGCGCATTTTCCGGCAACGACCCCGCCGCGATCTCCGACCTTGCCGCCTCCGCGCTGCACGACTTCCACCACCTCAAGGCAATCAAGCCGCTCCCCTCGCGCAAAAAAGATGAACAGGTGCCGCTGCTCGACTGCTTTACCGCGCCCTGCAAGGGCGGCTGCCCCATCGAGCAGGACATTCCCGAATACCTTGAGCTCTGCCGCAAGGGGCTCTACGGCCCAGCACTGAAGCTCATCACCGAGAAGAACGCCCTGCCGTTTATCACCGGCACCATCTGCGCGCACCGCTGCCAGGGCAAGTGCTCGCGCAACTTCTATGAGGAATCCGTCCACATCCGCGAGACGAAGCTTCTTGCCGCGGAAAAGGGCTACAACACCTTGATGGCCTCCCTCCGTATGCCTGAGCCGGTCGAGGATAAAAAGGTTGCCATCGTCGGCGGCGGCCCGACCGGTATCGCCGCGGCGTACTTCCTTGGCCGCGAGGGTGTTCCCACCACGATCTTCGAGCGCGAGCGCAAGCTCGGCGGCGTGCCGCGCTACGTCATCCCCGCCTTCCGCATCAGCGACGAGGCCATCGACAAGGACGTCGCGCTCATGGAGCGCTACGGCGTCGAGGTCAAGCTCGGCAAGCCTGCTCCGTCCGTCGAACAGCTCAAGAAGATGGGCTACACGCACATCCTGATGGCCACCGGCGCGTGGAAGCCCGGCAAGCTCGACATTGAAGGCAACGTGCAGGGCGTCATCGAGTGGATGAAGCGCATGAAAAAGCAGGTCAAGCCCTGCCTGAGCGGCAACATCGTCGTTGTCGGCGCGGGCAACACCGCCATGGACGCCGCGCGCGTTGCAAAGCGCATGGGTGCGCATGCGACCATTCTCTACCGCCGCACGAAGAAATTCATGCCCGCCGACGAGCACGAGTTACAGCTCGCCATCGCGGACGGCGTCGAATTCGTCGAGCTGGCCGCGCCCGTCAAACAGAGCCGCGGCAAGCTCCTGTGCGATAAGATGATCCTCGGCGAGCCGGATGAGAGCGGCCGCCGCAGCCCCGTCAAATCCGGCGAGCAGTTCACCATTCCCTGCGACATGGTCATCTCCGCCGTGGGCGAGCAGGTCGACGCTGAGCTGATGGCCGCAAACGGCATCGAGATGGAGCGCAAGGGTCCCGCGTTCGAGACGAACATCCCCGGCGTGTACTGCGCGGGCGACGCGCACCGCGGCCCCGCCACCGTGGTCGAGGGCATTGCCGACGCCGCGCGCTTTGCCGAGATCGTCGTCGGTCACCCGCACATCTACGACATCCCTGCCGAGGCCGATGTGACCGAGTTCGACGCGCAGGCCAAGAAGGGTATCCTCTCGATGGCCAGTAAGTGTGTCTGCGACGGCGAGCGCTGCTTACAGTGCTCCACCGTGTGTGAAAACTGCGTCGATTCCTGCCCGAACCGCGCGAATGTCGTCATCAAGATGGCCGACGGCTCGCACGAGATCGTCCACGTCGACAAGATGTGCAACGAATGCGGCAACTGCACGCAGTTCTGCCCCTACGCAAGCGAACCCTGCCACGATAAGTTCACCCTTTTTGATACGCGTGAGGACATGGACGAGAGCGAAAACTACGGCGTGCTCTTCGAGGACGACGATATGGTCCGCCTGCGCTACGAGGACGGCGTGAAGGAATACGACTTGGCCTCCTGCGACAATGATCTCCCCGTCGAGCTCGAGGCGTTGATCCTCACCGTGCGCGATAAGTACAGCTATCTGTACACATAACAACAAAATCGCAAAAATGAAACGGGGAGCCGGTGCGTCGCACCGGCTCCTCTCCCCTTTGCAACAAAAAAGAGCGCTGCCTAAGCAGCGCTCTTTTTTGCGTTTATATTTTGCCTTACTTCTCGATCAGGTTCAGCTGATAGATGATCTTGGCGATCTGCGCGCGGGTCAGGGACGCGGCAGGCTCGAAGGTGGTAGCGGTCATACCGTCGATGACCTTCGCGTCGACGAGCGCCATCACGTAACCGTCGGTGCAGTCAGTGAACTTGCTCTCGGTCTTGGACTCGGCAAGCTTGTTGAGCTTGGCAGCGACCTGGCAGAACTCGAGGCGGGAGATGGCCTTCGTGCCGTCGAGATCGGCGGCAACAAGACCCAGCTCAGCAGCCTTGGCGATGACGTTCTTGCTCCAGTCGGCGCCGGTGGCGTCCGCAGCCTTGAGATCGCCGTTGCTGACAAGCAGGAGCTTGAGCGCGGCAGCCCAGGTCAGGGTGTCGTTGGGCGCATAGGTGGTGGCGGAGGTGCCGGAGATCACGCCATCCTCATAGAGACGGATCATGTAGTTGAAGTACCAGGAGGTGGTCTTCACATCCTTGAAGGGATTGAAGTAGGTGACGCGGCCCTGAGGCGCGGCATACTGCTCGCCGATGGCGCCCTTGAGCTCCTTGGTTACATACTCCATCACAGCCTCGTCCAGAGGAATACCGGTGTCGAACTGGGCGGAAGCGGCCTTAAAGGCATAGTAGGTGTCGCCGCCGGCGGCGCAGAAGTTGTTCGTCACAACGGCGTAGACCTCATTGGCCTTGAATTCCTTGCCGTTGACGCTGTTGATGACCACGCGGTTGATGGTCTTGGGGCCGTAGTAGGTGGATTCGGGATAGGTGGCGTCGTTCTTGTCATACGCCTTGCCGGTGTGGATGGTGAAGTTGATGCCGGAAACCTGCGGGAAACCGCCGACCGCCGTCGGGGTGCTGAAGGTAGACGCCTCGAGCGCTTCGAGCAGCTGCTCACCCGTGACATAGACGACCGCGACCGTGTTGCCGAACGGCAGAACGGTGTTGATGTCCTTCTTGGTCACATCGCCCTTGGCGATCGCCGCACGGATGCCGCCGCCGTTGGTGATGGCGACCACATGGTCTTCATTCACGGTCAGGCCGTCCTTGTTCTGCAAGACCTTCCAGCGCATCGCGTCGGTGATGAGGTCGCCGTTGTTGGTCTCCACGTCGCGGTTGCCGTTGGGGGCCTTCGCGCCGTTGAGTTCGACCTTGCTGGTGGCGAACTTGACACCGTATTCATTGTTGACACGGTCAACAATGACCTTTGCCGCCGCGGCAACGGTCGCGTCCTTGGCGGTGTCTTCCTTGATCTCATAAAGGGAGTTGCTCTCGATCTTCTTGCTGGCATTGTCGATGACAATCACGCCGATGTTCTTGAACGCGGTGCCGGTGGACTGGATGGGCTCGCCCTTCTCGCCCTTGGTCATCACGGTGTGGGAGTGGCCGTCGACGATGAAGTCGATGCCCTTGACTGCGGCGTAAAGATCGGTGGAGCGGTAAGGAGCGGACTCAGCGTCCACGCCCAGATGCGCAAGGCAGATGACGACATCCGCATCCTTGAGCGCCGCGACCTGATCGGCGGCAGCCTTGGTGAAGGCGTCCTTGTCAGCGAAGGTCAGGCCCTTGATGAGCGCGGGGTTGGCCTTGGTCTGGGTCTCGGGGGTCTCCATGCCGAAGAAGCCGACCTTCACACCGGACTTGGTGGTGTAGGTGTAGCTCGCGTCGAAGATGGGGGTACCGTCCTCATTGAAGACGTCCGCGCAGACGACCTTGAACTTGGCCTTGCTCATGTTTTCCTTGAGCTGGGCATAGCCGTAGTCGAACTCGTGGTTGCCGAGGGTGACGACGTCGTAGCCCGCGGCATTCATCATCGTGACCGCATCAGCGCCCTTGGTGGAGCTGACATAGGTCGTGCCCTGGCTGAAGTCGCCGGCGTCGACGAGGATGACCTCGGCGCCCTTGGCCTCATAGTCGGCCTTGAGCTGTGCGA
>OGNF01002124.1_pt1 | contig 15780 bp, 16 predicted proteins | sample 1573321 | NCBI WGS metagenome assembly OGNF01 (sample SAMEA2581911, study PRJEB24529) | metagenome | biome: Human gut stool | place: China | collected 2011
AAATATTTGTAAAATGGATTTGTTGTTTTGTTTTGAAAATCATATTTTGGTTTTGCTATTTGCATTTGAATATGCAAATTTGCAAATGAGAAATATTTCGGGTTGCTTTTTGAAAGCTTATCTGCTGCTATCTCTCTAATTTTCAAGGTGAGAAATCCGTATTTTACCCTCTGGTATACTTTTACAACAATAAGAAGTGAAAAAGTTATTAACGAATTAATATAAATTAACTATAATTTATGTTGTTGTAACGAAATTTTTTATAAATGTGTCGGAGAGGATCTATCATAGGCGTGGTTTAGGCTTCCAGTCCGCAATTTGCTTGATTCTGTGAGGTTTTCGTATTTGATTTCAGATTGTATATCGATCGATTTTACGCGATTCTCCGAGGGTTGTTGGTGTTAACCCATTGCAGCGTGCTCGTCCCCTTCTATAGACGTGAAAATAGCGCGCCAGAATATTTAATGGCGCACTAAAGCATAAAATGGCAACGGAGGTATGTCGGTTGTCCGACGTACCTCCGTTGGGTAAAAGTTGATAAACCGGCTGTATACCTGCTGAAAGGGTTATTCAGCGGCCTCAGCGGTTGCTTCTTCGGAAGCAGCCTCCTCGGCGGGAGCGGCGGCAGCTTCTTCAGCAGCTTTGGCAGCTGCGATTTCAGCTTTCTTTTTAGCCACTTCCTCTGCCTTGGCAGCGTTTTTGGCTTTTTCTGCCTCAAGGCGTTCCTTGGCGGCGAGTTCTTTCTTCGATGCCATGGTGGTCTTCAGATTGTCGACTGCCTGCTGCTTTTTAGCTTTCCAGGCGTCGAAGCGCTTCTGAGCCTCGGCCTCGTCGAATGCACCTTTTTTTACACCACCCTGAAGATGCTTCATCAGGAGCACACCTTCGTTGGAAAGGATGCTGCGAACGGTGTCGGTAGGCTGGGCGCCTACATTTACCCAATACAAAGCCCGCTCGAAGTTGAGAGTAATTGTAGCAGGATTAGTGTTCGGATTATAAGAACCTATCCTTTCAATAAATCTACCATCTCGTGGTGCCCTGCTATCGGCGATAACAATAGGATAGAACGCATAGTTTTTGCGACCATGACGTTGCAGTCTGATTTTTGTTGCCATCTAAAATTAGATAAATTAAGTGGTTTTGTATGGTTTTGCTGTGGCCGGGGGATGCATCCCTCTGCCTGAGCGGGTGCAAATTTAAGAATTTATTTTGGATTATACAATCTTTTTCTAAATGCTGTTGCATCATCGCTAACGCTATAGGTCCTATAGGGACTCAAAATACAGGTAAGGTATCAGAGCGATGTGAGGTGTCAGAGCGATTTGAGGTGGCGGATTGCCGCATGTGGATCTGGGGATTTGAAGACATAACTGCCGGCTACGAGAATGTCGGCCCCGGCAAGCGCAAGCTGTGGGGCCGTCTCGGAGTTGACACCACCGTCCACCTCAATCAGTGCTTTGGAGCCGGATGCTGATATAAGAGCCCGCAGGCGTTTGATTTTTTCTATGGTATTGCCGATGAATTTTTGTCCGCCGAATCCGGGATTCACCGACATGAGCAGTACCATATCCAAGTCGCCGATTACGTCCTCAAGCATTCCTACGGGGGTCGACGGATTGAGTGTCACTGCCGCTTTCATACCGGCTTGCCTGATGGCCTGGATGGTGCGGTCAAGGTGGATACACGCTTCCTGATGCACGTTCATTATCGCCGCTCCGGCGTCGCGCACGGCACCGATATAGTTTTGCGGTTCTACAATCATCAGATGTACGTCGAGTGGTTTTCGCGCCATTTTCCCCACCTGCGCTATTACCGGGAATCCGAACGATATATTGGGCACGAACACGCCGTCCATCACATCGCAGTGGATCATATCGGCATCACTTGTGTTTAGCATCTCGATGTCGCGGCCGAGATTCAGGAAGTCCGCGGCAAGAATGGAGGGGGATACGAGCATGGGGTATTTTTCTTTAATGGTTCAGATTAAGGGGTGCGGTAGGTCTCTGCTGACGGTCTATTTGCGCTTCCTCATGGCCTGCCAGCAGATGTAGGCCAGACAGAGAATCAGAAGCGCGAATCCTCCCAGTGTGAGATAGTGGTTGTATTTCTCGACATTCTCCCAGAGGGTGCTCAGCGGAACGGTTTTACCGAGCCAATAGCCCAGAGCGGCCAGAATGGCGTTCCATACGCCTGCTCCGAGAGCGGTGAATGTCACAAATACTCCGAGATTCATCCTCGACAGACCTGCGGGAATCGAGATAAGCTGACGCACGGCCGGAATAAGTCGGCCGATAAAGGTCGAGATGGCTCCATGGCGGTCGAAATAGCGTTCGGCGTTCTCAACCTTGGTTTGGTCGATCAGGCAGGCATGCCCCAGGCGGCTGTTGGCAAAAGCATATACTATGGGGCGCCCGAGCCAAACCGACAGCCCGTAGTTTATCAGTGCACCGACTACGGCTCCGGCAGTTGCCACTACAACGATAGCGAATATATTCATGTCGCCGCGCGTTACGGCCAGATAGGCGGCCGGAGGAACCACCACTTCCGACGGGAAGGGGAGAAATGAACTTTCGATTACCATAAACCAGAATACGAGCATGTAGCTCGCGTTCTCGATGAAGAATTCCAGAAGAAATTTGGCGCTGAAATAGTCGGATATTGCCAGCGTTATGAGGAGGTCGATCATAAGTAACGGTTCAAAATTTGCTTAATTGTTCTGTGGTGTTGCGGCCGCTCCCTGACGGTGGCCGATATGGTGCGACAAAGTTAAGCAAATTTCGCGACAATGCCGTCTTCCTGCGATTTAATATGTCGGTCGGGCATCATTGTATAAATTATGGAATCAGTTGGCCTCACGCGGCTTGAGCAGCCGGGCGTATACGGCGGCTTTCTGCTCGAGAGGAAGAGGGTAGGCTCGCGATGTCGACGGCATGCGCCAATGGCGCAGACGACGTTTCTCCGGTCCATATTCAAACTCGGTGTATTCTCCTACACCGGGAGCTGCGGTTCCGGTAAGCGTCGCTATCACTCCGGCGGCTTTCTCGCCGGTGGTTGCAATGTCGGTCAGTCCGGGCATTGCCCGGATCAACGCGTCAAGATCTACCGGTTCCACTACTTCCAGAAATTTATCGGATGCGTTGCCGCGAAGCCGCCGGATTTTATGGCAGGAGTCATTCAGTGCGATTCCTTCCCGGTTGAGCAGCACTTTGATTTCGTTGAGGTCGAAATCTTTCGTGCCCTCGACATAGAGTGCCGAAGGATTGCCGTAGAATAGAAGACCCATTACTCTCCAGAAATCATTGGTACGGTTGGGATAGTAGAAATTCATGCTCCACCGGTGGGGCTGGGGTGGGAAAGTCCCCATTATGAGAATGCGTGCATCCTGCGGAATGTAAGGAGCCCACGGATGCTGCTCTATCGGCATGTGCTGTTGGTCTGACATATGTGGCAAAATGAAATTTATTTACAAATTTATATAAGTTTTTAAACTTTTCTTATTTGCGGGTGTCTTTATTTTATATAACGTTTGATTCGAGCGAACGTTTGTTTGATACTTGAAGCTGAATCCTGGATTGTAGTCGGGATTTCGGCTCACGTCACCACCAATTATTCAATGATTGGACCGTGACGTTATAAAATCGTTTTGAAAAGTTACTTATTATTTTAGCGTTATTAAAAACATTGAGATTATGAGAAAATATCTCGCGGAGTGTATCGGAACGATGTTTCTGGTGCTCCTTGCCTGCGGCAGTGCCGTATTGGCTGGTCCAAAAATCGGGGTGCTCGGGATCGGCCTCTGTTTCGGTCTGGTTCTGCTGTGCCTGGTGTATTGCATCGGCAATATTTCCGGCTGCCATGTCAATCCGGCTGTTTCGTTTGCCATGTGGCTGAGCGGACGTATGAAGTTCGGCGAATTCTGTGGTTATGTGGTCTCGCAGCTGATAGGCGCAGCTATCGGTGCCGGCTTCCTTTTCTGGATGGTCGATATGGCTCCCGGATTTGAGTTCGGCGGAATCACGGGCGACTGCAATCTGGCCACCAACGTTCTCCAGCCCGGTGCCAATGCCGGTATGGCTCTCGTAGTCGAGTGCCTGTTTACCTTCTTCTTTGTTCTTGTGGTTCTCGGAGCCACCGATTCCAAGAAAGGGTTCGGCAATTTCGCCGGTGTGGCAATAGGTCTTGCGCTCGGTCTTGTCAATATTGTAGGAATTCCCGTCGACAATTGCTCGGTCAATCCCGCACGCAGTTTCGGTCCGGCGCTATGGTGTCCTGAAGCGTGGCCTGATTTCTGGATTATGGTTGTAGGTCCGCTCGTAGGAGCTCTCATTGCGGCTCTCTGCTGGAAAGCAGTCAGCGGCTACCTGAACAACAACGCCATCGAAGGCTGATTCCTCCAGATTTTATATGCAGAGCGCCTGAATCCCGGGATTCAGGCGCTCTGTTGTTATGTAGGCGGCGCGGCCGCTTAGTCGTTGAAGTCGCTTTCGTCGAAGTCGAAATCGTTGTTGTCGGAATCATCGTCGAAGTCGTCGACAGTGGAGTCCATGTAGATCTGGTCGGTGAACGCCGCCAGGTCGCGGCCTTCGCGTTTGGTGGGACGGCCGAGACCTTTCCTGCGGTCGATGAATCCGCTTATGCGGATCACGTCGAGCAGGTCGTATTGTTCTTTCGGCGTTATGTTTTCCATATATTCAGGCACGAGCCGTGCGCCCAGCCGGTTTTCGGTCAGCGCCTTGACGCGGAAGGAATAGGTCACGGGCGGTTTACGCACCAGTACCACGTCGCCCACTTTAATCATTCTCGATGGCTTGGCCACGACATCGCCTCCAGGGGTGCGAAGCATCACCCGCCCCTTTTTGCAGCTGTCGGTCGCCACGGTGCGCGTCTTGAAGATGCGCATCGCCCATATCCATTTGTCGATTCTTACTTCGGTTTTCATTTGTTGTTGAAATCGCACATCGCCGTCTGCAGGCCGGCCAGAACGAAGGTTTTTATGGCGTCGACGGCAACCTCGGTGCGCTGCGGCAACCGCTGACGCTCGTCGAGCGTAAATTGCCCGAGCACATAGTCGATCTGGCATCCGCGTGGAAAATCGTTGCCGATACCGAATCTCAGCCGCGGATACGCATCGCTTCCGAGCATCGCGGCGATATTTTTCAGCCCGTTGTGGCCGGCGTCGCTTCCTTTCGGCTTGATGCGGATTGCTCCGAATGGGAGGGCGATGTCGTCGACCAGCACCAGCAGATTTTCAATGGGAATATTCTCCTTTGTCAGCCAGTAGCGCACGGAGTTGCCGCTGAGGTTCATGTAGGTCGATGGTTTGAGTAGTACGACTTGCTTGTTTTTCAGTCGTCCGCGCCCCACGTCGCCATAGCGCTCGGTGGAAAAAGAAATATTGGATGCCTCGGCAAAGGCATCCAATATTCTGAATCCTATGTTATGGCGGGTACCCTGATATTCCTGTCCGATATTTCCGAGACCCACTATAAGATATTTCATCCTATAAAACTGATTTCATTACGTAGGAGGTGAGTTGTGGGCTTGCTGCCCGCATCTCTTTATTTTCCGGCGGCGGCAGCTGCTGCGGCCCCACGGGCGGCGCGGGTGAGCTGAACGGCGCAGACAACGGCTTCCTTGGGCGATACGAGTTCCAGGCCTTCGAAGTGGAGTTCGCCAACCTGAAGGGTCTTGCCCAGGCCGAGGTGGTCGACGTTGATGACCAGACGCTCGGGAACATCGGTGTAGAGAGCCTTGACTTTCAGCTTCTTCATCGAGAGGGTGAGCTTACCGCCGGCTTTCACACCTTCGGCGTGGCCTTCGATCTTCACGGGCACGGACATAACCACGGGCTTCTTGTCGGTGACTTCGAGAAGGTCGATGTGGAGGATATTGTCCTTTACAGGGTGGAACTGCACCTCGCGGAGCACGGCCATCTTCTTGCCGCCGTTGTAGGCGAGCTCAATAGCGAAGATGTCGGGGGTATAGATGAGTTTGCGTACGGCTTCGTTGGTTACGGTGAGGTCGGTAGTTACGATGCCGCGGCCGTTTTCGATTTCAACGATTTTTTCGCCGGGCTGAAGTGTGCCTTTGTAGGGGAGCTCGAAAGGCTCGCCGCCGTTGAGAACTACGGGAATTTTTCCTTCGCTGCGGAGGGTCTTTGCGGCTTTCTTGCCCAGTTCTACGCGGGGCTCGGCTGTAAGTTGGTAAGTTTTCATGTTGCGGTTAAATAACTGTGTTACTCAAAATTAAACTTTTAATTTCCCATCACACTGGGTTTGCCTAAGGGCGTTTTTCTCCTAAGCGACCGCAAAGTTAACACTTTCCACCCTAATTTCCAACTTTTTATTGTAGGATGCAAAAAAAGAACGGGGCCTTCACAGGTGCCGTTCTCTCCATTCATCACATTATGCTTACAATTAAGTGCTCTTGTGTGTATGGGTTGTTTTTTAATGTATATGGCGGCACCTGCGCCGTCGGGGTCAGTAGCGGCCTTCTACAATGGGCCAGTCGATGATGTCCCAGAGCGCGTTGAGCGCGTCGGCACGCCGGTTCTGATAGTCGAGGTAATAGGCATGTTCCCAGACGTCGAAGGTCAGAATAGGGGTGAGGCCTTTGGTAATGGGGTTGCCCGCGTTGCCCTCCTGCGTTATGAACAGTTTTCCGTCGTTGTCGCGGCTGAGCCATACCCAGCCCGAGCCAAATAGTTTGACGCCCGCGTCGACGAATTCCTTTTTGAAATTCTCGAACGATCCGAAATCGCGGTCGATGGCCTCGCGCAGTTCTCCTTCAGGTTCGCCGCCACCGTCGGGCGAGAACGAGAAGAAATAGAATATATGGTTCCAGGCCTGAGAGGCGTTGTTGAAAAGCGGTCCTTTGGCGTCGTGGATTATCTCTTCGAGCGGCAGGTCGGCGAATTCGGTACCCTCGATAAGATTGTTGAGGTTGTCGATGTAGGCTTTCTCATGTTTTCCGTAATGGAAATCCACCGTGCGTCGGCTTATGGCCGGTTCCAGTGCGTCGGCGGCGTAAGGAAGTTGAGGCTGGCTGTATTTCATAGTTGTAGCTTTGAAGTTAATTCTATCTGCAAAACACACTGCAGGGATATGTGGTTTACTTAAGGAGTTATATTTAGCGTATTTTAATGAGGATTTATCGACCGGCCTTACGGTAATCCCATGGGAGATAAACGGAATTTTAACATTGTTATGTCAATTTCACTTAATTCGGCAGGCCTTTGGCTAAATATGTTTAAGGTCGCCCCGAAAGCATATGAAGGTATTGAACTTTTGCGTTAATTTGAAGTCGAATTGGTCAACGATTCACAATAAAAATATTAATTTCGGACGATGCTCCGCTACGTAGGCAGTGTTGTTCCGAAGTATATTCAAATCACGTTATGAAACTATATTCCAAAATCATTCTCTCGGCCTGCGGTGCGTCTGTGGCAAGTGCCACTCTCACTGCCATGGCCATTAATTCCGTTCAGTCTCATACCGAGACTCCGGAGATTACGACGGCGGCATCGACGGGTGCCTCAGGAGGGCTTTTCACAGTCAGCAATTCGCTTACTCCTCCCACGGATTTCACTCATGCCGCCGAAAGCACGATCAATGGTGTTGTGAGCATCAAGAATTACGCTTCGGCTCCATCGCGGCAGATGCAAGGGCAGAGCGACGACTTTTTCTCCGACCCGCTCTACGAGTTCTTTTTCGGTGCGCCGCGACGTCAGCAGCCGCGTCAGCAGCGCCGCCAGGAAAAACCGCAGGAGCAGGCCCGCGGCCTCGGCTCGGGTGTCATAGTGGCTTCCGACGGATATATCGTCACCAACAACCATGTGATTGAGGGCGCAGACCGCCTTGAGGTTACGCTCAACGACAACAGTATCTATAACGCCACTGTGGTGGGTTCCGACCCGGCCACCGATGTGGCACTTCTGAAAATCGACGCAAAGAATCTTCCGGTGATTCCTATCGGCGACAGCGACGCACTCCGTGTAGGCGAATGGGTATTGGCCGTGGGTAATCCCTTCGGTTTTACATCTACCGTCACCACCGGTATCGTCAGCGCCAAGGCACGCAGTGTGGGTCAGGCGGCCATGGGTCGCCCCATGGGTATTGAAAGCTATATCCAGACCGATGCGGCTGTAAACCCGGGCAATTCCGGCGGTGCACTGGTCAACGTGAAGGGTGAACTGGTCGGCATCAACACCGCCATCTATTCCCAGACGGGCAACTATGTAGGCTATTCGTTCGCCATTCCGTCGTCGATGGTCACCAAGGTGGTCAACGACATCCGGCAGTTCGGTGCCGTGCAGCGGGCTGTGATCGGAGTGGCATATCAGGAACTTACTCCTCAGCTTGCCAAGGAGAAGAATATCACGGCTGTCAACGACGGTATCCTCGTCGGCGAGGTGCAGGACCGCTCGGCGGCTCTCGAGGCCGGTATCGAGGTGGGTGATGTTATCGTGGCCATCAACGACGCTCCCACGCATACTGCGGCACACTTGCAGGGCGAAATCAGCAAGTACCGCCCGGGCGACAAGATCAAGGTGGAGATTGTGCGCGACAATAAGCGGAAATCGCTCGACGTGACGCTCCGCAACTCGCAGGGAGGTACAGCCCTTTCGAAGGCCGACGATTTCTCGGCTCTCGGTTGCGCTTTCAAGGAGCTTTCTGCCGATACGCGCCGTCAGCTCGGCGTTGCCGGGGGCGTACAGGTGTCAGGGCTGACGTCCGACGGCCTTTTCCGCCGCAGCGGCATTAAGGAAGGTTTTGTAATACTTGATATCAATGGCGTCCGCATCGCCTCGGCCGACGATGTAGAGAAGGTCTACAAGGAGATAATGGCATCCGGAGCCTCTGACCGCGTGATGTTCATCTCCGGTATTTATCCTACCGGACGCAAGGTATATTATGCCGTCGACCTGAGCGGCAATAGTTCGGACGACTGACGCGCCGACACTACAAAAAGCAAACGAGGGGCTGAACCGCATACCGGTTCAGCCCCTCGCTGTATAAAAAAGCCACATCAAAGGATGCGATGAAACTCCGAATGACAGGTTTTGAGCTCCCTCCGCGCTTTGTAATCCGCCTGGCCGGGGCTGTAAAGCCTCTCCGGCTGCGGCAATCGGAATCGCCGCCGGGGCCCGCCATCGCGCGTCGGGTTTGTCTCGGCATTTCATAAAAATTTGATGAGTTTCCCAATCAACTTTGATGCGGCAATATTTCAAAAGGTGTACCGGATTGGATTTTCTATGTCGGCCTCCGGTGTCGTGCAGGGGGCTCTCCCCGCTGCTTCCGTTTGCTTTTATAACGCAAATTTAAATCTTTTGGTTCTATTCTGCAAACGTTGGATGAGTTTATTTGTGCGTTTCAGCGGGAGCAGAAACCACATCGGCCTCTATGCCAGGGTTATCACGGTGATTCCCGCTCCGCCGAATTGCGGGTGCTCATCGCGGTACGACGCCACTCCCGGAGTGGAGTCGAGAGCCTGACGGATGGCCTGACGGAGAGCCCCTGTGCCGGTGCCGTGGAGAATCCGCACTTCTCCCTGGTTGAACTGAATGGCATCGTCAAGAAAATATGTAACGGCCTGAAGAGCCTCATCCACACGCATGCCGCGCACATCGAGCTCGCGCTTGAATTGTAGCTGTTTCTGCCTGATGGCCGAGGTGGTCTGTTCGCTTACGAACGATGCCGCACCGGCGGCCGTCGTCGGTCGGGAAAGGGTGGGGGTCAGGCGGCTCAGTTTCACGCTGGTTTTCAGTTGGCCGAAAGCCACCGTGGCGTTCTGACCCTGTAGGTCGATAATGGTGCCGGGAGCGCCTTGTCCGTCGAGTTTTACGAAATCGCCTACGGCAAGAGGTTTCGCCGCTGCCGGTGCGCCGGTTTGCTTCGGTTTCTTCGCTTTGGGCGCTTTTTTCAGAAGGGTATGGTCGGCTGCGGGAGTATCCGAGGCCAGTCGCTGGCGCTCTTTCTGCATCTCGGCGCGGGCTGCGCGTGTCCGTTCCTTATCCGCCTGACTCTCGCGAATTTCGCGTATGGTGCGTTCGATTGTGGCGTTGCTCCCTTCAAGTATCTTCTTCGCTTCCTCCTTGGCTTCGGCGAGAATGGTGCGCCTGTTGGCCCGCAGAGTTTCAGCCTCGTTTTCGTAGCGCTCGAGTGTCTGCTCTATTTTCTTCTCTTTCTGGCGGATCTGCATGCGCTTGTTCTCCCAGTAGCGTTTGTCGCGGGCAATGTCGAGAAGATATTTGTCGAGGTTCACATAGTCGCTTCCCACAATCTCCGCGGCTTCGTCGATGATATCTGCCGGTAGCCCGGATTTACGGGCTATCTCGATTGCAAACGAGCTCCCGGGCTGCCCGATGGAGAGCCGGAACAGCGGACGCATCTTTTGGCGGTCGTAGAGCATGGAGCCGTTTATCAGGCCGGGAGTCTCCGACGCGTAATGTTTCAGATTCTGGTAGTGTGTGGTCACGATGCCCCACATATGCCGGTCGTTGAACGCATGGAGGAGTGCCTGGGCGATTGCGCCGCCAATTTGAGGCTCCGTGCCACCTCCGAATTCGTCTATGAGGATGAGCGACGACTCATTGCCTCCGAGCAGCACGCGCATATTGCGCAGGTGGGAACTATAGGTCGAAAGGTCGTCGTCGATCGACTGGTCGTCGCCGATGTCGATGAAGATGCTTTCGAAAATACCCATGCGCGAATTTTCGTAGACCGGTGGGAGCATTCCGCACTGCATCATGTACTGAATGATTCCCACGGTTTTCAGTGTCACCGACTTGCCGCCGGCATTCGGCCCCGAAATCACCAGTATGCGGCTCTCAGGGGTCAGACGGATGTCGAGCGGAACGATTTCCTTGTTCTGTCGGCGCAGCGACTGCAGCAGTCCCGGATGAACGGCATGATACCATTCCAGGGCTTCCCGCATTTCGATATGAGGCAGCGTGGCGTCGCAGTCGCGCGCCATGCGTGCTTTGGCGGAAATAAAATCAAAATGCCCGAGAGTATCGTAACTGCGGAGTATCGCCGGGATGTCGGGGCGTATCGAGGCCGTGAACTCCTGGAGGATGCGCGCTATCTCGCGCAATTCCTCGATTTCAAGTTCGCGTGTACGGTTGTTGGCTTCCACCACTTCCGCCGGTTCGATATAGCATGTCTTGCCGGTAGCCGATTCATCGTGTACGATGCCCTGGATCTTCCGTTTATGCATCGGCGCTATCGGTAGCACGAGCCGCCCGTCTCGTATGGTGGGGGCGGCATCTTTGTCGAGCATTCCGGCTTCGGCGGCCGATGCCATTACGCGTCGCATTATGGCTCCCACAGAGCCGCGCACTCGCTGAAGTTCGCGGCGGATTCTGCCGAGTTCAGGCGAGGCGGTGTCGAGCATCTCGCCTGTGTCGTCGATCAGGCGCCCTATAGTCTTCAGAATCGAGGGGAAACACTCGATGTCGCTGCAAAGCTCGCTGAGACGCGGAAATGTTGGCGTTGCTTCGTCGGATGTATGCGAGGAGAAAAATACCGCAACTTCGGCGGAGCTGACGAGTGTCTGGCGCAGCCGGTGCAGTTCCTCGAGAGTAAGCGAGGCGCCCTCCACGCGGCAGCGCATCAATGCCGGTGCCACATTATGTAGACCACCCAGCGGGAACGCTTCTCCCGAGGTGAGAATCGAGAGCATCTCTGCGGTTCGTTCCAATGCGAGGGTTATCTCCTCCGGATCAGTGGAAAAACGCATTGCCTCAGCATACTCTTTCCCTTTTTCTCCGGAGCAGTTTGCCGATAGTTCATGCCTTATGGCAGTGAAACCGATTTTGTCTTCAAATGTTTCAGGATATATCAATGGTGTGTCTGATTTCATTTTGGAGTGCAAATTTAGCCAATCTTCGGGGATTTATTATTAACTTTGAAATGCTATTATTGTTGTAATATTGACTTATACGTAACTGGTCGAATTATTATGTCAAATTGGATTACTGCTCCCTTCGAAAGTGTCGAGGGTGAAAATCTGGTTATGTGCACGGTGCGCACCGACGTGAGCCGCTTCCGCGAGAATCCGCGTTTCAGGTTCCGCGTAGAGGTGGAATGGCCTTATGAGCCGGCGGCAGGCGGTATGCCGCATGAGACCCTCGGTCATGAGCTTGAGGCTGTGGTCGACGCTCTGCAGAGTGTTCTCAAGGCCGACCCTGTGGCGGTGCTGACGGGTGTCTACACCGGCAACGGCAGCCGCACGATGGTATTCTATACGCTGAGCCTCCATATTTTCCAGCGTAAGTTCAACGAGGCTCTGGCCGATTTCCCGGCTCTGCCGCTTGAGTTCGAGGCTTTTGAGGACCCGGACTGGGAGGAATACGGTTCGATGCTCTCTCAGGTGCGCCGTGTCGACGATGAGCTCGACAGCGGGGAGGTTCTCGACGTAGACGAATCCGACGATGCTGACGAATCCGACTGAGGCCCAATGATTTCCTGATTCTTCCTGATTATTAATTGTAAAACGACTTATAGATTATGGTAATTCAACGTTGGCAAACCGTATGGTTGCTTATGGCGGCTATCCTGGCCGTAGTGTTCTGTTTTCTGCCTATGGCTCTCGTGTCTGATGCAATGGCAAGTCCTGAAAGCGTCACTTTCATCCGTCCTACGGACCTCCCGGTGCTGTTTGTGGTCGACGGGGTGGTGGCACTCCTTCTTTTCATAGCCATTTTCCTTTATAAGAATACGGCCCGTCAGCGCACCGTCACGCTTGTATCGATGCTTCTTATCGTGGTCGTAATGGTTACGGAAGTTTGCTACCTCCTTTCGTGGGACGCCGGCGCCGGCGCCAGAGTGGAGTGGCTTGGAAGCATTTTCCTGCTTCTCGGGGCTTTGGTTTCGGCGGTACTGGCCTATCGGGGTATCCGTCATGACGAACGTCTGCTCCGCGCTGCCGACCGGCTGCGCTGATGCTCAGTTCAGCGGCAGAGTAAGCACAAACTGCGCCCCGAGCGTATATTTGGTGTTTACGGCCAGACTGCCTCCGAGCATATCGGCGAAATGACGCGCTATGGAGAGCCCGATGCCGATACCCTGACTTGATTTGTTGATTTTTACGAAGCGGCGGAATATGTATTCTGCCGCTTCGGGCTTTATTCCGATACCGGTGTCGGTCACTCGGATGTATACGCACCCGTTCTCATTGTCGACGGTATAACCCAGAGAAATCTCTCCCTCTTCGGTGAACTTTGCGGCGTTGGAAAGAAGCTGAATCAGGATGCGCATCAGGCGTCGGGAATCTGTGTTGAGCGATATGTCAGGAAGGTTGTTCTCCAGACGGATGCTCACTCCCGGGTTGAGTTTATGGCGGACGGAATCAACCGCGGCCTCGCAGATAGGCCGGATCAGCTCACGTTTGAATATCAGTTTCACGTTGTTCGTGTCGATTTCCGACAGGTCGAGCACATCGTTGGCCGTTGTCTTGAGCAGTTCGGCATTGAAATTCACAAGGTCTGCGAAATGGCGCAGATATGGCTTGTCGTTGGCTTCCGAGCAGTCTACAATCAGGTTGGTGTATTCCGTTATGATGTTGAGCGGCCCGGTCACTTCGCCGCTCATGTTCTGAATGAAGTCGGTCTTGATATGGTTGGCCGCCTCCGCATCGTCGCGGGCACGCATCAGGTCGGCCTGGGCCAGCCTGAGATTTTCGCTTTCAGCCTGCAGTGCGGTGTTGGATGCTGCAAGATGTCGCGCGAGTTTGCGCGAATGAATCCAGAGCCAGAGCGTCAGCATAAGAAGTAGGAGCAGAATCCCCGCCGCCACTATGCCGATTATAGCCATACGCCGTTCGAGAGCCATGGATTCACGGTTGTGCTGGGCGCGCATCTGGTTTATGTCGTATACAAGCTGCAATTCCTTGTACTTCTCCTCATTGCGCTGGCTAAGGGTGTTTTCAAGCATCGTATTGTAGTCGCGCGAAGCCTGGAGGAGCGTTTCGTGGTCGCCGGTATGTTCGGCTGCTGTGATAGCCATTTTGAGCATCTGCCGGCGGCATGACGCGTTATAGGGATAGTCGATCGCCTGTTTCAGCAATTCGAGCGCTTTGTCGTATTGCTGCCGGTACATGGCGTAATATATCTGCGGGCGGAGCGATATGCGGTTGGTTGTGGCGGCTGTGGAATCGGTTGCCACAATATCCATCACTTTCCGGTAATAATCTTCTATATCCCTTTTGGAAAGATGTGGATAATTGGCAAGGAGCCTTGTATAGGCGATATAGCGGTTGGCGTCGTACGAACGGTATTTGCGTCGGAGACCCGTGCGGCCGGATTCAAGGTCGTCAATGCTTTTCAGAAGCTTGGTGTCGGCGTTGATGGCTTTTGAATACTCTTCATTTTCGGTATAGACCATGGCCGCCTGCACGTAGTAGATGTTGCGTAGAGATGTCGCTTCAGGCCGTAGATTTTCAATTAGTCGTCCCAGTCGGTCGAGATATTTCGATAGCAGATCGCCTTGCGAGGATTCTCCGATATACAGACTTATGGCATGCAGCAGAACGATACTGCGATATACGTCGGTCTCGTTGCCGGCGTTGGCCTCCCGCAGAAGCTTGCGAAGTTGGGTCTCGCGTTCTTCCGGAGTGCTGTAGCGCACACTGTATAGATTCTTCATCATGGCGATGAAGGTAAGCGTCTCCTTGCGGTCGTCGCTGTCGGGGAAGCGTGAGGCCAGCTCCATGTCCAGATTTAGCAGGGAGTCGTTTTTGAAATGGTTGTTTGCCAGATTCCTTACGGCGTCCAGACCCACCGCCGTATTTCCAGACCGGAGCGCGATTTCCACAATCTTTCTGCCTGTTTCATCGCGATGGCCGCGACCCGAAAGGTCGTAGATATCGGTCAGAAGCGCGAGACTGTCGTTTGCGGTTTTGGCATTCAGGAGAACTCTCTGCAGGCTGTCGGCCATAATCGCCGATCGGGCCGGTGTATTGGTCGCGGCCTGAATAGCGGAATCAGTGGGTGTCAGCAGCGACATGGCGGCAGTCAGGGCGCATATTAGTTTATTGCGGTGTTTCATTGTCGTGGTAAGGGTAGGGATGAATGTTGTGAGGTTTGTTCAGTCGTCTTTGTCGGTGCGGCATATTGAGGTGAACCGGCAGAGTCGGCAATGTGATATATCGTCGGTACATCTGAACGGCTCGTCGGAAAAAAGTTCGTTGAGATGACCTATGAGCAGCCTGTTGAGTTGCGGGGAATAGTCACGGTAATCGAGTATTCTCCATTTCGTCGATCTGGGCATCTGTTTGAGGGCGATGTCGCTTTCGGTCTGCGGTCTGAAGGGCGCTATACGGATTTTGTATGGGCCCACAGGCTCAAGCATAAGGCGACGGAGCGAATACAGCGACAGAGAAATCGGCTCATCGCAGTTTTTCCTTGCTGCATATGCCTGGGCATACAGCATGAGCTGGAGCAGTCCTTTGGATTTGTAGTTTGTGAAGACCGATTCGAGGTCCTGAGCTTCGTCGGAGTCTCCTCCAGTCTTATAATCGACTATGCGCAGGCGAGGGGTGCCGTCGGAATCCGGCACTCGGTCAACCCGGTCGATTCGGCATGTGAAATTGAATGTCATGGAGTTGCCCGTGTCGTCGGTCAGGGTCAGAGGCCCCTCTTCCCCCTTGCCCCATTCGCCGTGTAGATACACGAAAGGGGTGAGGTCGCGGTCGCGTTCCAGAGTTTTCCTCACATATTGCGCTACGATGCTCCCTGTCAGTTTGTTTTGCCCGGAGAGCGAAAAGTCGAGGCGGTCGTCC
>OGNF01002136.1_pt1 | contig 15739 bp, 14 predicted proteins | sample 1573321 | NCBI WGS metagenome assembly OGNF01 (sample SAMEA2581911, study PRJEB24529) | metagenome | biome: Human gut stool | place: China | collected 2011
TGATCGATGAGTGCGGCGGCATAGCCCCCCACCGGTCGCTTGAACGTGCTGCCGGCGCTCGGCAGGTCGAGCGGCTGTCTGCTGCGGCGGCGCTCGCTCAGGTCGCGCATACGCGCCTGAATGTCCGTCGGGTCGCCCGGCGTAAGCGCGAGCGTGCTGCCGAGCAGGACGCAGTCCGTGTCGGAAAATGCGCTGTGGCGGTAGCCGAAGTCATGCGCGCTGCCGTGCGCCTCACACAGGCGCAGCTCCCCGTCAAGGTAGCGCGTCGAGACGACGACGTCCTTCATCTCGCCGCCATAGGCGCCGGCGTTCATCGACACTGCGCCGCCCAGCGAGCCGGGGATGCCGTGCGCAAATTCCAGCCCCGCGAGACCGCAGCCGAGCGCCGCCTGCGCCAGCCGCGCCAGCGGGATGCCCGCGCCCGCGCTCAGATGCGCCGCATCCGGCTGCGTGACGGCGGCCATATTGTCGCCCATCTGCACGACGATGCGCTCGAGCGCGCCGTCGGTGATGAGCAGATTCGTGCCGTTGCCGATGATGAGCGGCTGCGCGCCGCCGTCTCGCACGATGCGGCACACGGCCGCCGTCTCCTCCGCGGACGCGGGGCGCACGAGTGCACGCGCCGGTCCGCCGATGCGAAACGAGCAGTGCGCGCGCATCGGTTCATGTTCCAATATCTCCAGTCCCGGACACTGCGTGCGCAGCGCCCGGACGATGAGATCCAAATTTGCCATAGTGTTCGTTCTATCCTTTCCGGGTCAAAATCCGATGCCGAGGTCAATGCCGCGGTCGTGCTCGGCGGCGAGCTTCTGCGCCGCGTTGTAGCCCATGCCTTTTTGGCGGTTGTTCATCGCGGCAAGCTCGAGGATCACGGCGAGGTTGCGTCCCGGGCCGACCGGGATCGTCACGCACGGCACGCGCACGTTGAGGATCTCGCAATACTCCGTCGTCAGTCCCAAGCGGTCATAGGCCCTGCCGTCCTCCCACGGCTCGAGCTGCACGACAAGATCCACACGCGACTCGGGCTTGACCGCACCGACGCCGTAGATCTGCCGCGCGTCGATCACGCCGATGCCGCGCAGCTCCATATAATAGCGGATCATCTCGGGCGCAGAGCCCATGAGCGTCGTGCGGTTGATGCGCTTGATCTCCACGGCATCATCCGCGACGAGCCGGTGACCGCGCTTGATGAGCTCGAGCGCCGTCTCGCTCTTGCCGACGCCGCTGTCGCCCGTGATGAGCACGCCCTCGCCGAACACCTCGACGAGCACGCCGTGCTGCGTCAGACGCGGGGCGAGATAGCTCGAGAGCGAGGCGATGAGGTCGGCCATGAACTCCGAGGTGTCCTTGCGCACGAGAAAGAGGTTGCGGTCATACTTTTCCGCCATCTCCAGACACTCCGGAAACGGGTCCATGCCGTGGCAGATGACAAGGCCGATGATGTTGTAGCGCATGAACGTCTCAAAGCGCTCGCGCCGCTGTGCGGATGTGAGCGTCTCAAGAAACGTGCTCTCGACGCGGCCGATGATCTGCAGGCGCTCGGGGTCAAAGTAGTTGTAGAAGCCGGCGAGCTGCAGCCCCGGCCGGTTGACGTCGGCCGTGCTGATCGCGCGCGTGGCGTAATCGGCGGCGGTGTGCAGGACGGTCAGTCCCTGCTCGGTGACGATCTTTTGCAGCGGTACGGTATAACGCGGTGCGCCCATGGTGCGCATCTCCTTTCTGACAACGCCGCGCACGGCGGCGGAAACCTGTGATCCTATGGGCGGAGCGTCTGCTCCCCCGCATTCTATTGTAGCGAACATAACGGCATTTGGCAACGGCTTTTGCGCCGCGGCTGGGATTTTTTCCGGCCGCACAGCAGAAAATGCGCAGAAAATGTGAAAATCATCTTGCAATCGGTCATGGTTTCTGCTATTATGAGAAAGCTGTTCTCGCAGATATTAGAGAAGGAGGTGCTTCAACCAATGGCAAAATGTCAGTTTTGCGACAAGGGCGTGAGCTTCGGCATTCAGGTGAGCCACTCTCACCGCCGTTCCAACCGCACTTGGAAACCCAATGTGAAGCGCGTCAAGGCCATCGTGGACGGAAAACCCCAGCACGTCTACGCATGCACCCGCTGCCTCCGCAGCGGTAAGGTCACCCGCGCTGTGTGAATTGCAATCATTGCACCGAACAAGGCTCGCCCGATTGGGCGAGCCTTTTTCGCGTCTTGGGCGCGTTTGTGCCGCTGCGCGCCACGGCACACGATCGGGCGGCGCTGGCTGCGCGCGGAGTGCTTTTCGCCGGGAGGCGCAGCGGCCCGGCAAAGCGCGGGCCGAGACGCGGCATTTAAAAAAGAAATGCGCCCACGCGTGTGTGTCGCGCAGGCGCCGCAGAGCAAGCAAAAGTTTGTGTGTGTGGGGTAAAGTTGTAAATAACCGGTAAACAACCTTAAGAGGAAAGCGTGCTCTGTCTGACGAAAATCTAATTTGTTTCCGTTCTGCCGTAATAATGCGCCAGCTTTCGTTTTTAATGCAAAGAAAGAAAAAATTTTTGAAAAAATTTTTTCTGCCCTGTGCAGGCGCCGCAGCACCGGAAACGGGTTGCCGTTTTCCGGCGCGCATGGTATCCTTTTTGTGTCCGCACCGGACAGAGGGAGGCACACTATGAAAGATACTCTGGTCGTCAAAAAGGCGACACCGCTCGGCGCGCGCGTCTGGACGAGTCTGCTGGTGTTCGGCTTCATCGGGCAGATCGCCTGGATGGTCGAAAACGTCTACTTTTCCACCTACATTCAAAAAAATATCACGGCCGCCGGCTGGGCGACCTCCGCGACCGTCGCCGCCAGCGCCATCGCCGCCGCGCTCGCAACGATCTTCAGCGCCGCGTGGTCAGACCGCGTGGGCAAGCGCCGCGCCTTCGTCTGCTGGGGCTACATCCTCTGGGGCATCACGACGGCGGCGTTCGCGCTCTTCGGCAACGGGCAGGTCGGCGGCAGCGTCGGTCTCGCGGTGACGCTCTTCGTCGTCATGGACTGCGTCATGTCCGCCATCGGCAGCACCGCCAACGACTCGGCCTTTTCCGCCTGGGTCACGGACGTGACCGACGTCACGAACCGCGGCGTCGTGGACATCGTGCTGAGCATCCTGCCGATCGTCGCGCTCATCGTCATCTTCGCCGGCTTTGACGGCATGACCGTGCACGGCAACTGGACAGGCTTTTTCCTCATTCTCGGCGCTCTGACGAGCGCGGCCGGCGTGCTCGGGCTGTGCATCTTCCGCGACAGCCCCACCCTGCGCCCCGTGCAGGGCGACACGTACCTGCGCGACGTGCTCTACGCTTTCCGCCCGGCGAACATCCGCGCCAACAAGATGATCTACATCTGCTTTCTCGGCATGATGTTCTCCGGGCTTGCGATGCAGCTCTGGCAGCCGTACATGATCTCACTCGTCGAGGTCACGCTCGGCATCGACAACTACATTCTGCCCATCGGCATCGTCGTGCTCGCCTCGGCGGTGCTGTCCGTGCTCGCGGGCAAGGCCATGGACCGCTTCGGCAAGGAGAAATTCTATTACCCCGTGGCCGCCATGCAGGTGCTCGGCGGACTGATCGCCTACAGCATCAAATTCCTCGGCCACGCCATGCCGCTGCTGTGCGTCGGCGGCACGTGCATCATGGCCGGAAACCTCGCCATGGCGGGTCTGTTCACCGCCTCGTCGCGCGACTATACGCCCGCCGGGCGCGCCGGCGCGTCGCAGAGTGTGAAGATGGTCATCTACATCATGCTGCCCATGGTGCTTGCGAGCATCATCGACCCGCTCATCATCCGGGCTGTCGCGCTCGAGCCGACGGCGGAGGTGCTCGCCAAATACCCGAGCTACGCCGGCAGCTACCTCTACCCGTATGAGCTGTTTCTGGCCGCGGCCGTGAGCGCGGTGTTCATCCTCATCCCCGCGTACTTTGTCCGCCGGGACGCCGGACGCATCCGCCGCGAGAAGCTCGCCGCGCTGGAAAAATGACGCCGTGCATGCCGTGAGGAAAGGAAGCGCTCGGAAGCCAATGAAAATGAAAAGATACAAATGTGTTCCGACGGCGTTCGCTGGACTGGGTGCAGAAATGCTTGTGATTCTGCTGTGGGCAATCACGGTGTTCGGTAGTGGATGGCGCGAGTGGAGCAAAGGTATTTATCTGCTGTTTGCGATTTTTATGTGGGGCGCCTGTCTATGGAGTGCGATTTGGTTCCTTCGCATGTGTCATTACATGTATTTGTATCCGGATCATCTGGTTTGCAAGTGTCCCTTTCGTAAAAGTTTTGTTTTGTGTTGTACTATGATCGCTGCATCGTCGGCATGGATTATGCAACGACAACCGGAACAACTCGCTGGTGGATTTACTTGAGTTACGGGCCACTGCCGAAGTATAAGGGCAAGAGTCCAGCAAATCGCATCAATTCTCTCAGGACAAAGCCTGGGTTTGTGCGCATCCAGTTTTATGAGGAAGTGTATGAGGCGTTGCTTCAGGTACTCCCCAAGCATCAGAAAGTCTGCCTGCAATCCGCGTATAATTTGCATTGCAGGGACGAACAGTAGAAGAACATAATTGTAGGTGAAGTGTGTGACGATACAGGAAATTAAGATGTATTTGCAGCAACATACTTTCCTTGTGTTTTGTTATCGATCTGAATTCTACACACTTGAAAGGCGCCAATCTTTATTCGGCTTCCGGTATCGTTTTGTGACCACAGATGCGATGCCTCAGCAGCGGAACTCGTTGGAAGAATTATGCGAGCAAGTTTGTGTTGATGGCACACTGTTGATGAATGTCATTCAACAAGCCGCAATACCAGAGTGGAGTGACCCGATTTGGGAGACATATGAGGCGGTCAGGCATAACGCGACCGTGCACGGGAGAGAAATCCACTTTTCGTATCGCGGAAGGGATTATTGGATTTCACACACAAAGGAAGGCCGTTCGTATTTGAGCGACGATTTTGACAATACGCAGGCATTTGGCTCTTGTCGAGAGTTGTTTGAAAATGCACGTATCAATGGAAATACGCTTAAGGATATATGGGGAGAGACGATTGTAGATGCTTGCTAAGGCTGGCAGCATATTGTTTCTTATGTAGCTGCTTCTGCGGGCGGTGCTGATGCACCGCCCGCGCTTTGGTATGCAAAAACCCGCCCGCAGGCGCTGCCTGCGGGCGGGATTCCTATATTATATCCGGATTTATTTGCGGAAAAGCGCGATGACGCGCTCGAAGAAATCACCGATGGCGGTGATGATGTCCTTGACCTTGGCGGTGACGGCGGCGACCTTCTCCTTCGCGCCGGCAAGCTGCTTGAGCGTGTCCTGCACGGCGTGCACCTTCGAGAGCAGGGCGTCGGTGTCGAGCTTTTCGAGCGAGCGGCAGAGGCTCACGAGCTGGGTCATCTGGTCGTCCGTGAGCGTGACGTTGTACTCGGCGGCGATCTCGCGGATCTTGGCGCGCAGTTCGGCATCGGTCATGTCCTTGGTCTCGTTGAGGATGAGCTTGAGCTCGTTGACGATCTCGACCGAGTCATAGTCTCCGATCTCCTGCGCAAGCTCTGCCATGGTTGCCAGCTCCTGCGAGGAGACGGCCTTGGCAGTCTCGTCGAGCTTTGTGCCCGTGATGTCCTCATACGCCTTGTAGATGCCGGTCAGCGCCGCAGTGCCCGAGACGTCGAACGGCGCGGCCACGCTGATCTTCGCGTCCATGATGCCGGCAGTCGCCAGCGCGCTGATGTACATCTGGCTCGTGCAGTAGGTGATGTGCGACGTGTTGACGCTCGTGCCCTTTCCGGCGGCGAGCACCTCGATGGAGATGCAGGAGATGGCCTTCGTGCCGATCTGCGCGTCGCTGATGACGCCGCCGAGATACTGCCGCTCGTCCTGATTCGTGACGGTCAGCTCCTTGACGCTGCCGCGCTCGATGCCGAAGGCTTTGTAGACGGTCTTGATCTGGTCGTCCGTGAGGTCGGCGCCGATGACGGTGCGCGTCTCACCGGCGTCGATGGCCGACACCGCGCCGAGACTTGCCAGCAGCGCTGCGGCCAGAAGGATGGGCAGTGCCCGTTTGAGAAATTTCATGGCGGTAGGTTTCCTTTCCCCGCGGCCTTGCGCCGCAGTCCTGACAGGATAGACGCCTCCATTGTAAAGAAGTTCCCGGAAAAAGGGTGACGAATCTGTGAAGAAACGCCTGAAAATGTTGTTAAGGGTCTCGGCATAAAAAACGAGGACAGACAGAGTAGGAGGCTCTGTCTGTCCGAGTGAGGGGGTGCGTCACCGCTCTTTGGGGTGACAGCTATGGCACTGTGCGCCGCAATGGGCACAGTTGCCGCCGCAGGAGGATTTCCCTTGCCGCTTCTGGCGGATCAGGGAAAGGGAAATGAAGGTGACAATGGCGATGAGTACAATCGAAATCAAAATCGTAGAGAGGTTCGCGCCAATCCAGCTGAACATGGAAAATCACTCCTTTGCGTTTGCGAATTTTGGAAAGGCTCAGGCCTTGAGCGTGGTGGCTTCCTTGTAGGGGCGCACCAGCATGTAGATGATGCCGGCCAGCGCCAGAGCCGCGCAGATGAGGCCGATGATGTTCGCATTCCCGGTAAAAGCATTCCCGAACTGGTTGATCATCAGGGCGATCAGGTAGGCAAAGCCGCACTGATAGCCGATGGCAAACCACGTCCACTTGCGGTTGTTCATCTCGCGCTTGATGGCGCCGATGGCTGCGAAGCACGGAGCGCACAGCAGGTTGAACACCAGGAAGGAGTAGGCCGTCACGCCGGTGAAGGCCGCGGCGATGTTCTGGTACACGCTGCCGTCGCCGCCGCCGTAGAGAATGCCAAGCGTGCCGACAATGTTCTCCTTGGCGACCAGGCCGGTGATGGAGGCGACCGCCGCCTGCCAGTTGCCCCAGCCGAGGGGCTTGAAGATCCAGGCGAGCACGCCGCCGATCGCGGCGAGGATGGAGTGGTCAATCTCGTCCTCAGCCAGCATACGGAACGTGCCGTCGACCGTGCCGAAGTACGTAGTGAACCAGACGAAGATGGTGGACAGCAGAATGATCGTGCCGGCCTTCTTGATGAAGCTCCAGCCGCGCTCCCACATGGAGCGGAGCACGTTGCCGACGGTCGGCCAGTGGTAGGCCGGCAGCTCCATGACGAACGGTGCCGGCTCGCCGGAGAACATCCGGGTCTTTTTGAGCATGATGCCGGAGATGATGATCGCGGCCATGCCGATGAAGTAAGCGGAGGTTGCGACCCATGCCGAGCCGTTGAAGATGGCGCCCGCGATCATGGCGATGAACGGGACCTTTGCGCCGCAGGGGATGAAGGTGGTGGTCATGATCGTCATGCGGCGATCACGCTCGTTTTCAATGGTACGGGAGGCCATGATGCCCGGCACGCCGCAGCCGACGCCGATGAGCATCGGGATGAAGGACTTGCCGCTCAGGCCGAACTTGCGGAAGATACGGTCGAGCACGAAGGCAATACGGGACATATAGCCGCAGGCCTCCAGGAAAGCCAGCATCAGGAACAGAACCAGCATCTGCGGCACGAAGCCGAGCACCGCGCCGACACCGGCGACAATGCCGTCGAGGATCAGGCCGCTGAGCCAGTCGGCACAGCCCGCTTTCTCCAGACCGTTGCCGATCAGGACCGGGATGCCCGGGACCCAGACGCCGTAGTCGGCCGGATCGGGCGCGTCAAAGCCGTTTTGCTCGAAGTACTTCACCGCGTCCAGATACGTCATGGCGACGGTGGTTTCCTTGTCCGCGCCGTCGGGGATGGCGCTGTAATAGGCGGTCATTTCGTTCTCGGCCAGCGTCTCCTCGTCCTCGACCATGACGGTCGCGGTGTCGGCACTCGGCACGAAGTTTTTCATGTCTGCGAGGGTCGCGTCGGCGTCGAAGTCTTCGGCTTCGGTGTCGAGACCCAGGAACGCGTCGACCGCTTCGGTCGCGGCGGTGTATTCGTCGTTGGCGTCGTTATAGGCACCCGAGCCGATGCCCAGCAGATGCCAGCCGTCGCCGAACACGCCGTCATTGGCCCAGTCGGTCGCGGGTGCGCCGACAGCGACCATGGCGACCCAGTAGACGAGAAACATGACCACGGCAAAGATCGGCAGACCCAGCCAACGGTTGGTGACGATACGGTCGATCTTGTCGGACGTGGACTGCGTAGCCTTGGATTTCTTGCGGTAGCAGGCGCGGATGACCTCCGCGATGTAGACATAGCGCTCGTTGGTGATGATGGACTCGGCGTCGTCGTCGAGCTCCTCCTCGGCGGCCTTGATGTCCGCCTCGATGTGCGCGTGCACATCCTCGGGGATGTGGAGCTTTGCGAGCACCTTGTCGTCGCGCTCAAAGATCTTGATGGCGTACCAGCGCTGCTGCTCCTCCGGCAGTGTGTGCACGGCCGCCTCCTCGATGTGGGCGATCGCGTGCTCGACCGGTCCGGAGAACGTGTGCATCGGCACGGTCTTGGTGGATCTGGCGGCCTCGATGGCGGCCTCCGCCGCGGCCATGACACCGTCACCCTTCAGAGCCGAGATCTCCACGACCTTGCAGCCGAGCTGCTGCGAGAGCTCCCTGATGTTGATCTGGTCGCCGCTCTTGCGCACAATGTCCATCATGTTCACGGCCATGACCACCGGGATGCCCAGCTCGGTCAGCTGCGTGGTCAGGTACAGGTTGCGCTCGAGGTTCGTGCCGTCGACGATGTTGAGGATGGCGTCCGGCCGCTCGTCGATCAGATAGTTGCGGGCGACGACCTCCTCGAGCGTGTACGGGCTGAGCGAGTAAATGCCGGGAAGGTCCATGATGACGACGTCCTCATGCTTTTTCAGCCGGCCTTCCTTTTTCTCGACCGTGACGCCCGGCCAGTTGCCCACAAACTGATTGGAGCCGGTCAGCGCATTGAACAGCGTCGTCTTGCCGCAGTTCGGGTTGCCGGCCAGGGCGATCTTGATCCGCTTTTCCATCATTCCACCTCGATCATTTCCGCGTCTGCCTTGCGCAGACTCAGTTCATATCCGCGCACCGTGACCTCAACCGGATCACCGAGCGGTGCGACCTTGCGTACAAATACATCGGTCCCCTTCGTGATGCCCATGTCCATGATGCGGCGCTTGATCGCGCCCTCACCGTGCAGCTTCACGACCCTGACCGTTTCGCCGATCTTGGCGTCTCGCAGCGTTTTCATCGTACTTCCTCCCTCAAATCATGATCTTGCGCGCCATTTCATCGCTGATGGCCACGCGGGATTCCTTGACCTTCACGATCAGATTCCCGCCGATTGCCGACACGACCATGGCTGTGCTGCCGGGTACGAATCCGAGATCCGCCAGATGCTTTCTGGTCTCCGGATTCCCGCCGACTTTCAGAATCAGTGTCTCCTCGCCGATGTTGGCGAGATTCAGCGGCATCATAGATATCCCTCCAGTGCTTGTCGGTTAGAGTTTACTAACCGTCGTTGAAAAAAGAGCGGTTACATTCATTTAACAGAAGTTAAACTTCCTTAACCACGCCAAAGTTTAACGCATCTAACATCGTATGTCAAGAGGAAAATATAAAAAAGCCGCATCTCTTGCAATTTTGGTTAAAGTGTGCTAACCTGAAAGCAATTTCACGGAAAGGTTGGTGGAAACCGCCATGCAGATCCTGAGAGCCGCAGAGGACTATCTGGAGGCGATGCTGATGATGCAGCAGAAGCATGGGTACATTCGCTCGATCGACATCGCGGAGCAGCTCGGCGTCACGAAGCCGAGCGTGACCTACACGACCAAGCGCCTGCGCGAAAACGGCTACATCACCATGGACCGCGACGGGCTCATCACGCTCACGCCGAGCGGGATGGACATCGCCTCGCGTATGCTTGACCGGCACCACACGCTGACGAAGTTTCTCATGGAGCTCGGTGTCGACGCCGAGATCGCCGAGGAGGACGCCTGCAAGATGGAGCACGACATCAGCGAGCAGACGTATGCCGCGCTCTGCCGCCACGCCATCGGCAGACTCGGCGCGGACGTGCGCGCAAGCGAGACAGAACAAGCCTGACCGCCGCCCCGGCCGCCGCCGGGGCGCTGCTGACCGTTTCGGAGGTGCAGCCCATGCTCCAGACCCACAGGCCCGCCCTGAGCGGCAACGCGCTCAAGGGCATCGCCATCCTCGCCATGACGCTCGACCACCTCACGTGGACGCTCTGGCCGGGGTACAACACTGCGTGGTGGGTGCTTTTGCTGCACGTGCTCGGCCGCGTGACGGCGCCGATCATGTGGTTTTTCATCGTCGAGGGCTATCACTACACGCACGATGTGAAAAAGTACGCCGCGCGGCTGTTCGCGCTCGCGGTCGTGTCGCACTTTGCGTATGATTTTTGCTTCGGCATCCCGTTTTTGCCGCTGTCCACCGGACCGTTCAACCAGACGGGCGTCGTCTGGTCGCTCGCGTGGGGTCTCATGCTGCTCGTCATCCACGACGACGCGCGGCTGAAGGGCTGGGTCAAGATCGTGCTGACGTTTTTGATCTGCGCGATCACCTTCCCGTCGGACTGGAGCTGCATCGCGGCGGTGGCGATCCTGTACATGGGGCAGGCGCGGGGCGATTTTCGCCGCCAGATGTGCTGGCTCACGGTGTGGTCGGCCGTGTATGCGCTCGTGTACTTTTTCTTTATTGATAAGGTGTACGCGCTCGTGCAGCTCGGCACCTGCCTTGCCATCCCGCTGCTGCGCTGCTATGACGGCACGCGCGGCAGGTGGCGTGCCATGGGCAAGCTCTTTTACGTCTATTATCCGGCGCACCTCGCGCTCATCGGCGTGCTGCGCGTGCTGCTTTGGGGCGCGGGCGCAAGCACGGCCGCCGGCAGCTTCTGAGCAAACTTTACAGAGCATCGTGCCCGGACGGAAAAGCTTCGTCCGGGCATTTTCGTGCACGCGCGTGCATTTTCGCGCGCCGTGTGATAAAATGCATCCATATTTCAACCCGAAGGAGGCGGCGCTCATGCGCTATTCCTGTCTGGTGCTCGACCATGACGACACCGTCGTCAACAGCACCGCGACCGTCAATTACCCGGCCTTCGTGCAGGCGCTCAAAACGCTGCGGCCGGACGTACACATGACGCTTGACGAGTTTTTTTCCTACTCGTTCGAGCCCGGCTTCGGCGCACTGTGCAGAGACATTCTCGGCTTTTCCGACAGCGAGATGGACTTCCAGTACCAAACATGGCTGGAGAGTGCGCGCACGCACGTGCCGGGCACCTTCCCCGGTATGCGCGAGCTGCTGCAGCGGTATCACGCTGCGGGCGGACACATCTGCGTCGTGAGCCACTCCGTGCCGGAGACGATCCTGCGCGATTACCGCGCGCACGGTCTGCCCACGCCGGAGCTCATCTACGGCTGGGACGACGACCCGCAGCGGTGCAAGCCCGCGCCGTGGCCGGTCTTTGAGATCGAGCGCACGCTCGGCCTGCGTCCGGAGCAGCTCGTGGTCATCGACGACCTCAAGCCCGGCCGGGACATGGCAGAGCGCGCGGGCGTGGACTTCATCGCCGCCGGATGGACGCACACCGTGCCGCACATCATCGAGACAATGCAGCGCATCAGCACGCACTACTGCCGCACGGTGGCAGAGCTTGCAGCGCTCCTGCTCGACGCGTAACGCACAGCGCAGGGTGACACCATGGAGAAAAATCTCACGACCGGCAGCGTCTTCGGCAACATCGTGCGCTTTTCGCTGCCATACCTGTTTTCGTACTTTTTGCAGACGCTCTACGGCATGGCGGACCTGTTCATCATCGGCCAATACGCGGACGCGTCCGGCACGACGGCGGTGTCCGTCGGCAGTCAGGTCATGCATATGCTCACGGTCATGATCGTCGGTCTTGCCATGGGTGCGACGGTCACGATCGGGCAGGCCGTCGGTGCGCGCGATCAAAAGCGCGCCGCGCGCTGCACCGGCAACACGATGACGCTGTTTCTCATGCTGAGCATCGCGGTCACGGGGCTGCTGCTCGCGCTGGCGCGGCCGATCGCGGCGGTCATGTCCACCCCGGCCGAGGCCATGGCCGGCACGGTCGCGTATCTGCGCATCTGCTTTCTCGGCGTGCCGCTGATCACGGCGTACAACATCATCGCGTCCGTCTTTCGCGGTCTCGGCGATTCCAAGCGCCCGATGTACTTCATCGCCGTCGCGTGTGCGGTGAACATCGCGCTCGACTACCTGTTCATGGGCGCACTGCACATGGGCGCTGCGGGCGCGGCGCTCGGCACGACGCTGGCACAGGCGGTCAGCGTGGCGGTGTCGCTTGCGGTCATGCGCAGCACGCGCGGCGGCATTGCCCTCTCGCGGGACGATTTTCGTCCGCAGCAGGCGGTCATGCGGCGCATTCTGCGCATCGGCGTGCCGGTCGCGCTGCAGGACGGACTCATCCAGATCGCATTTTTGTTCATCACCGTCATCGCAAACCGCCGCGGGCTCACGGACGCGGCCGCCGTCGGTATCGTGGAGAAGATCATCAGCTTTCTGTTCCTCGTGCCGTCGTCCATGCTCTCGACGGTGTCGGCGCTCGGCGCGCAGAACATCGGCGCGGGCAAGCCCCGCCGCGCGCTGCAGACGCTGTGGTACGCGATCGCCATCGCGTTCGGCTTCGGCGTGCTCATCTCGGTCGTCATCCAGTGGATCGCCGAGCCGGTCGTCGCGCTCTTCACGCACGACGCCGCCGTCATCGCGGCGGGCGGACCGTATCTGCGCGGCTACATCCTCGACTGCTGCCTTGCCGGCGTGCATTTTTGCTTCAGCGGATATTTCTGCGCCATCGGGCGCTCGGAGCTGTCGTTCGCGCACAACATCGCGGCGGTGGTGCTCGTGCGCGTGCCGGGCGCATATCTGACGAGCAGGCTTTTCCCTGCGACGCTGCTGCCCATGGGACTGGCGACGGCGGCGGGCTCGCTCATGTCGGTGTGCATCTGCCTGATCGCGTTCGCGCTTTTGCGGCGGCACGGCAAGCTTTTGCCCCGCGCGTAACCCCGCGCTGACGAATGCCGTCGGGCGGCTTTGCCGAACACCGTCGAAGCGCAGACGCTCTGCAGCCGGCTGCAAGCCATTTGCCGAAAAATACGCCGGAGCTTCCGGCAATGTCAAGCACCTCCCCGGGCAGTGCCCGAGGAGGTGCTTTTTGCTGCGGTGATTCGTCTTGCGGGATGGGGGTTATTTCTTCACGTTCTTGCAAAACTGCATCAGGATGGTTGCGACCTGCTCGCGGGTCGCGTTGCCGTTCGGGTCGAGATAGACCGTACCGTCAGATGCCTTGCTGCCGTTGATGAGTTTGAGCGCAACAGCGTCCTGCATCGCGCCCAGCGCCCAGCCCGGCACTTTGTTCACGTCCGGATACTTGCTCAGGTCCGCGGGCGTCCACGTCGGCTTGATGTTGCAGACGGTCTTGGCGTACTTCATGAGGAAGGTCGCCACCTGTGCGCGCGTCACCGGGTCGTACGGACCAAAGGTCGTGTCGCTCGTGCCGGAGGTGACGCCGGTCTGGTATGCCCAGAGGATGGCATCTCTGTACCAGCCCTCGGGCAGATCCGTAAACGGCAGCGCGCCGCTCACTTCCGGTTTTCCATGGAGGCTGTAGAGCATCTGCACGAACTCCGCGCGTGTTGTCATTCCGCTCGGGTCAAATTTACCGTTTCCCTTACCGGCTATGAGGCCGTTCGTCACACAGTACTGGATGCCGGGGTATGCCCAGCCCTTTTTTACATCGGTGAACATCTGCGTCACGTCGACGCTGCCGGTGGCGGGGATGGTCTCCGTCTTGGTCGCATCGCAGCGGGTGCAGGTGTAGGTCATGACGCCAGTCTCCGTCTCCGTCGGCTGCTTGGTCACTTTACCTTCATCCCAATCATGGCCGAGCGCGTCGATGTAAGTATCCACATAGCTGTCGCCGCAGGAGCAGGTGTGCGTCGTGTAGCCCTTTTCCATGCAGGTCGGAGCTGTGACAACATTCTTGTAGTTGTGGGTATGGGAAACATAATTGCAATGGATTTTGGCGTTTTTTAATGCGTCATTTCCGTCGTCAATCGTAATGCCATTCCATGCTTCCTCCGTACCGGTAAAATACACATTTGTTAGAGATTTACAGTTTGAGAAAGCATCATAGCCAATGCTTGTCACGCTGTCCGGGATCGTTATGCTTTTCATAGAAGTACACCAATCGAAGGCCTCAGCGCCAATCCTCGTCACGCCGTTTGGAAGCACCATGTTCGCCAGAGATGTGCACCCAGCAAAAACTTCATAGCCAATATTCGTCACGCCGTCCGGGATCGTTACGCTTGTCAGAGATGTGCAGTTCACGAAAGCCGCATCATTAATGCTCGTCACGCCGTCCGGAATCACATAGCTTCCGGAAAAGGCCCCCGGACACTGCGCCAAAACTGTCTTATCTTTGTTGAACAAAACACCAGACGCATCGCTGAAGTAATGACTGCTGCCCCCATCGACCCATATGCCAGTCAAAGAGGTACAAAAACCGAAAGCATAATCGCCAATGCTCGTCACGCTGTCCGGAATTGTTACGCTTTTCAGAGATGTGCAACCACAGAAAGCATAAACACCAATACTCGCCACGCTGTCCGGGATCGTTACGCTTGCCAGAGATGAGCAATCATTGAAAGCGCAATTGCCAATGCATGTCACGCTGTCCGGGATCGTCATACTCGTCAGGGATATGCACTCATAGAAAGCAAAGTTACCAATGCTCGTCACTCCGTTTGCCATAAAAACAGACCGTATTTGGTTCCCATTTTCATGCCACGGTGAGTTATAAATATAGTCATGCATATCACCGCTGCCGCTGATCGTCAGCACACCCTCGCTGTCCAGCGTCCAGGTCAGGTTGCTGCCATCGCCCTCCGCACCGCAGGTGCCGCTGGCTACGATGTCCGCCGCCAGTGCCGTGGCCGGCAGAAGCGACGCGATCATCAGCGCCGCGAGCACAAAGCTCAAAAGTCTTTTCCTCATATGCTCTCCTCCCTATTTTTTACGATTTTCGCGCTTTTGCTGCGTGCGTGGCGTTTGGAGCGCACAACAATACAGCAAAAACTTGTCCCAATCCTATTGATACCATTTTCAAATTAAAATGAAAGGCCATGTGCATAATTGACACATTTAGCGACAGAATTACCACGATATTTGTCCATCGCACAAAAATGTCTCTACCACAGAACCGCAAAAGCGCCATCTCGCGCAGATGTAGCCCACGCGCAAGACGCCGCTTCAAAATGAAATCAGGCGGGGCCGAAATACGGCTCCGCCTGATTGATAATTGTGTAATATTTATTTCTTCACGTTCTTGCAAAACTGCATCAGGATGGTCGCAACCTGCTCGCGGGTCGCGTTGCCGTTCGGGTCGAGATAGACCGTACCGTCAGATGCCTTGCTGCCGTTGATGAGTTTGAGCGCAACAGCGTCCTGCATCGCGCCCAGCGCCCAGCCCGGCACTTTGTTCACGTCCGGATACTTGCTCAGGTCCGCGGGCGTCCACGTCGGCTTGATGTTGCAGACGGTCTTGGCGTACTTCATGAGGAAGGTCGCCACCTGTGCGCGCGTCACCGGGTCGTACGGACCAAAGGTCGTGTCGCTCGTGCCGGAGGTGACGCCGGTCTGGTATGCCCAGAGGATGGCATCTCTGTACCAGCCCTCGGGCAGATCCGTAAACGGCAGCGCGCCGCTCACTTTCGGTTT
>OGNF01002142.1_pt1 | contig 15680 bp, 15 predicted proteins | sample 1573321 | NCBI WGS metagenome assembly OGNF01 (sample SAMEA2581911, study PRJEB24529) | metagenome | biome: Human gut stool | place: China | collected 2011
ATTCAAGCAGCAGCGACACATAGACTGCCGCACGGAATATCTTGTAAAGTCCCTGTATCTCTTTTGTTTCTTCCATAGGTCACTCTGTTATCTGTTCCTTTGTTTCCTGCATCTGTTCCGTGGTCTGCTCCTGAGATTCCGATATCTGTTCTGTTATTTGTTCCCGTTTTACCCGGAACCAATGGTCGTTGACCCTGACCGCATCCATGCCGAACCATACACCGTTCTCGCGCAGTTTCTTCTTTATCCGTTCAAGATTAACCGGTCCAAGTCCCCAGATGTCAGTAAGGTAATTCTCGTTGACACTAATCAGGTCGCCGATGAAGTTTATGCCCTCGGCCTCAATACGCCTTCTGACAGAGGGCGTTAAGCCTATACTGAACAATGGATTTGAGAGATAGTGTATCTCTTCCGCAGGCATGTTGTTGATGGCAATCTCAAGGCCTGTTCTGATTCCATTCAACGAATCAGTACGATTTTCAAGATTCCATAGCGTATCTTTCCCCTGCCGTATTTCTTCCCTTAATTTGTTTACTTCGGCAAAAAGTTGTTCTCTGCTTCTATATAGCCGGTTCTGTGTATTCTCCAGTGATTTATTTGCGGATTCCAATCCGTTTCGTTTGTATTCAAGTTGCCATACAAGGCTTTCCAGTTCCCTTGCATGGTTCTTAAGGACAGCGTTTCTCTCATTGTCGGATGCCATATCGCTAAGGATGTCGTCAAAGCGGTTAATCAGGGTATCCACGGTGTCTTTCCGCGATTGCAGGAAGTCGCCGAGCTGCTGTAGTTCCCGGCAGCGAGATTCCACCTTCACGGAGTTGTAGGTCTGTATCAGCACCAGCAATATCAGCACGATGCCGAAAAGGATATGTATAATGTTCATGTCGTTCTTCATTTCAATCGTTCAATGTTACAATGGGTCTCACTTTGTGTGACTGGAGCTTGGGCGTCTCCTGCACGGCACCGCTGCCGAGCGAGTACAGCCACGCTTTCGAGGTCTCCTGACCGGCTACCTCCGTGGATGTCCAGTACCAAACCTCGTCCGCCTCATCGGGCAACGGGTCGCCACCGCATCTTTCGATGACACGATTGATGTACGGCTTGGCCACATACAGCAGTCGCATCTGTGCCACCGAGGGGATATAGGCACTCTGCCCGTAACGCCACATGGAGAACACGGCATTGGCCGCCGGCGAACCGCAGCCGCTGTTGGCATACATCTCATAGGTGTTGGCGTTGCCGTCATGCGCGTACAAGTCGGCGGATGTCCCCTGTGCCACACCCACGCTGTCGGCGAAGGCTTCATCGGGCAGGTCACGGAGGTACACGGCATATCCGTTCCCTTCCATCTTTTCATTATTGTGGAGATGGAACACCACGGCTATAGGTTCCTTGCCCTGACGGTCACAGTCCTCCAAGGCCATGACACGGCCGTCGGTGCAGAGTACATGCCCGACTTTCATCGAGGTGTCGGGAAACTCGTGATGCCCGTCGCATGACGTGAGAGCCACGGTCAGCGCAAGGGCGAACAGACCGAAGTAGTTGCACTTCAGCATTTTCCACGTTCTGTGCCATTTCACCTTCAACCCTTTGCTTTTGGAACGGCTGTCCGTCTGCCTGCGGGCATTGGCGCGGTTGATAATCTTGTTCATACGGTTCAGTATTTTCACATAATTGGTTTTCATGACTTCTTATTTTACAGGTAGTTTCACGCCTAACACGATGCCTGTTCGGAACAGGTCTTTGCCTTTTATCATCAGGTCTGACTTCACCTGCCAGTACACCTGCCAGCCGCCACGCAGACGGTAGTTGTGCTCGTAGCCGGCATGTACGCCTCCCAGCATCTTGTGGGTGTCCGAGCCGAGCGAACCGCCGAAACGGAAGCTACCGTAATGGTTGCGCCCTCTGACTACGCACGGCTTATAGGCGGCACCTATGCTCCACGAACGGTAGTTCTTCCAGAATGAATCCGGGCAGACATGGCCGCACGAGGCGCATTTGTCCCACTTGAGGTAGCCGTTGGCGAAAAACTCCCAGGCGTTGTGGTAGGCGTTCTCACGCTCATAGCTGAGTGTGGCGTCCAGCCCGTTCTCATACAGGAGTCCGATGCCGAAGGACACACGCCCGTCACGGTCTCCGGCAAACGCTGTGGCTGACACCGCCAGCACAGCGACAAAAATCATCAGTATCTTCCTCATGGCTTATTCCTCCGTCAGTAATGCGCTGCTGAAGCCGTCGGCCGACAGCACGTCCTCATAATCTATGTTCACGGATATGGTGCGCCCGGAAATCTGCTTCTCGGTCAGCTCCACCATCAGCACCTTGTCGTTGGGGAAGGTCAGTTTCTTCACCACGATCACGTTGCGGTAGCCGTGCAGGAACGATTGGGACTGCTCCAGTACCAGCTCCGGCTTCAGCTCCACGACCTGCGAGTTCGTGGCTTTCGACACCTTCTTGTCGGAGAGCTTGAGCCTTACCTCGTCGATGTCGAAGCGGATGTTGGTGCGGTTGTCCACCGAGAAGTCAAGGAAGAAATAGTCCCCTGCGGAATAGATGTTGTTCAGCCGCATGGTTATACGGTGCTTCTTGCTGCTCACGTTGCGGAACCTTGCGGGCGATGTCCATATCTGACGCGCATAGCGGTACATGTCCTCCGTTGACATCGACACGGCAGGATTGTGGTAGGCGGTGCGCTCCGACAGCTCCACCTCCTTGCTGGTGACGGCCTCCGTCAGCCGTGTCGTGTACAGCAGGGCGTACTGCGTGCGGTAGCGTTCCGTGACGATGGTGACGATGGCAAGCACCTCGCCGTCCTCATGCCCGGCATCCTTCGGTTTCAGGCGGACGGTGTTGTTGATGGGCTGGTCGCCGGCCACCAGGTCTGTGGATATGTCCACAAAGCGTATCGGCTCGGAGGCGGTGATGACGGTCGTCACCTGTTCGTTGACGGTGAGCTGCTCCATTTCCCGGCAGGTGGTCTGCGCCTGGACGGAGTGGAATGCGGCAGTGAGCATGACGGCCGCAAGAATCTGTTTAAGCGTTGTTCTCATTGTTGATATTGTTGTTTTCGATTTCTGTTTCGGTTCCTGTTTTCTTGAATCTCTCTGCCTTTATCCTTTCCCCGGCTATCCGGCAATAACCGGCATCGGTCTCGAAACCGATATAGTGCCGTCCGCTTCGGATGGCGGCTATAGCTGTAGTTCCTGACCCCATGCAGTTGTCAAGCACTACGTCCCCCTCGTCGGTGTATGTTCTTATCAGGTACTCCACAAGGGCGACGGGCTTCTGCGTGGGATGGTAGAAGGCACCGGTCTTGTGTTCCTTCGCTATCTGTATGACGGAGGTCGGATATTTGTCGTCGGCGATGCGGACGTCGGTCATCCTCATGTTGCCGTAACAGCGGTTGGTGAATGTCTGGCTGGTGCGCCGTCCGTGGTTGCGTTGCGATTTGTCGCAGGGTATCATCTGCGGATGGTACACGGGCAGGTGCTCGTAAAACACAAGGATGTCCTCATGCTTCCTTAGCGGCATACGATTGGCGTTCAGGTGGCCGCTGGCCCTGTCCTTGTACCAGACAAGGTTATACCGCCACAATCGGGGCTGGGACATCAGCAGCTTGGCCGTGAACATTCCCTGCCCGAAAAGGATGACGGGGCTGTCCGGCTTGATGATGCGCCGGTACTGCTCCCACAAGGGTTCAAGCGGTATCGGCCTGTCCCAACGGGCTTCCCAGTTCCTGCGGTTCAGTATGCCGTAAGGCAGGTCGCACACGACGGCATCAACGCTCCTTTCGGCAATCCGTTTCATCCCTTCCAGGCAGTCCTCGTTGTATATTTCATCAATGCGTATCATCGTCCTACCTGTTTTTGTTGTTTTCCCTGCTGTTTACCAGATAGACGAAGGTGCCGTACTTGAGCTTCACCTTGTTCTTGCGTATGGCTTTCGCTATGGCACCGGTGGTCTGCTGATAGGCGTTCTGTATGGTCTGCATGCCCCACTGCGCCACGTTGTTGCCGTAACTGCCGTTGTTGATGCTCATGTTGCTGCTCATAGCCCCGGACGCGATATCCTTGGTGGTCTCACGAAAAGAGGAATTGGGCACATAAAGCCCCTCCATGCCATCGGTGTCGTAGAGGGTCAGGCTCACCTTCAGCAGTTCGTCATCCACCATCAGGCTCTTGACGGTGCCCTTCACGCGCTGCTGCCCGAATCCGCTCATGGTGGCGTACATATACGAGCCTTTTGCGAGGATGACACCGTTTATCTCCACTTCATCGAGCAGGCGCAGCCTTACACGCGAGCCGTCAACGGCTTTCACATCCTCGTCGATGATCGCCTTGATAAGGTTCGGCTCCGGCTCGTTCTCGGCAAGGGTGTTGAAATAGGCGGAGTTGGGCTTCTTGGCTTTCACCACGGTCTGTGTGGCGGCATCTTCGGGCGGCTGGGTGACGGCATCCTCGTTCTCCGTGACCGTGCCTGCCGTCCTGAGCGTGTCATTGGCGGCCGGTTGCGGTTGCTGCACATCCTCCATGCCTTTCTGACCGTTCAGGCGGGCTTCGGCGAGTGCCTTGTTCAGCTCGTCGAGGGCTTCCTGCTGGCGTTGTGCGCCGCGCCGGAGGCGTTCATCCTCGCTCATGGGTTCCGTGACGGAGTCGTTTGCCATAGCCATGCCGCGCTCCCGGCTCATGTCGAGGCGGGACTGCATTTCCTGCAGGCGGCGTTCCGCCTCTTCGTCGAGCAGGGCGAGGTCCTGTTCCGTATATTTGGAATCGTAAGCCTCCGTTCCGGTTCCCTGCTCCCGGTCAATGTTCTCCACGGCCGAGTAGTCCTGTATCTTTCCGTAGGACTTTGCCATGTTCTCATACTTGCCGCCTATCTCGTCGGTGCGGAGCTGCGCCTGCGGCAGTTCCGGGTTCAGGTACTCCGTGGTCTGCATGCCGGACGGCTTCTCCGCCAGTTTCACGTCGAAGACATCGAAGATGAAGTAGCCGGCTCCCAGCAGCAGGGGGTAAAGGATGGCCGGGAGCATGTATTTCGGCGCACGCCAGTCAATCCTGCTTGTAAGTTCTTTCAGGGTCATTGCTCTCTGTTTTTATGATTGGTTTATTACGTTTCTGTCTCAGCAACTCTTCCTGGTGCTGCGTGGCCGTGACCGTCTGCTCGGTTTTCGGACGGTTGTATATCTCCACCATGCGGCAGATGTTCAGCGTCAGGCAACCGATGACGATGCCGAACACCAGCGTGAGGAACATCCTGGGATGCTGGTAGGCGAAGCACTGCGCATATCCGGCGGCTTTGTCGATTTTCAGCAGCCTGGCCCACTTGCGTCCTGCACTGACCTCCTTCTCGTACCTTTCGGCATACCGGGGGTCGTTTTTGTCCGGCATCTTCTCTCCGAGTATAAGTTTCTTCCATCCCATAATCAGTAGCTGTTTTTGGTTCTCTGTTCGATGTCCTTGTTAAGCAGGGTGCGCCAGTTCACGATAAGCAGCCCGTGGGGGTTGTTGTCGGTACGGGGCACGCGCTTCAGCTGTCCTGCCGTCACCAGTTCCCTGGTAAGGATGGAGGTGCGGCGTTCGATGCGCTGCCTGCCGTAGTAGGTGAACTCCATCTTCTCCTTGTTGAAGTTGATGCTGTCACAGAATATCGAGAACACCGCAGAGGTGCCCATGATATTGTTGTAGAATCCTTTTTCCTTCAGGGTGTTGTACTGGGCAAGTCCCGTCTCGTCCACCAGATACATGGCTTTGTCAAGCGTGTATTTGATGTATTTGTCATCGGGAGCGAGCGTGAAGAAGTAGTGGTGGAACATTTCCACATGACTCTTGGCTTCCACATCGAGGGTCTCCTCCATGGTGGTGCGTTGCACAAGGATGGGCACATTGCCGTCCAGTACATAGATTTTCTGCTGGGCGTCCACCACCATGGAGCGGGCCGTCCAGATGCTCGACAGGCTGATTACGATGCACCCGGCAAGGAACAGGGCGCAGATTATCATCACGAGCTTGATCTTGTTTTCCAAATTTTTTATGACCATTGTTTTATATTATTTTATAGGATTCCTACACCTTATTATATATATTATCGCATCATGGATGAAATCGCGCCGGTCGTTGACATCTTCGCCTGCTGTGCCACACCCTCGCCGAAGTTTCGCGTAGAGAATGCCGTATCGCCTTCAGGTATCATCCACGCTGCCAAGTCCGGCACGAGGTTCAGACACTTGAGTGCCACGATGCTTGCAGCCATCAGATAGCCGGCCGAGAAGAACGAGTTTTGCAAATAGGCCGCCATCGTCGCCTCATTCTGCGTGATGGCTGTCAGGTTCTCCACCTGTATGCACAAGACAATATCAAACAGGAGCAGGACATAAAATCCTACGAAGTACAGCATGGCTCCGTAGAAATGCACCGTCAGATAGCGTATCATCCATTTCGCCCAGGCTCCTTCCCATTTAGGCAAGAGGCTGAAAGCCCATTGTATCGGACCGAAAATCGTAAGCATACCTAAGAGAATCTGCTGGCAGTATATGGTTGCCCACCAACCTATTCTAAAGACAATCAGCGCAATAACCATCACAATTTTGTCTATACAGACGGTCGCACCGGAGACAAGACTGGTGAACCACAGCTTGCTGGCATCCGTTTCCATATTGGTGACTTCATCGACTCCGGTCTGCTCCATCGTCGATTCTATCAGGGCGGGGTCCATCGTACCGGCACGGGCTACGTCCGCCTGTGCCTGCAGACTGGTATAGAGCGTGTCACGGACAAAGATGAGCTGCTGCACTTCCTCGAACTTATCCCCAATCTGGGCGGCTTCCGCCTGATACAGGTCATGGGTGTATGAGCCGATGGCATTGGGGATGTACGAAAGGAAATCGAGCACACACCAGCTGCTGCCGCTGTTGTGCATCCCCGTGTCCGCAGGAGGATACCACCATGTCATCACGATAGCCACCGCCAAGGGACGGAACAGCTTCATCACATCGAGAGGCTCGTTCTTCACCATCATCTTGTACGCCATGCCCGCCGCCATCACGATGGCAAAGAGTGCCGCCAATGCCATGCACATCTGCAGAATCCACCAGAAAGGACCTTGCGACCCGGTAAATGTTGCGTCACACAAAAACTCGTTGGTCTGGAAAATCACGTCATCCACCTCTTCCTCAAGCAGGTTGATGCCAAAATCGCTAAGAATATTGTCTGCCATACGCTATTTGATATTTTTGTTCTCCGAATTTTGTGTCCGTTCCATTATGGGTATGATGCCGTCAGCTTTCAGCCGGCCATAGATAAAAAGGCGGCCGGCCTGTGTCCACTGGGTACGCATCACACTCTTTCCGTTGTCAAGGGCCAATGTCGCACTATGGACATAGCCTTTGTCCTTATAGACCGCATAAAGAATCCATTGCCGGTTATCCCTGTACTGGATTTTTTTCTCATGGAGCAGCGTGTTCATGGCCCGCCCCGACATTCCGTAATCCTGCGCTATCTGCGTGATGTCAAGAAGCCCCTTGCACTGAAGTACATAATCGACGTATGTGGTACGTTTACCCAATTCCTCGATTTCCTCCTTCTGCCGTGACAGCAGCACTTCCTGTTGCCCGATAAGGCTTTTCTGTTCGTCACACTTCTCTTCAAGGGCTTTGCGGTTTTGACGCTCTTTCTTGATGGTCTCGGCAAGTCCTATGAGAAAATCCGGGTCGCTGACCGCACGCTGGAGGGCGGCATCTGTCATATACGCCCCTGTCTTGCGGATGACCGGAAGCACCTCCTCGCATACCCAGTCCTGGAAACGCTCCGCTTCGGGCATCTTTGACCGCATGACAAGGCGGTACACATCCGATTCGGGGATGAACTTGGTGGGCTGCAAGCCTTTAGCGGAAGGGGTGAACAAAACGTTCACCCTTTTGCAGTGGTCACGGATGGCTTTCTGAGGATTGGTGTAGCCTAATGCTACGGCCACATCATTGGCTTTTAACAGGGCTTTGCCGTTATTGTCCTGCCGGGCTGTGACGGGCCCGAACTCGGGATGTCTGAATACTTCTATTCCATTCTCCATATTTTGTTTTTTTATAAGGTCTGTCGTTTTAATGTTCATTACACGTATTGTTCCGCATCTATTCATATCCGTTATCCACGGTTCCCGATATTGTGCTCCAGCACGCATCGCGCCACCGGGCCAGTGCCTCCGCCGCATACACGGCGTTTTTGTTTTCCCTTTCATAGCTCGATGCCAACAGTGAGGCGGTCGTCTTGCTGTTGGCCAGATAGACGAGATAGCGTACCAGTTCCTCGTTCTTGCGCGACACGTCGGCATAGATGCCCAGGTACTGCTTCTTGCGCTGCGAGTTGGGCATATACGCATCCTGTGTCGCTTTGATGGCTGACTTGAACACATTGTAGTATTCCTTCCAAACCGTCTGCTGGCCGGGGGAACCGCCGAGCTGCAGGATGCGGTCGATGTTCTTCTTGAAGTCCGCCATTTTGGAGTTGAGCTTGTCTCCCTCTGCCAGCCATGCCACATCCAGTGCGCCGCCTGTGCGGTCGGCCACGTTCAACGCCTCTATCTCGGCGCGTTTGGTCATGGCGGAGTCCAGTTTCTCAGCATCGTCCACCTGCCAGTATCCGGCGATTCCCGCCGTGGTGCGGAACGACAGCTTGTTCTTCGCCGAGGCGGTCTTCCGGTAACTGTTGTGCAGGAGGGTGTAATACAGGTCCGGCGTAAGGGAGCCGGAGCCGATTTCCGCTACGGTAAACTGATTCTGCTTGGCGGAATCATGGTTGTAGGTCACGTTCTGTGCCGTGGCCGAAGTCACGCACATCCCTGTCATCAGATATAGCATCAGTCGTCTCATTTCCTGTTCCTGTATGGGTTAAGCCCGCTCTGCCGCCACCGCCCGAAGGCGTCCTCTATGATGAGCGACCGTGAACGGGGTGTGTAAATACTTTCTTTCCAATAGCCTATCCGAACCTGAATGTATCTCCATGTGTCGAAATAGGCCGCATTGAGCAGTTTCTTGATGTTGTCAAGGCTCGTGTTGATGCTCTCCAGCACAAGCATGAGGTCGGATGTCGAGCACGCGGCGGCTCCCGTGGCGTACAGCACAAGGTCGCTGACCGACCGGTACAGCCCCTTGCCCTCGGCCGATATGCGGTCGATGCACCTCAGGCTTATCCGTATGATGACGGTGTCCTGCAGGGCGAGCCTGTTGCGTTTCAGCACCTTGGAGTTGTAGTCTTCGAGCAGTTTCTTGTAGTCGCCGATGCGGTCGCTCACCGTCTGATAGGTGGAATACACGTTCATGGAGGTGCGGAGCGACTGGTACAGCACGTCTATCACATCGAAAGCCCTGGTGTATTTGTCAAGGTCGAAGTTCAGCACCTTGTAGTCTTCCGCCGCCTTCGCGCTGTACTCGTGCAGCAGGTTGTTGCTCTGTTCCAGCGTGGCGCGGGCAAGAAGCAGGCTGCGCTGGTTCTTGTGGTCGGCGATATACGCTTCCACGGAGGCCACGTCGAAGCCCCATTGCGCCCTGACGACGGCCGGCATCGCCAGCATCATCAGCGTAAGCAGTATGTGGATTTGCATTTTCATTCGGTCGGTTCCTCCATATATCTGTAGTTGCGGCTCCCGGCCCCGTTCATCCAACGGGCGAAGCTCTCGTCAAGAATCGTGCGCCTGCGTCCCTGCTCGTCGTTGATGTAGGGGGCGGCATTTTTCAGCACGTCGATGATAGACAGTTTGTAGTGCATCATCTTCTCAAGGCACACGAGGTCGGCATAGATGCGTGTCAGGCGGCTGTCCACCTCACGCGCTATCTCCAGCCGGTCAGACGACCACAGCAGGTGGTAGGTGTCGCCGCTGTTGTCCTGCTCCACCGGTTCGTTCCTGATATATTCGGTGCTGACGGTACAGGAGGGATAGTCCCTCGCTATCTCCGAGATGCGGGCGTTTACCGTGGCGGCGTTCTCCCTGTCGCTCTTGTTCGGGTCGAGCTGCAGCACGTCCACGACCTGCGTGTCGCTGTAATCTGCCGTCAGCGTCCATTCTATCTGCATGATGGCCCTGTGTATCTTGATGCCGAGGAAATACTTCGGCTTGCGGGCGATGCTCAGCGTGGCCTTGAACGTAATCACGGCGTCCATGCTCCCGGAGGTGGCGGTGCGCACATAGGTGTAGCCCTCCCAGTGTCCCTCTCCCTGCCAGGTGAGGTCGAAGGCGGTCTTGCAGTCGTTCATGATGGCGGGGATGCGGTAGTAGTCATCGGTGGGCACACCCTCGCCGCCGGAGGCTTCCTCACGCGCAGCCCGCAGGTCAGTGAGTTTCTGCCTGAAGCCATCCTGCTCGCGTGTCAGTTCCTCTATCCGGCTCTTGTTGGCGTTGTACTGCTGGCGCAGTGCCGCTGCTTCCTCCACGGTGGCATTGGCTATCCGGCTTATCAGCGACCGGTTCTCGGCATTCAGGATGTCTATCTGCGCCTGAAGCTCCGCTATACGGTTGTTGTATTCCGTTTCCAGCCGGTCAAACTCCGACAGGTCGAGGCTGTTGTCCGTCAGCGTGGTCTGCATGGCGCACTCCTTGGAATGGGCATTAAGTGAACCGCCGCAGCTCCGGCATTTGTACTGCGTGTTTCCCTGCGATATGGTGAACCCGTCATGGCAGGTCACGGAGATAATCACGCTCTCCGTGCCTTTCATCTTGGCTTCGTCGGTCGCCTGGTAATAGTTCTTGGCATCCGAACCGATGTAATAGACATATCCTTCCTCGTTGTCGTTGAACTCCGACAGCCGGGCCTGCATCTGCCGCTGGAATGTGCCGGGATCCATCGAATAGGAATCGAACACATCCTCATATATCTCTTCCGTCCGGTTCCAGCTCTTGGTGACACGGATGGAATAGGCGTAGGACTTGGCGTACTGCCTGTTCTTCTTTGACAGGATGTATGCGTAGCGGGAATAGGAGATGGAATAATGGAAGCCGTCGCCCGATGCGTTCATCTGCTGAACCTTATTTCTCGACCATCCGGCGTAGCTCTCCGAGTTGGAGAGTATCTGCTCCGTCTGTGCCGACGAGGGGTAGAAGTCCGCGTCGGTGGTGTTGAAGCGTGTCCACGCGCCGCCATAAAGGATGCTGTTGTCATCCGTGGGAGGCATGTAGTCGCAAAGTGTCTCGCTGCCGCTGTCACGGCGGTAGATGTACCAACGCTGGGTGTAATACTGTCCCATCGTCTCACGGAGATAGTCGGTCATCCACGAGGTCATGTTGTAGCTGTCTATGCTGAACAGCCGGGCCACGTTTTCCGGGCCGCCGACCATCGAGAGCAGGGTGCCGCCGAGGTCATGCTCAAGAGCCTTGTAGAATCCGTAGCTGCTCTCCGCCGCGTTCACGATGGCGGTGACGTTCCCCTTGGCGATGTCGTTGAACGAACTGCCGCCGAGCAGGGCCTCCATCATGTTCTCGGCTCCCGCACCGGCTATGCTGACTCCCATGTCGTACAGGGTGTTTACATCGGATTTGAGATTTTCCTTGTTAAAATGGTTGGGAATACTGCCGAGATCGTCGAAGAACCTGCGCCAGTCCACGCCGCCGCCGGCAAGGTCGAACAGAGGCTGGAACTGAGGGGCGAGCTGCAGGAACACCACGTCACGGAAAGACAGCGAGCTGTTGGTGACGATGGACTCGAACTGCATGCAGAGCGTCTCCACCTCATGGCAGACCTTGAACAGGTAGCTGCCCCAGTAGAGCGCGGTCTGGGGCGAACGGAGCATCATGCCCGCGACAGTCCATATCTTCGGCATGATCTTCGCGCTCACCAATGAATAGATGCGGCGGTAGTAATAGTTTTCCGTGGCACTGCTCCAGATGCCGAGATCGGTCAACGCCTTGCGGTCAAGGTATTTGGACATGAAGATGCCGGCCGTGGCGACTTCCGCCGCGCTGTAGCGGTCGAGTATCTTCCTGACCTGTTCGCTGTAATACATTTCCGTAGCCGTCTCCGTACCGAAAGCGGCGGTCATGGCGGCCACCGTTTTCTTGTCGTAGTTGACGGAATACCACACCGAGGCCGCAGCGTCGGACGCTACGGTCAGCAGTACGGTCAATATGATCAGGAGGCGGTTCATGCTTGCAGTCAGTTTGTCGTTTTATTTCCCTTTCTTCACCGTCCCTGTCTTGAGGAAGCGGTATTTGCCGGAGGTGCAGCCGTCGTTGGCGGGGGTGTACTCCACATATCCGCGTGACTGCAGTTCCTCGCTGGCGGCTTTCATCGCCGTGACACTGTAACCGCTGACAAGACTGAGCAATGCGGCCGGGTTGATGCTGATGGTCTCCTGACGGTCACGCCTGTAGCGGTAAAGCAGGTAATAGAACAGCACGGTGGCTTCCTTGCTGAAATTGTTGTTGTCGCAGTCGCGCCAAAATTCCTCTATCAGTTTGTTCTCGTTCATAATGGGCTTTTGTTTATGGTTTTACTTTGTTGTATCCTTTCTTGCGGGCAGGTTCAGCACATGGCCGGCTTTCTGCACCCGTCGGGCAAATTCCAGCGGGGTACCGATGCCGGAGTTGTCCCAGTCCCTGCAATACCTCTCTATGGCCTCCTGATGGCTGCATCCCAGCTCCGCCTTGTATAGCTTGAGGGCGTCCTTTTCGGCACGCTCCGTGGTGTAGGTCATGTAGCACTCGTGCGATTCCTCCACACCGTACACGCTGCTCGTCGAGCCTCTGCGGATGAACACCTCGCGGAAGAAGGAGCGGCCGTCCTTGTTGTCAAGCCGGTTGATGGTGAAAATCTTCTTGCAGTCCACATCGGTGAGTCCGAGGATGGCCTTGATGTTGTCGAAGCGTTCTCGGAACTTACTCTGGTCGAGAAGCATCACCACGTCGGAATTGTTGATGATGGCCTCCTTCACTATCTCGCTGCCGATGATATCCTGTATCTCCTGCGTCACAACGCCAACCGATGCCCAGAACTTACGGGCCGTCTTGTAGAGGTACTTGATGTATTCGGCCATAAGCGGGGTGGCGATGGCTTTCCACGCTTCCTCAATCACAAGGACTTTCCTGTTCTTTTTCAGGCGCATCTTCTGCAGGAACACATCCATGATAATCAGCGTGACTATCGGGAACAGCGTGGCGTCATCCTTGATTGCATCTATTTCAAACACGATAAAGGTCTCGTCAAACAGCGTGCTGTCCATATTCTCGTTCAGCGTGGTCTCGTGGCTGCCTCCCTTGTAGAAGTCACGCAGCTGGTAATTGAGGTCGGCCGTGTCGATGCCTTTCAGCTCATTCTCACTGATGATTTCCGGGATGCGGGACACGGCGAAGTCGAAGAACGAGTTGAACGACAACGGCGCATCTATTTTACCCGTAAAGTAACTACGGTAGTATTCCTCGATGGTCTGGCCGATGAGCCTGTCCTCGGTCTTCGTCACGACACCCTCTGAGCCTTTCCAAATCTGTAGGACAAGATTTTTCAGGAAGTTGATTTTCTCGATGTTTATCTCTTCCTTGGTAATCTTAAACGGGTTCATGGTGATGGGCTTCTCCTCGGTATAGGAGATGTACTTGCCGCCGAGGTACTCGCAAAGTCCCTCGTAGGAGTTACCGGTATCGACCATTACCACGTCCGTTCCCTGCTCGTGCAACTGGCGCACCACGCTGTTCATGTGGAATTGATTTTCAATGACTTTTGTTGCTGAAAATCAACCATATAATAAAATAACGGTACAACTATCCGTAAAGGAAAAGAGGGAGTGAAAAAGTTGCTTTGAGGGAGTGAAAGGATTAGAAAAGGTGTGTGTGTTGAATGAAAGATTTAACTAAATCTTAACAGTTGATAAGCATTTTTAGTGTTTTGAAAAATAGCGAATTGGAAGGATAAAAGACACCAAATGCAACTCTTGAAATTGTTGATATATATCAAGAATACTATAATTCTACCCCAAAAGGCAACATATCATTTTGATATATCGCTATAAAGTAGTACCTTTGCACAAAATAGTTATTTGCAATCATGTAAAAAGAAAGGTTATACACGAAATACAAATTATAGAGCGGGCTGGATTTATGCCAGATCCTTGTGTATAACTTATGTCATATCCCGTTTTGTTTACATTTAATAATTGCAAATAATTATGAGCTTAATAGTTCAAGATTTATCGTATATACATCCAAATAAGGATTTCCTGTTTCAAAATATCACTTTCACCATACCGGCTGGAGAGAAATGCGCCATTGTCGGGAATAATGGTGTAGGAAAATCCACACTCCTGAGAATATTGGCAGGAAAAATCCCTCCTGCAACAGGAACCATCGTGTGTGATGACATCTTGTACATGATACCACAGCATTTCGGGCAATTCGATGGTATGAGTGTTGCGGAAGCATTAGGATTGGCAGATAAGTTAAGAGCTTTGTCAATCATATTGGACGGGCGTGGTACAGAGAAAGAATACGAACAGCTAAACGATGAATGGGACATTCCGGAAAGGTTGACGGAAGCTTTCGCCAAATGGCAAATCGGACATATCGCTCCAGATATGCTCATGGGCAACCTTAGCGGCGGCGAGAAAACAAGAGTCTTTCTTGCCGGACAGGATATTTTCAAACCCTCCATTGTCCTAATGGATGAACCGACCAACCACCTCGACACGACAGGCAGAGCTTTGGTGTATGAAGACATTGCCCATACAAACCGTACCACCGTCATTGTCAGCCATGACAGAACGTTATTAAACAGGCTTTCCGCAATTTATGAAATGTCTCCGACAGGGATGCAATTCTATCCCATGAATTATGATGCGTATCGGGAAACTGTTGATGCGGAAACTAAAGCTAAAGTGACACGGCTGGAAAATCAACAGAAGGAGCTAGCAAAAGCCGAGAAGTCTGCCCGTAAAACAATAGAACGGCAACAGAAACATGCTTCGAGAGGAGAAAAGCAGAATGCAAAGAAATGTGTCGCACGCATTTCCATGGGATTATTACGTAACAAATCGGAAGCAACAACATCGAGGCTGAATAAGGTGCAACAGGAAAAAATGGAGGCAATGAGACGAGATATACACGAAATACGTTCGTCCATCAATGAATATACAGAGATAAAAATCGACATGGGAAATTCTGCCTTGGCAGGCAAAAAGCTACTTGTGGAGGCAAAACATGTTACTTTCAAGTATGTTGGTCGGAATACTATGTGGAGGCAACATCCCTTGGATTTATCCATATTCAGCGGTGAACGCATACGGCTTCAGGGAGATAACGGATGTGGTAAAAGCACTTTGCTCAAACTTATAACAGGGGCATTGCAGCCTACAAGCGGTGAAATACTTCGTAAAGAAACGCTGAACATATTGTATCTTGACCAAGAATATTCGTGCCTTGACAATGAGTTGACTGTTTACGATCAGTTGGAGGCTTGTAACTCCAAGAGACCAGAGCACGAACTTAAGATGCTGTTGAACCGTTTTCTGTTTACACCTTCTACATGGGACAAGAAGTGTAGAAGTCTTAGTGGAGGAGAGAAAATGAAACTTGCCTTATGTCACCTGATTGTCTGCGAAGATGCGCCAGACATGATCATCGCTGACGAGCCGACTAATAATATCGACATAGCAAGTATGAATATACTGGCAGCGGTATTAAAAAACTACAAAGGAACATTGCTTGTAGTCAGT
>OGNF01002147.1_pt1 | contig 15635 bp, 13 predicted proteins | sample 1573321 | NCBI WGS metagenome assembly OGNF01 (sample SAMEA2581911, study PRJEB24529) | metagenome | biome: Human gut stool | place: China | collected 2011
GGGCAGGACCGAAAATCTCGAAGTGAAATCAAGAGAAGACACCGACTTTTTAAAGATTTTAAATTATATAGAAACTAATTACGCAAGCGGCACGCTGGCGGAAGCGGCGGAGGGGCTGCATTACGACATAAGCCGGGTATCCCGCGAGATTCAAAGAAAAACGGGCAAGACCTACACAAGCCTTGTGCAGGAAAAAAGGCTTTCGCAGGCGGCTTTTCTGCTTAAAAACACGGGCAGGCGGGTTTCTGATATATCCGTCGCGGTGGGGTATGAGAACGTAAGCTATTTCCACAGAATATTTGCCGAGCGCTACGGAGTATCGCCCAAAAAATACCGCGAAAACGCAAAGCTGCAAGAAAAGACACTTTTTCAGCAAAATAGGACATTTGATTTTTAAAACAATTATGTTAAAATAAAATTCGGAGGTTTAAATTATGCAATATTTTTTAGCAGTTGATATAGGTGCCTCGAGCGGCAGGCACATTTTGGGCTGGCTGGAAGACGGAATGTTAAAGCAGCTTGAAATGTACCGCTTTGAAAACGGTATGAAAAATGAAAACGGCTCGCTTGTGTGGGACACCGAGCACCTTGTAAGCGAGGTAAAGGCGGGGCTTAAAGCCTGCTTTGCTGCGGGCAAAATACCCGAGACGGTGGCTATTGACACATGGGGCGTGGATTACGTTTTGCTTGATAAAGACAAAAAGGAAATTACGCCGAATTACGCTTACAGAGACAGCCGCACCGACGGCATTAAAGAGGAAATCGACAAAATTATTCCGCGCGCGGAGCTTTTCGGGCGCACGGGAATACAGCCGATAAACTTTAACACTATTTATCAGCTTTACTGCGATAAAAAGTCGGGTAAGCTCGGCAAGGCGGAGCATTTTTTAATGATACCCGAATACATATCCTACAGGCTCACGGGCGTTATGAAAAACGAGTACACCAACGCCACAACGGGAGCGATAGTTGGCGCAGAAAGCAAAAAGCGCGATACAGAGCTTTTGGAGCTTCTGGGCATTAAGACCGATATTTTTGAAGAGCTTTCCGTACCCGGCGACGTTGTGGGCAATTTCAGCGACGAAGTAAAAGCGGAGCTGGGCTTTGATTCCACCGTTATTTTCTGCCCCTCGCACGATACGGCTTCGGCAGTTGCCGCATGCCCCGTGGGGGATAACGGCGTATATATATCCTCGGGCACATGGAGTCTTATAGGCACCGAGAACCTAAAGCCCATTTTAAGCGAAGACGCATTAAGCGGCGGCTTTACAAATGAGGGCGGCATTAACTACCGCTACCGTTTCCTTAAAAACTTTATGGGAATGTGGCTTTTCCAGAACATAAGGAAAAATCTCAATAAAAAGTATACATACGATGAAATGATGCACATGGCGGAAGAAAGCGATTTCCGCGACCTTATAGACCCCAACGCCGCGGAATTTACCGCGCCCGAAAATATGGTTGAGGCTATAAGAAAATATCTGGGCATACCCGATTTGCCCATAGGCGACGTTTTAAGCTCGGTTTACCACTCGCTTGCAGCTTCCTACAAAGCGGCGGTGGAAACGGTAGAAAACGTATGCGGTAAAAAAATTGAGCTTATAAACATAATAGGCGGCGGCAGTAAGGACGCGTATTTAAACAGGCTCACAAAGGAGTACACGGGCAAAAAGGTGCTTGCAGGACCTACCGAGGCTACGGCGATAGGCAACCTTATAGCGCAGATGATGTATTCGGATAAATCTCTCACGCTTGAAAAGGCGCGGGAAATTGTTAAAAAATCATTCAGTATAACGGAGGTTTAAAAAATGAGCAGATATCTTGACGCAAAAGAAATGTACGCAAAGATCGGTGTTGATACCGATAAGGCTATCGAGACCCTTAAATCCGTGCCTGTGTCGCTGCACTGCTGGCAAGGCGACGACGTAAGAGGCTTTGACCAAAAGGTGGATTCGCTCTCGGGCGGAATTCAGACCACCGGCAACTACCCCGGCAGAGCCACCACGCCCGAGGAGCTTATGGCGGATATCGATACCGTTTTAAAGCTTTGCCCCGGTACTAAAAAGCTGAATCTTCACGCCTGCTACGCTATTTTTGACGATGAAAACGGCGGCTGGGCAGACAGGGATAAAATTGAGCCCAAGCACTTTAAAAGGTGGGTAGATTTTTGCAAAGAGCGCGGCCTCGGGTGCGACTTTAACCCCACGTTTTTCTCGCACCCCATGTGCGACCCACTCACTCTTGCAAGCCCGAATGAAAAGACCCGCAAATTTTGGATAGACCACGGCAAGGCGTGTATAAGAATTTCGCAGTACTTAGCGGAAGAGTTGGGTCAGCCCTGCGTTATGAATATATGGACGGGCGACGGCTTTAAGGATATTCCCGCCGACAGAATGGGTCCGCGCGTGCGCTACAGAGAGTCTATTGACGAGATACTCTCGGAGCCTTACGATTTCAACAAGGTTAAGCCCTGCGTTGAGTCAAAGGTGTTCGGCATAGGCGTTGAGGCTTATACCGTGGGCAGCGCCGAGTTCTCACTCTCTTATGCCGCCGCAAATATGGGCAAGTGCATACCGCTTATGGATAACGGTCACTACCACCCGACAGAGGTTGTATCGGATAAAATTCCCGCGCTGCTCGCTTTCTTCCCCGAAATCGCGCTGCACATTACAAGACCTATACGCTGGGACAGCGACCACGTTGTTCTGCTTGACGACGAGACCAAGGAAATATGCAAGGAAATTGTTCGCTGCGGCGGGCTTGACGGCAGAGTTAAAATAGCGCTTGATTATTTTGACGCGTCGATAAATAGAATTTCTGCATGGACCGTAGGGTTCAGAAATGTTCAGAAAGCTCTGCTTTCGGCATTGCTAACACCCGATATGACCGAAATGCAGAACGAGAACCGCTGGACCGAGCTTATGGTACGCGCTGAAGAGCTTAAAACAATGCCGTTCGGCGATGTTTGGAACGAGTACTGCAAAAAATGCGGCGCACCTGCGGACGGCGAATGGTTTGAAACCGTTGAAAAATATGAAAAAGACGTATTATCAAAGAGAGGTAACTGAAAATGAAAGACATTTTAACCGCACCGTTTGTTGAAGAAATGAAAAAAGTAACCGCCAATATGTACCGCCAGGGCTGGGATGAAAGAAACGGCGGCAACATAAGCTATATGCTGGATGCGGAAACTGTAGGGGAGTACCTTGACCTGAATAACGTTATTCGCACTATTCCCACGGGTTTTGATGCGGCAGAGCTTAAAGGCAAGATTTTTATAGTAACGGGCACGGGCAAATACTTTAAAAACGTTGCCGAAGACCCCGAAACAAACCTTGGAATTATACGCATAGCGGAAGACGGCACCACCGCCGAGCTGCTTTGGGGCTATAAGGACGGCGGCAGATTTACAAGCGAGCTGCCCGCGCACCTTATGAGCCACATTGCAAGGCTTAAACGGAATCCTGAAAACAGGATTATTATGCACACGCACCCGACCTACACGCTTGCCATGACCCACGTGCACGAGCTTGACGATAAAAAGTTCACCCACACCATTTGGGAAATGTGCACCGAGTGCATAGTTGTGTTCCCGGACGGTATAGGCGTTCTGCCGTGGATGGTTTGCGGCAACAACGAGATAGGCGTTGCCACCGCCGAAAAGATGAAGGACTACCGCCTTGTGGTATGGGGACTTCACGGAATTTACGGCGCGGGCAAGGATATGGACGAAACCTTCGGACTTATTGAGACCGTGGAAAAGGCGGCGCAGCTTTATATGCTTACAGCGCACCTGCCGCACCTTAACACTATTCATGACGATGAATTAAAGGCGGTTGCCGACGCTTTCGGGCTTAAATACAGAACCGATTTTCTTGACCTTTAAAAAAATTTTTAAAAAAGTCTTGACAAATCGCCCGAGCGGTGATATATTGTTAACAACAAGAAAAACCTGTGATTAAGAAGAGTAGCTTTTCCGAGCATGTTTAGAGAGCGGTTGACGGTGGAAATACCGCGATGCGACGTTTAGTGAATGGACTTATGAGGGCGGCACGAAAGCATTTAGTGAGTAGCGGCCGACGGGAACCGTACCCGTTATCAATTCGGCTTACATAATGAGGTGTAAGAAATGAGCGGTCGGCACAGCCGGCAACTTGGGTGGTACCGCAGGATTACAAGTCTTGTCCCATATTTTATATGGGATAAGGCTTTTTTTATTTTTCCGAGGAGGAATTAACTATGATATTATTAACCAAACGATGGCGCCGGTGCAATTTTTCTTAAAACCAAAAAATTAAACTAAAAATTAAAGGGAGAAATTCACCATGAAAAAAATATTTGCTATATTAACAATTGCCGTTTTAATGCTCAGCTTTGCAGGCTGCGGAAGTAAAAAAGAAACAAAAGTCACGGTTATAGGCATAAGCCAGTACGGCGAGCACGCCTCGCTTGATAACTGCCGCGAGGGCTTTTTACAGGGTCTTAAAGAGGCAGGACTTGAAGAAAACAAGGACTTTACAATTGATTACCAGAACGCTTCGTTCGATAACTCAACCGCCACACAGATAGCGCAGAACTTTTCTTCTAAAAACGTTGCGCTTATGTGCGCAATAGCAACCCCCTCGGCTACCGCTTGCTTTGCCGCGGCAGAGGATAAGGATATACCGGTGGTGTTCAACGCCATTACCGACCCGAAGGAGGCAAAGCTTACCGAAGGCAATATAACCGGCGTTTCCGATAAGCTGCCCGTTGACCCGCAATTGGGGCTTATAAGAAAGTTACAGCCCAACGCTAAAACAATAGGCATTATTTACACCACAAGCGAGCCGAACTCGGTATCAGCCATTGCCGAATATAAGGAAAAAGCGGGCAAATACGGCTTTGAAATAGTTGATATCGGCGTGGCGGATCAGGCATCTGTTACACAGGCGGCGGATACGCTTATAAACAAAAAGGTTGATTGCATTACAAACCTTACCGATAACAATGTTGTAGGCGTTTTACCCTCAATTCTCGAAAAGACAAACGCCGCTAAAATTCCGGTATACGGCAGCGAAATTGAGCAGGTTAAAAAGGGCTGCGTAGCATCAGCCGGTATTGATTACATTGAGCTCGGCAAAATGGCGGGCAAGCAGGCTGCGGCAATTTTAAAGGGCGAAAGGAAAGCAAGCGAAATGCCCTATGAAACCGTTACCGAATACAGCACCTATATTAACTCTGACGCAACCTCGGCTATGGGCATTACCGTTCCGTCTGATATAGCCGAAAAGGCAATAGAGTGTAAATAATACTTTGTCGGAGAGAAAAAATGCTTGATTTAATTATAAGCACATTGACCCAAGGGTTTATATATGCAATGCTTTCCTACGGCATATATATTACCTACAAAATACTTGATTTTCCCGATTTAACGGTAGACGGCAGCTTCCCTTTGGGGGCTGCCGTGACCGCGCTGCTGTTGGTTAAGGGCGTAAACCCGTATTTAACCCTTTTGGCGGCTTTGGCATCAGGCGCCGCGGCGGGCTTTGTTACTGGCTTTATTCATGTGCGGCTTAAAGTGCGCGACCTGCTTGCGGGAATTATTACCATGACGGCGCTTTTCTCGGTAAACCTGCAAATTGCGGGTTCTAACCTTTCGGTTGCAAGAAGCGTTGACACAATTTTCACCGCAGCGCCCACAATGGCGCTTTTCGGCTCGCTCACGCTTATTATGAGAAAGCTTATAGTATCGCTTATAATAATGCTTATATGCAAAATACTGCTCGATTTATATTTCAAAACCAAAAGCGGCTTTTTGCTCCGCGCGGTGGGGGATAACAGCGCGCTTGTAACCACCCTTGCTAAGGATATGGGCAGGGTTAAAATAATAGGCCTTGTAATATCAAACGCTTTGGTAGCCCTTTCGGGCGCGGTAGTCTGCCATGAGCAGCGCTCTTTTTCGGCTATGATGGGAACAGGGCAAATGGTATTCGGCTTGGCGGCGGTAATTATAGGCACAACGCTGTTCAGAAAAATGAGCTTTGTAAAGGGCACTACGGCGGTAATCGCGGGCAGCGTAATTTACAAGGCGTGTATACAGATTGCAATAAGTCTCGGTCTGCCCGCAAACCTTTTAAAACTTATAACTGCGGCGCTTTTCCTTGTTATACTGGTTATAGGCAATTTCGAGAAAGGCTCGGTGAAAAAGAATGTTAGAGCTTAAACACGTTTCTAAAATATATAACCCCGGGCTTGTTACCGAAATGTGCCTTTTTGACGATTTCAACCTGACCGTAAAGGACGGCGAGTTTGTATCGGTTATAGGCAGTAACGGCAGCGGAAAAACATCAATGCTCAATATTATATGCGGCAGTATTCCCGTAAACGGCGGGGAAGTGCTTATAAACGGCAAGTGCATTAACCGCCAAAAGGATTTTGAGCGCTACTCGCACATAGGCAGGGTATACCAAAACCCCGCAATGGGCAATTGCCCTAATATGACCATACTTGAAAATATGTCTCTTGCCGATAATAAGGGTAAGCCTTTCGGGCTTTCGTTCGCGCTTAATAAAAAGCGGTTTGAAAATTACAGGGAGCAGCTGGCTTCCTTAGGACTGGGGCTTGAAGATAAGCTGCACGTTAAAATGGGTTCGCTCTCGGGAGGTCAGCGGCAGGCGGTATCGCTGCTTATGGCGACCATGACCCCGATAGATTTTCTGATTTTAGACGAGCATACAGCGGCGCTCGACCCTAAAACCGCCGAAATTATAATGGAGCTTACCGACAAGGTGGTAAAAGAAAAAAAGCTCACCGCCATAATGGTAACTCATAATCTGCGCTACGCGGTTGAGTACGGCTCGCGGCTTTTAATGATGGATAAAGGGCATATAATTTTGGATAAATCGGGCTTTGATAAGAAAAACGCCTCGGTTGATGAAATTCTTGAAATATTCAACAGAATAAGCATTGAGTGCGGAAACTGAAATAATGCGGAATTAAAAACCACCCGTCTGTTTTGGCGTATGTCAATACAGACGGGTGGTTTTTGACTTTAATTATGCTCCGGCGACGTATTTCGGTATATCAGCCGTTGCTTTACGTTCTTCAAACGCGTTGTACTCCGCTATTGCGAAGCGTGTATGAACACATACACCGGCTATAAAATACGGCATTGTAAATACAAGCGGTATAACGGTAAGAGAGAGCAGCAGCCAACCTGCAAAGCTGAAGAAAAGATATATAAAATCAAGCATTGTCCTTTTATATATAACGCACGACATATGAATTGCCTCGGATGCATCCATTTCCTCATCGGCAACCGAGAGTATGGGCGCCGCATAATACCGCAGCATTATAAAGAACAGCAATACCGTTGCTACGGTCTTTAAGAAAAGGGACAAATAGTAGAGGTTGGAGGTCCAAAGCGGTATGGGAATATCAAGCAGGTCATAAACCTTTGCGCTGCCGAATATATCAACTATTTTGGCGGGAATAAAAAGAATTATTGCAAAGAAAGCAAGGCGCAGGCACAGCCCTGTTATAAGCCGCATAGCGCGCATATACTCCGCTTTGCCCGAGAAAAAGTAAAATACCGCAAGCGGGCTGTCGTCCGCGCCGAAAAGCAGACGCCAGAAAAACCTCACAAGCCCGTGTGTAAGCGGGAACAAAAGGAGAAAACAAAGTATAGCTTCACAGATATACGCGGCTGTATCTCCGCCTACGTAGCTTATGAGCGACGCTATGCCCGAAATAATTATAAATACCGAAATCACCGTCATACAGGCTGCAATGGCTTTGAGCCAGTTGTTTTTAAGTGCCGTTCGGGCGGTAAGCTTTACTACCGAGCTTGACGCTGTCATTATAAACACATCCTTTATCTATACTATACCGCTAAAAAATGAAGATTTAATTACAAAACTGTTAATTTGGCATACGCCGCCATAAGTTTTTTGGTACCCACGGTGTTAAAAGCTACCTCAAGCAGCATATCGCCGCCCATAGGCTTTACGGAAAGTATAAGCCCCTCGCCGAAGACCTTGTGCGAGACTTTCTGACCCGCCGCGTATTTCGCGGCGCTTGTTTTAGGTGCGGCAGGCGCTTTGCTGTAAGCGTTAATATCTAAATATGATGTGCGCCCTGAGCTGTATTCGGATTTTGCGGTTGCGCGCCGATACCCCTCAAAGCTGCAAAGCTTTTCGGGTATTTCCTTTAAAAAGCGGGAGGGCATATTGCGGTTGGTTGAGCCGAAAAGCATACGCATATAGGCGTTTGTAACGGTAAGGGTCTTTTTAGCGCGGGTAATTGCAACATAGGCAAGCCGGCGTTCTTCTTCCATTTCTTCCGCTCCCGCGTAAATTGACTGATTGCCGGGAAAAATGCCTTCCTCCATACCGATAAGGAAAACGTTATTAAATTCAAGTCCCTTTGCTGAGTGAATGGTCATAAGTACTACACGGTCTTCCGTAGTATCAAGTGAATCAATATCACTTACAAGTGCTGTTTGCTCTAAGAAATCGGAAAGACTGGGTTCCTCCGTATCCTGCTCGTACTGGGCTATTGTGGAGGCAAACTCCGCCACGTTTTGCAAGCGTTCCTCCTGCTTTTCGGGTTCTTCATCGCTTTCTGTCAAGGATAAGCGATAACCCGTTTTTTCAAGAATTTCGGCAAGCAGGTCGGATATTGAAATATCCGCCGACATTTCGGTGAGCTCTTCAATAATATCGCAAAAGCCGCGAAGTCTTACCGCCGAGCGGGATAAAGCGGCAAATTCATCTGCCCGTTTAATTACCTCAAACAGAGATATGCCGAGCTCTGCGGCTATCTGCGCTGCGTTCGCCATAGTAGTTTCGCCTATTCCGCGCTTAGGCTCGTTTATAATTCTGCGCAGGCGTAAATCGTCGTTATTATTGTTAATAAGCTGCAAATAGGCGATTACGTCCTTAATTTCCTTGCGGTCAAAAAAGCGCAGACCGCCTATAACTCGGTAGGCAATGCCGCTGCGGGCAAAAACATTTTCAACAGAGCCTGACTGCGCGTTCATTCTGTAAAGCACGGCGTGATCGGAAAATTTAGCGCCGTTTTTCACGTTTTCAAGAATACGGTCGGCAATATACCGCGCCTCGCCGCGCTCGTCGTCCGCCGTGAACACGCTTATTTTCTCGCCTGTGCCGTTGTCCGTCCAAAGGGTTTTGCCCTTTCTGCCGCGGTTGTTTTTTATAACCGCGTTTGCGGCGTCCAGAATATTTGAGGTAGAGCGGTAGTTCTGCTCAAGGCGAATTACGCGGGCGTCCCTGTATTCATCCTCAAAATTCAGTATATTTTCAATGGTAGCGCCGCGAAAACGGTAAATGCTCTGGTCGTCGTCTCCCACAACGCAAATGTTATTTTCTCCCGACGACAAAAGCCTTACAAGCTCATACTGAGCGTGGTTTGTATCCTGGTATTCATCCACCATAACATAGCGGAATTTGCCCGTGCAGTAGCTGAGCGCCTCGGTATCGGTCTGCAAAAGCCGCACGGTGTTGAAAATCATATCGTCAAAGTCCATAGCGTCGGCTTCAATCAGCCGCTTTTGATATATTCTGTAAAGCTCGGCTACGGTTTTAAGGCGAAGATCATCACCTGCCTGCGCTTTGTATTCGGCAGGGGAGATAAGCTTTTCCTTAGCGTCGGATATTGCGGAAAGCACGCGTTTGGGCGGTAAAAACTTTTCGTCAATTTCGTGCGCTTTCATAATTTGTTTCATAAGTCTGCGCTGGTCGTCGGTATCGTATATGGTAAAATGCGAGGTATAGCTGATGCTCTCGGCGTAGCGCCTTAATATTCTGCCGCAAACCGAGTGGAATGTGCCCGCCCATATATCGTTTGCGTCTTCGCCCAAGCGAGCGGCTATTCGCTCTTTAAGCTCGCCCGCCGCCTTGTTTGTAAAGGTAATGGCTAATATTTGCCACGGGTGAACAGGGCGCACCGAAAAAACGCCGTTCGGTACATAATCGGTAACGCCGTTTAAATAGTCCTCACCCGCTTTAATATCCTCCTCGGTAACAGCGGGGCAGTAGGTGTTTCTGTATCCGTCACCGAATTTTACAAGATTTGCAATTCGGTTGACAAGCACGGTAGTCTTTCCGCTGCCCGCACCCGCAAGTATTAAAAGCGGACCGTTAATGGTCGTAACCGCCTCGAACTGCATATCGTTCATATGTATAAAATATTTTTTTATAACTTCTTTTCTCAAACTTAAAAAATCCATTTTTTCTCCGGTCAGGCGGTTTCTTTTGCGGCTGCATTGTGACTTTTGATACGGTCGGGCAAAATATAGGCAAAGGGGAATGCGACGGCACAGACTGCTAAAGCCGCAATTATATCGATTATTGAATGTTGCTTTAAAATATCCGTAATATCCGATACATATTCCTCTTGATTTTCATTATCATACCAGAGCCATTTTATATTTTTATCTTCAATAACAATTTGAGAGCTCCATTCCAAATCAGACGGAACATCGAAAAGAAAACCCATATAAATTCTTCTGTCGGCATAGATATCGGGATATAAGCTTGTTTGAATACCGCCCTTCCTTCTGACCTCAACCAACTGTTCAACTACGGTTTTATCCTTAATAACAAATTCATTATCATCAAAAGCAAGCAGAATTCTATACGGGTCATAACACATTATCGGCTCTTCTTTATCTATGTTGGCATAAAGCGTTCTCGTTGGAGCACCGGGTATTAAGTAGTATTGCACATGACCCACATAATCCTTATATGAAAATCCCTTCAGGGTGTAAATTCCACCCAATATATCTATTTCCTCTTTACCCTTTCGCATCACAAAATCGTCTTCTTGAAAGCTATAGTCCTCAAGCGGTTTGTAATCGTTGAGATCTATATTGATTTCCTCTTTGCAGCCGGATATAATTAAAATTAAAAACAGGCAAAATATACCGTATATTTTTTTCATACGCAACACCCGCTTTCTTACAAGGGCATCTTTTCATTATAAGTTTCTCTTCCAGACAAAGTCATCACCAACAATAACTAACCTTTAATTGTAACATTAACCTTCTTAATTCCCTTGTTACAATAAGCGTCGATCTGCTCATCCAAACCCGGATATTCATCGGCATATTTAAGTTCGGGGTCGCGGCTCGTATCATCATACTTATATTCGTTCTTTAAAAACCAAGCGTTAAAATCGGTCTCGCTGTATAAATCGTAGGCATAGTCATAGGTAAGCTTTAAATACTGCTCCTCGGTAATATTGCGCTTGTCAAGTACGGCTTTAAGGCTTTTATAATACTCTGCCGAGGTATCGTCGGTTTTCATGCGTTCATATTCGTCTTCAGCCGCTTTTTTCACCTCGTTATAATCAACCGAGCATTTTTCCTTTTCAAGCACCGATTTCATAAACCTTGCGCGCTTCAGTTCTTCTATTACATTCTTGCGGCTTGTGGGTTTGGAATACTGTTTTATATACTTTTCGGCGTCAGTGCCCTGCAAGGACGCCGAAAAGCAACCCGCGTATGTCTCGTTGGTTATCTCATTAATTAAAATTCTGTCCGTAATTTCTTGCTCGGTAATTTCGTAAGAGGTATTATGAGATTTAAAAAATACTTGCCGCACCGAAAGCGCTAAGCCTACCGCCACCACGATTACGGATGCTGTCAAAATAAATTTCGTTCTCATAATACCTCTCCCTTTAATAAAAGAAACTTAAATGTTCAACTGGGTTTCAGCGTCCACGTCTGCATATGGCTGAATAGTACTATTGCACATTAAAATTGTTTTAGCAGAAAGCTTTGTGCCCTTATTCACCCATTTATTTACATTAGAAATTTTAGCATCATAAACCCATTCCGGTGAAAGCAAAACATCTTCGTTTTTAGAAAGACTTAAAGCTTTCCCGTCAATTGCAATTGAAGCTACGGAAATATCCGGCTTTGTAACGCCGAATATAATTGAACTTTTATCATACTTAGTAAAAGCAGAAACCGATTCGACAAATACGCTATTACCATTTACTTTTGTTATGGTATAAAATAGATTTAAAAGAACCGGGTAGGATTGAACAGTGGCACTTGGAACTCCCGAACCAGAAAATAAGACATCTCTTATTATCGTTTTTTGCACGGAGACATACTTAGAAAGCGACTCAACCTTAACATAAAAATCAGCACTGCAACCATTATTTGTTGTTGCGGTAACCCAAGCTTGACCAGTTCCAACAGCCTGTAAATAGCCGGAAGCGCCAACTGTCACAACATTTGTGTTGCTAGAATACCAATGTACGGTTGATGAAGTTGACCCGTATAACGTGTTATATCCTTTCCAACCAACCTTTACATTCAAACTGCTGTTGGCAAAATACAAATTGCTAACACAGGTCGTTCCGCCGTAGCCGTACGAATAATACTGTAACCCTGCAACCGCAACAGCCGGTGTGGAATCGGTAATTGCAAGAACCTCTGCAGTGGGTTCAATCGGCTCCTCCGCGTCATTGGCTGCCAAAACAACTATCTTGCTGTCGCTTATGCCTATTGCCGCAGTGCCGTTATTCGCCGCCGCCTGCGCTTCTTCCATTGTGCAGGATTTCCAACCCATATAGTTATCGGTCTTAACGGTTTCAAAAACCTCTTTTATATCCCCGCCGGGCAGCGCAACGCCCATATTTTTAAATACTGCTCTTGCTGTCGACAGCGAATCCTCGGTATGCACGCGTTTTAAAGTGTTTTTTATAATATTATTATATTGCTTTTTATTCATTTCTATTATACCTCCTTTACCACATTTTTGCAAGAATATTTTCGCTTGCGGAATACACATCTTCAACCGACAGTGAATCAAATGCCGTAGCCCCGCATAACCAAAGTGACATATCCTCGGGTTTTAACGCAGACGGGCAATAAGGCGCCCACTTTTCCGGCATACCGTCAAGCTCGGGCTCCGTTGCACCGAACACCGCGCCGAAGTAGTCGGTATCCTTTGTTGCCTGCACATAATGGCTGCACTGGCGGTCAAAGTTAAAGTTCTTTGACGAATCGGTGTTTGCAATAAATCCGGGAACATATCCGTTTGCCGAAATGACCTGTGCAAAGGAAATCATCCAATTGTGATTTATGCTCCAATCGGGCTTTATTTCCGCAAATATTGTTATGCCCGCATTTTGAGCCACGCCCGCTTCCTTTGCAGCCTCTACCGCTCTTAGCGCGTCCTCGGTGCCGTTTATGCCCGAAACCGACTTTTCGATAAGGTCACGGATAACAAGGCCTATTTTACAGTCCTTGCTTCGCAAAAACTCGATTTCTTCGGCAGTGATTTTTTCTTCACCGCAAAGAGTTCTCATACAAAAGCTCGGAAAGCCTTTCTGCCGTGCCACCCAATCATACATTGTGTATCCGTTTTTCAGCCTTTTGTTGATAGGTGTAGCTGAATTAACACCGAAAACAGTTTTCATTTTAATTTCCTCCTTTAATTTTTATTTTTTGTTCAAACTCAAACTGTTTTTTGAAATCGGCGTCCCGATTTCCCGCAGCTGCAAGTACAGTATAAAAAATAACCCTGACAGTTTCTGTCCGAGTTAAAAAATTTTTATATTGGAATTTGTTTTAGTGGATGTTTACCGAGATAATTACAGAATGTATTATCACCGTTTGCGTATGATATTCCTTTAAGCTCGCCGTCGCCCAACCGTATAGTTTGTAACAAAGAGCGATTAGCCTATAAGCCAACCGCTCTTTTAAGAAGATTTTCGATAGTTTATTCAAGAGGTTTTCTTAACATAGAGAACAGACACCCGTGTTATCTTTGTGGTATTATATCTTTACGGTCTGTATTGTTTCTTCATAACTCAATTATACCGCAAAAAAAGACTACTTTCCTATCCTTTTTGGATAAGTTTGCAGTCTTTTTTTATTCTACTGTTTTTTACAGCCCCAAAACAAATTTTAAAAAGTAGCAATAGATTTTCAAACGTAATTTCAATTGCTACTTTTTAGTATATTATTATATTTACAAAAACGCCACTATGATAGCCAAAAGTCCGCACATATAAATAGTAATTTTATGTGTTGTATCTAAATAACCATCACTGTAAATACTATTAAACATTTTAAAAACAAGATTTTTATATAAAGCCTCAACCCACATAATAACTGTTAATATAATAGATACTACCTGCCAGTAACTGAATGATTTTATTGTTATAAGAAGCGTAATCAGAACAAATGTTGTACAAAACAGTGAAAACTTATGTTTTTTTATTAGGTGAATAAAAAAATACTTATTAATCCGATATCCTTCTATTTGTGCCTTGTTTTCTAGCTCATTTGTAATATCACAATTGCATATAGGACACTCACTATATGCATCTACGGTCATATGGCAATTGGGGCATTTTTTCATATAAATACACCTTTCATAACATTTTTTTACAATAATTATTCGTAATAATACGTATAACCCGGAGCAACCTTATAGATAGTTATGTTGTGAGCATATATAGATGCCGCTAATTGTGCTGATTCATAGGAAGCATTTTGCAAAGTATAAATATCTTTATTGCCGTCGGAACTCTCGATTTTTATTTCACGTCCGTTTTGCGGAGACTTCATCAATAACGAAACTTTATAAGTAACCGAATTGGATTTCTTATAAACCTTGTTATTTGAAGCCATATAATAACTAAACGCATCAACACAATCTTTAATATCTCTGATATCGTCCTGAACACTATTGTTTCCCAAAGAACTGATAGTAGATGCTGTATTAAGCAATCCAAATATAATTCCTACTTTAGGAATATAAGAAGCCGCATCACTAACTAAATCAATAATATCTTCTAATACTTGTCTTGCTTCTTGTTGGGAAGAACGCTCATAATGCAACAATGAGAGATGTGCTCTAAATCTGTTGAATTCTTCAAAATTGAATTCATATACAACATCATTTCTTAATTCATATGAATATGTATTCAAATAATTATAATATATCTGCGAATTAGCAAAATTATTTTGATATGGATATGTAGAATCATATGGCTTATCCAATACCAAGGGTTCATCGCTACCATTATCCGTTGTTGTCCCATAACTATATGAATAATATTCAAGACCATTTACTGCAAAAGCCGAAGTATTTTCATCAAATGTCATTACCGATGCAGTCTGTGCTACAGGCTCTTCTTCATCCGTACCCGCAAGAACCACTATTCTGTCCTCGCTTACTCCGATTGCCGCTGTGCCGTTATCTACCGCCTCCTGTGCTTCCTGCATAGAGCAGGCTTTCCAACCCATATAGTTGTCGGTCTTGATGGTCTCATAAACAGTCTTCATATCCCCGCCGGGCAGTGCAACACCCATATTTTTAAATACAGCCCTTGCCGCCGACAGTGAATCCTCGGTATGCACGCGTTTTAAAGTATTTTTTATAATATTATTATATTGCTTTTTATTCATATTTATTTTACCTCCTTTACCACATTTTTGCAAGAACTTTTTCGTCTGCGGCATATACATCCTCTGCCGACACCGAATCAAACGCGGTAGCTCCGCATACCCAAAGCAAAATATCCTCGGGATTCAGTGCAGACGGGCAATAGGGCTCCCACTTTTCCGGCATACCGTCAAGCTCGGGCTCCGTTGCACCGAACACCGCGCC
>OGNF01002150.1_pt1 | contig 15622 bp, 14 predicted proteins | sample 1573321 | NCBI WGS metagenome assembly OGNF01 (sample SAMEA2581911, study PRJEB24529) | metagenome | biome: Human gut stool | place: China | collected 2011
GAGCCAATCGGCGCGGTGCTGACGCTCCTCGCGGCGCAGCTCGTGATCCCGGCGCTGCCGTATTTCCTGAGCTTTGCGGCGGGCGCCATGCTCTATGTCGTGGTGGAGGAGCTGATCCCCGAAATGTCGCAGGGAAAGCACTCCAACCTCGGCACGATTTTCTTTGCCGTCGGCTTCAGCGTGATGATGACATTGGATGTGGCGCTGGGGTAGGTACCATGGTGCGGAGCCGCGCGGCTCCCTGTGAGGAAAGGTTTGCGATAAGCCATAAGAAGCCGCTTTTGGCGGCTATTCAAAGAACTTTTAGTTAGAATACTCTAACTAAAAACCGCGAAAAAACATGACATCAAATAATGTTGATACAGAACACTGCCAAAGGGGGCGGGAGCAAATGTCTGAAGAGATCCTGATCCGTCAGGGCGCACCGACGCTTGCGGGCATCAAGACGGGGAGCCTGTTTCCCTGTTCCTGCGAGGACCGCGAGGCGCTGCTGTCCGACATCCGGCAGCTGAACCTGCGGCTTTCGCCGAAGGGGCTTTGCCTGCTGCCGATCCGCTTTTTAGCGGGGCAGGCGCTCCTCTACCTCTACCGCCCCGCCGAGCTGCGGCGAGACCTGCGGGACGCGCGGGTGTCCGAGCTGCTGCGGCAGGCGGGCTACGAGGACGAGAGCTGCGCGCGCTGTGTGGCGCGGCTTGCCTGCCGCTTCCGCGAGAGCGGAGAGTTTCCGCACGAGGTGGGGCTGTTCCTCAGCTATCCGCCGGAGGACGTGAAGGGCTTCATCGACCACCGCGCGAACGATTTCAAGTGCGCGGGGCTTTGGAAGGTCTACGGCGACGAGGAAAAGGCGCGCTCGCTGTTCACAAAATACAGAAAATGCACGGAGATCTACTGCGCTCTTTGGCAAAGCGGCTCGAGGCTCGAGCAGCTTGCCGTCGCGGTTTGATCATATAAAATCATCAAAAGACCTGCTAATCAAAGAGTATGGGCTGTGCGGAACTCTTCTGTTGACATTTCAACAACCGTGTGGTATAGTCTGACCGTTGAGATTTCAACAAAAGCATTCGTGAGAGAGGAGCGCAGCCATGCAGGAGCGATTTGAGACGTTTACGGTTTTGATCAACCGGATCAGCCGCGACATACGGAGGATAAAAAATCAGGAGATGGCCTCCTATCATCTGCGAAGCGCCCATGTGTCCTGTCTGTACTACATATATTCTCTGGATGGCGTGACCTCGGCGGAGCTGTGCGAGCACTGCGAGGAGGATAAGGCGACCATTTCCCGTGCGTTGGACTATCTGGAAACGAACGGATTTATCGTCCGGGATTCCGACCGGGTCAAACGGTACAGAAACCCTCTGCGCTTGACCGAAAAAGGGCAGGAGGTCGGCAAAAGGATCGCGGAGAAGATTGGCGCTGTCCTCGATACGGTCAGCCGTACCCTCACGGAGGACGAACGAGCGGCACTTTACCGCAGCCTTTCCGCCATCAGCAGAAGCTTGAACACAATCGCCCAAAGCAGCGGGAAACAGGAGGCTTGAAGAAATTGAAAACAAGGATCATTGTGGATTCCACCGCGGATCTGGTTCCCGAGATCAAGGCGCGGGTCTATACGGTGCCTCTCACCGTTCATTTCGGTCAGGAGGAATACATCGACGGCGTAACCATTGACCACAGAACATTCTACGAGAAGCTCGTCGAAAGCGATGTGATGCCCACCACCAGTCAGGCAACGCCGGACGCCTTTATAAAGGAATTTGAAAAGGCAAGGCAGGCGGGCGAATCAGCCGTTGTTATTACCCTTGCATCCAAATTTTCCGGCACATATCAAAGCGCCATGATCGCGGCGGCGGATTATGAAAACATTTATGTTGTAGATGGTACCAGCGCAGCGATGGGAACAGGGATTCTGGTGGAGCTTGCGTTCCGCCTTTTGGATGCCGGAATGACCGCAGAGGAAACTGCGCAGGCACTGGAGGAAGAGAAGAAAAAAATCGTTGTTGTGGCGCTGGTGGATACCCTCGAATACCTCAAGCGGGGCGGCCGCATTTCAAAGACAGCCGCATTCGCCGGAGGGGTACTGAATATCAAGCCCGTGCTTTCCGTTATTGACGGCGAGATTCACCTGCTGGGAAAAGCTCGCGGCTCCAAAATGGGGAACAATCTGCTCGTTCAGGAGATCGACAAGGCCGGCGGCATTGATTTCAGCAGGCCGGTTCTGCTGGGCTACAGTGGAATTTCTGACGCGCTGCTGCTAAAGTATATCGAAGACAGCCGTCACATCTGGGAGGGAAAACTGAAAGAAATTCGCTATACGACCGTAGGAAGTGTGATCGGAACCCATGCGGGCCCCGGCGCCGTTGTGGTAGCGTTTTTCAAGAATCAATATAACGCAGAACAGAACAGTAGCGATTGAAGAAGCTGCAATAAAGACAGGACTGCGCCGCATCGTCGTTTCATTTGACGGCGATGCGGCGCAGTATCGTTTTATCCGACGCCATAAACCACGATCGAGATCACACAGGCCAGCAGACTGACCGCCGAGCCGGCCAGAAGCTGCGGCAGGGTATGGCGCGACAGCTTTAGGGAGGAGCGGTACACTGCTGCGATCAGCAGAACGGACGGTATGACAAAAAGCGGATGCAGCTTCCATGTCAGCAGAAACGCCGGAGCTGTTGTACTGCAGGCGTGTCCGCTTGCGCGAAGGCCAAAGCCCGCGTTGAGCAGCAACAGCGCCGCGATGGAAATGACATAAGAGAGAAACAGGATATGGACGAGCCAAGAGCATGGCGTCAGCATTGACCAGAGAAACCCGCACAGATACCCAACGGCGCTGCATACCAGCGCCGTGCCGCGCTGCCCCCTGCGCCGGTCCTTTCCAATGTGGAAGATCTCCCGCAGCGGGTACGCCGCCAATGGGATAACCAGCAGGAACACCTCGCACAGCAGCAGCTCCCTGCGCGTCAGAAGCCCTGCCGGAGCGTACATCAGAAGCAGCGTTACCCCGGTGACGATGGGCGGCAGTGTCAGAATGCGTACCGCAAGATGCGGCAGCGCCTTTCTGTCCGAGACCTTCGTTTTCATGACGCGAAGCCCAGCATAATCCCGCCGTGTTCTGCATAGTAGCTGCACAGCCCACGCAGCGGATAGCTTTTCACCTCCGCCCCCGGAAATCGCCGCCGGATCTCGGTGCAGAGCTCCAATGCAAAGGCCGCGTTCCGGCAATGCCCGATGCGGACGCTGCCGCCCCTGTAGCCAAGCCGCACCATTTCACTCAACAGGAGCTCCTGCGTTTTTCGAGCGCCCCGACATTTGCCGAGCATCTCAAGCGTGCCCTCCTCGCTGGCCTGCCCAACGGCGCGGATGCCGAGAACACCGGCCATCGTTGCCGCCAGCTTGCTGATTCGTCCGTTCTGGGCGAGATTGTGCATGGATTCCAGCGCAAAAAGCAGATGGGTACGGCGCTGATACTGCTGTACGGCTGTGCAGACCTCCTCGAAGCTCTTGCCGGAGCGCAGTTCGGCGGCTGACTTTTCGATGAGCAGGGCGATCTCCGGACCGGCGGACAGCGTGTCCACCACAAAAATGCGGCGAGAGGGATTCTGCTCCTCGCAGCGTTTCTTTGCGGCAAGTGCCGCGCTGCAGCTGCCCGAAAGGCTGCTTGTAATGGTGAACGCGAGTACATCGCCGCTTTCGCCAAAGGCGGACTCCCAGTCCGCGATGTTCGGGCAGGCGCTGAAGGTGCGGCCCTTCGTGCCGCGAAGTGTTGTGACCATCGCGTCGACATTGAGCGCGGCGTCATCGCGAAATTCCTCCACAGCAGTACGGACGGTGAGCGGAACGCTGACAAAGTCCACGCCGTCCATGGTAAGCAGGTCGCAGCTTGAGTCTGCGGCAATGCGGATCTGATCCATAAGGTGACCTCCAACTGAAAAAGTGTCGTTCGGTTCCGGTAAGGGATGGATGCAGTTTATCAGCTTTTTATTTCTTCGTCAACGGTTTTTAATAAACCGTTAAAAATATTTCGCAAAGCCGTTGAACTTTGCAGAGGAAACGCTTATAATAACAATATGGAAAAAGAAGTGCAAAACAGAATCACGGCGGACATCGCGGCCTTCCGTCTGCCGCGCTATGCACAGATCCCGGAGGTCGGACTGTATCTGGAGCAGGTGGTGCGCTATATCAACGCCCGGTTGGCACCGTTAGGAGAGTCTGAACTGACTGGCTCCATGGTGAGCAACTATGTCAAGCAGAAGCTGGTTCCTGCCCCTCAAAAAAGCTGTATACAGCCGAACATCTTGCGCGGCTTCTGTTCATCGCGGTGGTCAAGCCTGTTGTTCCCTTGGAGGGGCTTCGACTGATGTTTAGCATACAGGAGGAGTGCTATCCTCTTCAGACCGCCTATGACTACTTCTGCGATGAGTTTGAGAATATGCTCGGCGCAGCGTTTGGTGTCGCTCCTGCAGTGGAGGGACTTGGTGAAACCGAGTCTGATGCCAAGGATCTCCTGCGCAGCACGATCTCGGCTACCGTCAACAAGGTCTGTCTGGACCGGCATCTGGAGGAGTATCGAAAGCGGCGGGAGCAGGCTGAGACTATTGCGGAAAAAGAAAACATATGATAAGATAAAAATAAACAATTAGAGATTCCCCCCCCTGCGAAAGGAGAAGTCTGCCATGTTTACCATTCCCTCTCCCCGGTTCGGCTATGTGAGAATGCGGTATCGGTATGGCTTCGTGCGAAGAGGTCGAAATCGATTTGTGTTTTTTGGCACATAAGCCGGATCAGTCGGCTTATGTGCCTTTTCTTTTTCTGCCGCCGGGTACGGATCGGTTTGCATTGCGTTTCAGCCGGCAGACCAAGCCGAAAACCGCAGGTCTCTATCCGCATCATAAAAAGAGCCGGAGATATCCTGCTGTTGGGAGAAGGTATCTCCTGTCGTACTCAAAAGCCCATGACGACAGAAACGCAAGGAGGTGTCATAATGAAGATTGCAATCGGTATGGTAGTCAGAAATCTTCTGTCGGCAAGCCCGCTGACGGAGTTTCTGGACAACGCGGAAAAGTACGGTCATCCCATTGACCGGGTGATCGTAGCCTATTCCCATCAGCTTGCCCCGGAGGCCGCCGCTGTGCTGCAAAGCAGGACAAAGCTCTCCCTGATCCGGCTTCAGGAGTTCGGGCGGGCCTATCTGATCCTCAAGGCGATCGGCGTTCCGTACGCATCGCTCCGGGAGCTCCTGTTCTGCCCCCTGATCGATACCCACGGGCTGATCCCCTACGGCTTTAACCGGAATCAGGTGCTGATGGAGGCGATGTTCACGGAGGCGGATGTCCTCATCTTTGTGGATTCTGACGTTCTCCCGTCCGTCCTGCGCCGTATGCCGGATGGGAGCGTCCGGCCCTGCGAGGTGGACTTTGTGGGAGCGCACCTTGGCGGCATGGCGATGGGCGCGGACATCACCAGCAGCGATTACAGCGGCTACAATATCCTGCCGCCGGCGCGGTTTGACGGAATGACGGAGTTGCTCTGGGGTCTGCACAAGGAGGCCATGGCCGAGTTCTGGCAAAGCAGCATGGCGACCGGCGGAATGCTTCTTCAGGAGGGCGATGCCGGGAAGCCGACGCCCACCACAAAGGTCCTCGGCGGAAATCTCGGCCTCCGGATGCGCACCTTTCCCACGCTTCCGCCGTTCTTCTCCCCCTATTACTTTTTTGACAGGACGCCGCTGCTGGCGCGGGGCGAGGACACGCTGCTGGGACTGGCCGCCGACCAGTATCACATCAAGTGTGTCGATATCCGGACGCCGATCTTCCACGACACCTATGGGAGCTATCCCGCCGTCCCGGAGCTTTTGAAGGACGGAGCGGTACGCGACCGGCTTTACTATGCCTGCACAGGCTGGATCGGGCGCAATGTGTTCTCCCGCTGGAAGACGGGGCACACGGCCTCTGAATTTGCACAGAGGGATCAGCAGCTATCCGCCGGGGCGAAGGCCCTGTGCCGCTATACGAAGGACCGGAGATTTCTGCGGCTGCCTGAGATCCAGAGCGCCGCGGAGTCATGGCTGCCGGATATGATCCGGCAGTATCAGAGATCAAGGGAGGCATGGACCGAGTTTACAGAAAGGTGGTATGGACGATGAAGGTATTGCTGATCAATCACTTCCCGCTGGAGGGCTCAGGGAGCGGCACCTACACCAAGAATATCGCGCTGCATCTGCAGAAGCGCGGCCACGAGGTATGCGTCGTCTTCCCGGAAAACCAGCCGTTTTCGGTGCTGCCCGGCATCAGGATGTATCCTGTGCTGTTTTCAAGGAACAAGCCGCAGAAGAACGCGCTCCCCTTTAACTTCCCCTGCTTTACCACCCATCCTCAAAGCAGGACGACCTTCGCAGACCTCGGCGTTGCAAAGCTGACACAGTATCACGCTTGCCCCAGAAATTCCTTAATCCTTGCCACGCCTGCGTAGATAATGGGAGGATTGGCCTGTACGACCAAGGATGGGGCGTGCGTCAGGCCAAGTGCGGTCACTTCCTGAAGATACTGCTCTGCGTCCCGCTCCACAAAGGGAATCCCCGCTTTTTCCAGAATGGGCTTGATGATATGGCAGTTCGGGCAGGTTGCGGTGGTGTAGAGATAATATCCCCCGGCCGGCTTTCCGGCCGCCTTGTCCTCCCGCCGCTTCGGGCAATCTTCCTGCGCACCGCCCACCTGATAGGTCTTCCTGTCCAGAAATTCCTGACTCTTGCCGTCGTTCCAGTTCTGCACCGGGCGGTAGTAGCCGGTGATGCGGCTGTAGACCTCCGTGATCTTCCCACAGATCGGGCAGGTCTTCTGTTCGCCCTTCAGGTAGCCGTGCTCCGTGCAGATGGAATAGGTCGGTGACAGCGTGTAATAGGGCAGCTCATAGTTCTCCGCGATCTTGCGCACCAGCGCGGCGGCAGACTGCCAGCTGGGCAGCTTTTCGCCAAGGAAGGTATGGAACACCGTACCGCTGGTATAGAGGGTCTGAAGCTTATCCTGCACATCCAGCGCCGCAAACACATCCTCGGTGTAGCCAACGGGCAGATGGCTGGAATTGGTGTAGTAAGGCGTCCCTCCCTCGTGTGCGGTGATGATATCGGGATAGCGCGCCTTGTCGTGCTTGGCCAGGCGGTAGGCGGTGGATTCCGCCGGGGTTGCCTCCAAGTTATAGAGGTCGCCGTACAGTTCCTGATAGTCGCTCAGCCGCTCACGCATATGCTTGAGCACCCTCACGGCAAAATTCTGCGTTTCCTCGTGGGTCAGATCCTTGCGGAGCCAGTTGGCGTTCAGCCCCGCTTCATTCATGCCCACAAGGCCGATGGTGGAGAAATGGTTATCAAAGCCGCCGAGATAGCGTTTGGTATAGGGATACAACCCTTCTTCCAAAAGCTTTTCTACCGTTGTGCGCTTGATCTTCAGGCTGCGGGCGGCAATGTCCATCATACGATCCAGCCGGGCGAAGAAATCCGTCTCGTCCCTGGCAAGGTATGCGATGCGGGGCAGATTGATGGTCACGACGCCCACAGAGCCGGTGGACTCGCCGCTGCCGAAGAAGCCGCCGCTTTTCTTGCGCAGCTCCCGCAGATCCAGCCGCAGGCGGCAGCACATGCTGCGCACGTCACCGGGCTCCATGTCGGAGTTGATATAGTTGGAGAAATAGGGCGTACCGTATTTGGCTGTCATCTCAAAGAGCAGGCGGTTGTTCTCCGTCTCGGACCAGTCGAAATCCTTCGTGATGGAATAGGTGGGGATGGGGTACTGGAAGCCGCGGCCGTTGGCGTCGCCCTCGATCATCACCTCGATAAACGCCTTGTTGATGAGGTCCATCTCCGCCTGACAGTCGCCGTAGGTGAAGTCCATGGGCTTGCCGCCCACGATACAGGGCTGATCGGCGAGGTCGGCGGGCACCGTCCAATCCAGCGTGATGTTGGAAAACGGGGCCTGCGTTCCCCAGCGGCTGGGCGTATTGACACCGAAGACGAAGCTCTCGATGCAGTGCTTGACCTCGTTGTAGCTGAGCTTGTCCGTGCGCACGAAGGGCGCGAGATAGGTGTCGAAGCTGGAGAAGGCCTGCGCTCCCGCCCACTCGTTCTGCATGATGCCGAGGAAATTCACCATCTGGTTGCAAAGCGTCGCAAGGTGCTTGGCTGGGGCGCTGGTGATCTTGCCTGTCACGCCGCCAAGCCCCTCCTGAATGAGCTGCTTGAGGCTCCAGCCGGCGCAGTAGCCGGTGAGCATGGACAGGTCGTGCAGATGGAGATCCGCGCTGCGGTGGGCATCGCCGATCTCTTCATCGTAAATCTCGCTGAGCCAGTAGTTGGCGGTGATAGCGCCGGAGTTGGACAGGATCAGCCCGCCCACGGAGTAGGTGACGGTGGAGTTTTCCTTGACCCGCCAGTCCGACACCCGCAGATAGTCGTCCACCAGCTTTTTATAGTCCAGCACGGTGGAGTGCATCTCCCGCAGCTTCTCCCGGTTCTTCCGGTAGAGGATATAGGACTTCGCTACGGCGGCATACCCGGCGCGCTGCAGCACCGCCTCCACGCTGTCCTGAATATCCTCCACGCCGATCTCGTTGTTATTGACCTTTCCGGCATAGTCCGCCGTTACCTGCAGGGCAAGCAGGTCGATGATAGCTGTGTTGTAGGGGATCTTCGCCGCGTCAAACGCCTTGGTGATGGCATTGGCGATCCTGGCAAGGTCAAAATCCACCCTTCTTCCGTCCCGTTTGATGACCTGGTACATGCTTGTCTCCTCCTGTTCTCTATTGTCCGCGGATCTGTGTGTTCGGTATGTATGGCAAAACGCTGTCCCGCAGCGCCTTGATCTCGTCCTCGCTCGGGGGGCTCACGCCGCCGCCGACCAGCGCGCCCGAGTCCGCAAACGGCTGGAGGAAATAGCGCCTCGCGCCCTTCAGCCAGCGGCCGAGCTCCTCCATGTCCCGCGGCGTGTGCAGCGGGACGCAGACGGTGGTGCGGAACTCGTAGTCCACCGTGCCGTCCATCAGCAGGGCGGCGCTCTCCCGCACCCTGGAAAGGCAGTCGATGCCGCCGCAGGTTTCCGCATAACGAGAAGGGCTGTTCTTAATGTCCATCGCCACATAGTCAAGAACGCGCTCATGCAGAAGCGCCTTGAGCATGGCGGGGTTGGTGCCGTTGGTGTCCAGCTTGACGGCATAGCCAAGACGGCGAAGCTTTTCGAGAAACTCCGGCAGCTCCGGCTGGAGCGTCGGTTCCCCGCCGGTGATGCAGACACCGTCCAGCTTTCCTTTCCGCCGTTCCAGAAAGGAAAGTACCTCCGCTTCCAGTATTTCCGACCCTTCGCTTTGCTCCGGCAGCACCAGGCCCGGATTATGGCAATAGGGACAGCGCAGATTACAGCCGGATAGGAACACCGTACAGGCGACCTTGCCGGGGTAGTCCAGCAGCGTCAGTTTCTGTAATCCGCCAATGCGCATGGTGATGCCTCCCTCCTCCTAAGCGAGAATGTGTAACACAATAATCATACCGTATATTGTGTTTTATGTCAATACAAAACACAATATATTGTTTGCGTCGTTTGAGTGTTTTCATCAGGCGCAACTCCTGTCCGGTATCTGCCGGACAGGAGTTGGCAGTAAAACAGGCGGCGCTCAACTTCGGTTGAGTGCCGCCTGTTTTTGCACATCTAAGGGTTGAAAATCGCTTGTTTTTCCCTCTGTGTGGCATTGTTCAAAAGCGAGCATATCTGGCTTCATCTATTCACAGAGAATACCCTCACAGCACTTAATCAGAGCATTTCGGCGGCAATACCATCAGACGATGTTATTTCGTCAGCGGTCATGCGTTGCGTCCGCTGTGCCGTTTTGCGCAACAGGCCGAACAGGTGGAGACAAGCAACCGTTCCGAGATCCGGCTCGACGAAGAGACCCTGCCGGAGCTTCGCTCCCTCACCCACGCCCTCAATGAAATGCTGGAGCGCTTGAGCCGCGGCTTTGACGCTCAGCGGCAGTTCGTCGGCAACGCCGCCCATGAACTGCGCACGCCGCTGACGCTGCTGCGAACACAACTGGAGCTTTTCCCCGATGATCATCCGGATATTCCGCCGGAAAGCGCGGCGTTCCTCGCCGCCCTGCAGGGCGAAGTCCAGCGGCTCAGTCGGCTCACGCATGCGCTGCTGGACATGAGCGATCTTCAGTCCGTTCCGCGCAACGATATCATTCTGCTCTCGTCCATGATCGACGAGGTCTTTGCCGACCTCGCCCCGCTGGCCGAGCGCAACGGGATTTCCCTCTCGCGTGAAGGGGAGAATATTGCTGTTGTCGGCAGCGATATGCTGCTTTGCCGTATGTTTTCCAACCTGGTGGAGAATGCCGTCAAATACGACCATCCCGGCGGTATGGTGAAGGTAGATGTTCAGCAGCGGGACAGACAGGCGGTCATCCATGTAGCGGACACTGGCCGCGGCATCCCACAGGAATTCTGGCAGAGCATCTTTCAGCCCTTTTTCCGCGTGGACAAGTCACTCAGCCGCGAGCTTGGCGGAGCGGGGCTCTGCCTTCCGCTGGTGTGGGAGATCGCGCGGCTCCACGGCGGCCGCGTCTGGGTGGAGGAAAGCAATGACAATGGCAGTGCTCTGGCCGTAACACTTCCGTCGTCCGCATCGATCACAGACACCGTCAGGAGGTAAAACAGTATTTCTTACAAGTTATCTGATCACGGTCAAACCAAGAGAGGTACTTGAGCGCTGCTCTAAGGCGCCGGCCAAAGCTCAGCGCAAAGGGGCTGAGGTCAGACTGGAGCGGCAATCAGCGAAGAATCCCTTGCCAACACCGGGTGTGGATTTTAGGTTGTGCCCCCCTGTTTGAACAACGGAAGCTTGTCTATAGCTTTTACTGTGGCGTTGCCGGAAAATAAGAAAGCCACAGAGAAAAGCATCCTCTTGATAGGAACCTAACTTTACTTTTATCCGAAAATACGATAATATAAAAATATATATTCATACTCATTTTCAGATCAGAAGGTGGATATTCAAGATTTGCGAAGTTGCGCAGCCACCCCGAAAGGAGGCCCTATGATTCAATTTGAGCATGTCACCAAAAGCTATGGAAAAGCCACCATCCTGAAAGATTTGAATTTCACGATTCCGGATGGGCAGTTCGTGATACTGATCGGCCCATCCGGGTGTGGTAAGACCACCACCATGAAACTCATCAACCGGCTCTTGGAACCGGACTCCGGCATCATCTCCATCAATGGGAAGGACATCCGCTTGCAGGACAAGGTGGAGTTGCGCCGACATATCGGTTATGTGATTCAACAGATCGGCCTGTTCCCAAATATGACCGTAGCCCAGAATATTTCCGTTGTCCCAAAACTCCTCAAATACGACAAGACCCGCTGTGCTAAGATCGTGCAGGAGATGCTGAAGCTGGTTCATATGGAGGACTATGCTGAAAAGTATCCCTCCGAGCTTTCCGGCGGTCAACAGCAGCGCATTGGCGTCCTACGGGCTTTGGCAGCCTCTCCGCCTATTGTACTGATGGACGAACCCTTTGGTGCATTGGATCCGCAAACGCGAGAGGCTCTTCAGGACGAGGTGAAAAACCTGCAGCAGCGTCTTGGCAAGACCATCATTTTTGTCACCCATGACATGGATGAGGCACTGAAGCTGGCCGATATCATCATCTTCATGGATGGCGGAGAAGTTGTGCAGATGGCCTCTCCTGAGGAGATGCTGGAAAACCCCGCCACCGAAAGAGTCCGAAGTTTCTTGGGTAAGCATGCTTCTGGTACGCAGCCGCCTTCTAAGGTGGAACAATTCATGCGCACCAATGTGCAGTCCGTCCAACGGGATCGCGGTATTCTGGAATGTGCCGAGCGGATGGCACGCCACAGCGTGGACACCCTGCTGGTGGTGGACGAATGCAACCGTTATGCCGGAACAGTTTCCATCGGGGATATCCGCGCATGGGGTAAGGAATTGAAGACCATCGATCCCATCATCCGCCAGACTGCACGGACGGTTCGAGTCGGAGATGACGCAAAGGAGTCCTTTGACTATCTGCTGGAATCCGGCGCCTCCTATGTGATCGTCCTCAACGAGGACGATACTGTAGCCGGCATCGTCACCAAAACCAGTGTGGCCCGCGCCGTTGCAGAGACACTGTGGGGTGATGAGAAATGAGAGCTCTCTTCGATACATACGGTGCCATGTTGGGGCATGCCATCCTGGTTCATATTGGCTATGTCCTGATTTGCGTGACCGTCGGATTTTTTCTGGGCCTGTTGCTTGGCGTTGCCCTTTCCCGAACGCCCCGGATATCCGGTATCGTGCTGCCTGTCATCTCTGTTTTACAGACGATCCCCGGGCTCGTATTTATCGGCGTGTTATTTCTCTGGCTGGGTATGGTGCCAATGACTGTCATCATTGCGCTGTCCATCTACGCCATGTTTCCGGTGCTGAAAAACACCTACACCGGTCTTTTGGGTGTGGAGCAAAAATATCTGGAGGCCGCCAAAGGCTGCGGCATGTCTCAACTTCAGTCCCTGCTGCGAGTTGAGCTTCCTTTGGCAATGCCAAGCATTATCGCAGGGCTTCGCATGTCTGCTATCTACACGGTATCCTGGGCGGTGCTTGCGGCAATGATCGGGCTTGGTGGGTTGGGAGGCTTTGTCTATCAGGGAACATCGTCCAATAACAATACGCTGATCCTGCTTGGTGCGATCCCGTCTGCGCTGTTGGCTGTCGTAATTGGAGCTTTTGTAGACCTTCTGCAGAAAAGAGTGACACCGAAGGGGCTTCGAAAGGAGGGGAACTGATGAGCTGGAACCTTGTGCTGGAACACCTCTTTATTGTCCTTGCCGCCAGTCTGCTGTCTATTCTTGTCGGAGTCTCTCTTGGCATCTGGGCCTATGTCTCCTCGAAAACTCGCCCTGTAATTCTGCGGGTCGTTGATTTGCTTCAGACCATACCTTCACTGGCCATGCTTGGCATCATTATGGTCTTTCTCGGAGCTGGAAAAATCACCGTGATCATAGGCATCACACTTTACTCTCTTCTGCCCATCGTCCGCAATACCTGCCTGGGACTGCAGCAGGTCGATCCCGGTGTAAAGGAAGCCGCTCGCGGCATGGGCATGAGCAAACCATACCGCATCCTGATGGTCGAGTTCCCATTGGCGATCCCGACCGTGTTCACAGGTGTTCGCATCGCTGTTGTCAATGCCATCGGCACTGCGGTATTCGCGGCTTTTGTGGGTGGCGGAGGCCTTGGCGGCATCATCAATCGCGGTATCCGCATTCAGGATATGCGCCTGATTCTTACAGGCACCGGCTGCCTGATGATCATTGCAGTTCTGGCGGATTCACTTTTGGGTTGGTTGGAGCGGCAGGCTCGCCGCAGCCGAGGCGGTTCTCGAAAAATGTGGATCCCTGTGGCTGGTTTGCTGGTGTGCTTTCTGCTTCTGCTGCCTTACGGAAGGACTTCCGCCGGTGATCTCTCTCTTTATGATGGGGACTATTCTGAAACACAGCTTATGCACCACATGGTCAAAATGCTGGTGGAGGAGCAAACAGGCCTCTCAGTCAACATCGGTGACCAGATGTCTCAGGTGAATAATTTCAAAGCCATGGTCGGTAGCAATCACACCTGCGACCTTATGATCTCCTATGATGGTACCCTGCTGACCACCTTCTTCGGGCAGGATGTAGACGATGTACCGGCGGGAATGTCTATCTATGAGTATGTCAATCAGGTTTCCCGACAGGACTATGGTATGACGCTGTTGGATCAACTGGGTTTCGATAACACCTATGCCATCGGTGTACCGCAGGCTCTGGCGGAAGAATACGGCCTGAACTGCATCAGTGACCTGATTCCGATCGCAGGGCAACTAACCTTCGGCGCAGAACAGGAGTTTTTTACACTGGAAGGCAGTATGAAATACGGTCCCTTCACAGAGGCTTATGGGCTGCATTTCAAAGAGGCCAAGCCTGTGGACATGGGGCTGAAGTATGCTGCCATTGAAAACGGCAGCTTTGATGTTTCTGTGGTCTATGCAACGGATGGCCTGAACCGCAAGGTGGGGTTGAAAATCCTTGAGGATGACAAGGGCTTTTTCCCAGATTACAATGGTGCCTTTTTTGTCCGTGAGGATGTACTGGAACAGTATCCGGAACTGGAGGGCATTCTGAACCGGCTTTCCGGGAAGATTCCAACGGAACAAATGGCGGAGTTGACCTATCAGGTCGATGTTCTCGGACGGGATGTGGATGAGGTCGCCCGAGAATTTTTAGATAGTCTGAATTTGTAGAGGACTGTGTAACTCAAACTGCTTTAAGCATAAAAAGTGAGCCGATGCATTAGCAATGATCTCGTGCCATTATTGAGCGCTTACGTTCATTGCTCGTCATTTGTTGTACACCACTGAACGCGTTATAGTGGTGGGAAGTTTCGCAACTTCCCACCACTATTGTCCCATGTCTGTCCAGCCGCCCTCAGCTTTGACGGTTACAGAGTAATTACACCTCATCATATCATTAGGCACATTATATGTTAATTTTCTCCATCTGTATAAATTATTTCTCCAGTATCAATTTTTATTTTACAAGGAGCATATTTTTTGTGATCCGAATGAACTGTATATATGTATGCTCCATTAACGGTAAATAAAGCTCCTCTTTTCTGCCCGTGTCCTGTATATCCTGGAACGGTAATTTTATTTTCCCCTTTTATAATATCCATATTATTTTGTGCCGGCCCTGCCATATACCAAAGGTCGATATAAGAATATATTCTTATATCGTCTTTTTTGTAATATGTTTTTGCATAGGGCGCACTTGCCGACAAGCTATAATCTTCTCTTATTTCAAAAAACGCATCCCCCTCTGAATAGTAATAAAAACTATCTGTATACAATTCAATTCCCGTTATACTATCAGAATATTTTTTCCCATAAAAGTAATCCCATTTCATATAATCATAAACCACTTTCCATGTCAAAGGAAGATAAACTATATTTTTATAAAAAAGAGCCGGATATTCTTCATCATTATAATTGTTATCTTGTATATTGACAATAAATGGAGACACTTCCATATTTATTGTATTTTTTGTATTTTTTTCAGAAGATTGGTCTCTCAAATATTCTGTTGGTTTTTCAGAATCCCTTTTTTCTACAGACAAGATATTTTTATCAAATTGCACCTCCAGTCCTAACAAGATGCAATTATAGTATGTGAGGGGAATATAAGTCATATTTTTATACACAACCATTGGGTATTCACATAACATCATATCGTTAGCATTATAATCATCAACATTATATTCTTCGTAATTTATAGTTACAGGAAAATCCACAATTTCTGTAACTATATTTTCTTTTGCCATTACAACAGTCGAATTTCCAACGTTTATTATTATACTAAGTGTTATAATCAAAAACATTATTTTCTTATACATTTGAAATACCCCCCCTTTATTAGAAAAGAGCTGCCTCTGGGAGAGCCAGCTCCTCCTGTTTGCCAAGTTCACTTATTCGTTAATAATAAGCCCTAATGTAACAACATAAGGATTCAGACATCTTTTTAATGTCAGTGCCGGATGTGTTTGCCAGCAGG
>OGNF01002155.1_pt1 | contig 15602 bp, 10 predicted proteins | sample 1573321 | NCBI WGS metagenome assembly OGNF01 (sample SAMEA2581911, study PRJEB24529) | metagenome | biome: Human gut stool | place: China | collected 2011
AAAAGCATATCTATTAAATTCAACAATTTAGAGAATTGGAAAATAAAAAGGTAAAAAAGACTCAGACATCTTCGGTGCAATCGGGACGCAGACACAAAATAAGTTTATGGGCTGCGCTTCTGCCTATTGTCGCATTGCTTGGATGCCTTGTGACCATAATAGCCGTTGACGGTCCGGATGCTATCGCCGGCTACTCGCCCTATGCGCTTCTTGGAGCAGCCACGTTGGCTGTAATTGTAGCGGCATCAGCCGGCACTCTATCCTTACGGGGCATTAAACTCGGACTGGCCCGCTCAGCCAGACAGATTCTTCCGGCAGTCCCGATGCTTTTCTGTATCGCCGTAGTAGCCACAACCTGGATGGTTTCGGGAGTTGTGCCTACGCTTATATGCTACGGACTTGCATGGCTTAATCCAACGTTCTTTCTTGTATCCACCTGTCTTATATGCGTTGTCGTATCCGTACTTACGGGAAGTTCATGGTCAACCATCGCCACAATCGGCGTAGCCTTCATGGGTATAGGTACAGTGATGGGCTACAATGCCGGCTGGATTGCAGGTGCCATTATATCCGGCGCTTATTTCGGAGACAAGATCTCGCCGTTGAGCGACACCACTGTTGTGGCCTCCTCTGCATGCGGAGTCGATCTGTTCGCCCATATGCGCTATCTGATGCTTTCGTCTGTTCCGGCTCTGACCGTCGCACTGATAGTATTCGCGTGCGCCGGACTTGCGACTGATCTTTCCGGCGTCAGTGAGGATTCCGGCGAACTGCAGAAAGCCCTTGACGGAATTTTCAATATCTCACCCGTCACGCTCCTCATTCCGCTAATCACGCTTCTGATGATTGCATTCCGGATTCCTACCCTATTGACCCTGGCCACAAGCGGCCTTCTGGGTGCAATCGGCATATTTGTTTTTCAGCCCCAACTGGGCCACAATATTCTGTCGGCATCGCTCACCATCTGGGGTGGGAACAATGTCAACGCCATATCCGGACTCGATGCATCCGTGGCCGACCTGATTTCTACCGGAGGTATCCTCGGTATGCTCCCGACCGTATTTCTCGTGCTCTCCGCAATGATGTTCGGAGCTGCGTTGATAGGAACCGGTCTCCTTGCCATCGTTACGGATGCATTTGTGCGTCGGCTCCACAGGCGCCAATCTATCGTAGGCGCGACTGTCGCATCAGGACTTATGATGAATTCCACCACTGCCGACCAGTATCTCTCATTGATAATTACCGGCAATATGTTCCGCAACCTTTATCGGCGTTACGGACTTGAACCGCGATTGCTTTCCCGCACCATAGAGGACTCGGTATCCGTTACCTCCGTTTTGATTCCATGGAATTCGTGTGGCATCACACAATCCACAGTCCTCGGTGTGGCCACTCTGACCTATCTGCCGTTCTGCGTGTTCAACTGGCTTTCTCCCTGCATGAGCATCATACTCGCGTGGACCGGATGGAAGATTCGTACCATCCATCGGGCAAACGTCGCTACGGCGTAACGACCGTGATTTTAAGGCGACATAAATAAATTCTCCGATGTGAGCCGGAAAATCACTAACTTTACGGCCGAATTTCTTTCACATTATCGCATATGATCAAGCTATCGCTGCCTCATCTCGCAGGCAAAGAAAAAGAATACGTGAATCAGGCCATAGATTCCACATGGATTGTGCCGCTTGGTCCCTGGGTTGATGAATTCGAGCATCGGTTGGAAAGGTTTCTCCACGCCCCCGATGTTGTCGCGCTTTCTGCAGGCACGGCGGCAATCCATCTCGGACTGGTAATGGCAGGGGTAAAACCGGGCGACGAAGTGATTTGCCAGGATCTGACCTTCTCAGCCAGCTGCAATCCAATCACATATCTCGGTGCCAAGCCCGTGTTTGTCGACAGCGAAAGCGACACATGGAATATGGACCCCACGCTGCTTGAAATTGCCATTCGCGAGCGGTATGCCGCTACCGGACGCTATCCCGCAGCCATCATCCCGGTGCATCTCTACGGGATGCCGGCCGATATGAGCCGCATAATGGCGATTGCCTCCCGATATGGCATTCCGGTTGTTGAAGATGCCGCCGAAGCCCTCGGCTCAATCTATGAGGATAAATTTTGCGGAACGTTCGGGAAATACGGAGCCCTCAGTTTCAACGGCAACAAAATCATCACCACGTCGGGAGGTGGCGCACTCGTATGCCCCGACAAAGAAAGCGCCGACCGGGTGAAATTCCTCTCAACGCAAGCACGTGAGAACCGGCCATACTATTACCATACAACCATCGGCTACAATTACAGGCTGAGCAACGTCTCGGCAGCTATCGGATGCGCCCAGGCAGAGGAACTCGCGCAGCGTGTGGAGCGCCGACGCACAATCCACACCATTTACACGAAACTCCTTGCGGGCAACGACGCCATTCGTGTCCACTCCGAGCCGTCCGGAAAGTTCAAATCAAATTTCTGGTTGTCAACCATTCTTCTCGACCCCCAAAGGACCGGTATTACGCCCGACGAGCTACGCATCGCTCTTCTTGAAAGAAATATAGAGACGCGCTTAATCTGGAGGCCGATGCATATGCAGCCTGTATTCGAAAATTGTCCCTTCTATGGAAACGGCACGGGAGAGGACATCTTTGCCCGCGGACTATGCCTCCCAAGCGGCTCAAGTCTTACCGACGGCGAAGTACATGAGGTTGCCGACACTATTCTTGAGATTACACGGAATCGCTGACAATGGTTATCGCTTTCGACCTTGACGACACACTCTACTTTGAGCAAGATTTTCTGGAGTCCGGGCTTAAAGCCGTGGCACATGAACTGCAACAACAAGGCATTCTGGAGTCGCATGAGGCTTTTCGCATCCTCCATAGCAAACCGACCCCTGCCGAAGGCATAGACGCACTCGTAGATGTGATAAACCGGCTTCATGGTGAAGGCTATATTACCGTAGCTGAAATTCTGCGGATTTACCGAAGCCACTTCCCGTCGATTGCATTACGAGACGGAGCAGTTACCTTACTCAGGGAGCTGCAGAGACTACGAATCCGGATTGCTCTTATCACTGATGGAAGGTCGGAAACTCAGCGCAACAAAATCCGAGCTCTTGGTCTTGACGACTATGTGAATCCGGATTTCATTATAATCTCGGAAGAAACCGGAGCGGATAAAACCTCTCCCCTCCCGTTCGAACGGCTTGCCGCACTATGCCCCGGAGAGGATTCATTCGTTTATATCGGCGACAACCCCGCCAAAGATTTCCATTGGCCCAACGAAATTGGTTGGACGACCATCCAAATTGATAATCAGGAAGGAGCGGCCATCCATCCGCAGACACCTTCACCACTCCAGAAATATAACGCCAAATACCATATACGCCATCTATCCGAACTCCTCGGGATAATTGCCGGATAGCCGGACTGGCGATGCGGCTTTCTATTACAGAAAAGTTTGCTAACTTTGCATCATGGTGCAACGTCGTGTCCCCCTATCGGCCAAACCGGTTGAGCGATATAGTTCGGTTGCGCTCGTACGCCTACAATGAACAAAAAGACATTCACAGCATATTTACTTCTCCTTGCAGTGTCCGCACTCCTTTCGATGCCTCTTGAAGCAGCGAAGAAGCCGGTGCTCGAGCCATCTTTCGCATGGAGAGTCGACCCACTGCTCGGACAACGGTCGCCGGCCACAATCGATACGGTCTTCCAGAATTACTCGCTTGAATTCGTTCCACAGCAAATCAGTCCGGCATATGCCACGACCGGCAACTATTGCGCCGAAGGATACAATCTGCTTTACATGGAGCGACCCATTCAGAGCGATTTTCATTTCCGCGACGCCCTTGAGGCGTGGATTCCCACAATGTCGAAAGCGAGATTCTATAATACGAGAATCCCGATGACACTCCTAAGCTACAACTTCGGCGGAGGGAAAGAGAACGGTCAGGACCGGTTCTCGACCATTTTCTCAGCAAACGCCAACGCTCGCACACAAGTCGGCGCCCTAATCGACTACATCTATTCCAAAGGCTCTTACGAAGACCAGGCCGCCAAAGACCTCAACTGGGGCTTCTCGGGGTCGTATCTCGGCGAGCACTATGAATTTCAGGGATCGTTCACACATTTCAATCTTGTAACCAAAGAAAACGGCGGCATAACCGACGACCTTTACATTACAGATCCTGCCGTGGTGCAGGGTGGCAACACCTCCGTGAACGCCAAGCAGATTCCGACAAATCTTTCTGATGCACATAACCGAGTGAAAGGTACTGACCTATGGCTCAATAACCGCTATAAAATCGGATTCTGGCGCGAGGAGCAGGTGAACGACACTACAGTGAAACGCACGCTCGTGCCGGTGACCAGTTTTATATGGACACTTCGTTACCGCGAATCGAAACATTCATTCCGAAATGAGAACATGACCCAGAATCTCGAATTCTGGCCTACCACATACCTCAATCCGGTCGAGACCGACGATTTCCAGAAATACTGGAGCGTAAGGAATACCATCGGAGTCTCACTGCTTGAAGGATTCAATAAATGGGCGAAAGCAGCTCTCACAGCATTTGCCACCCACGAGATACGTTCCTACTCGATGGAAAGCGGGTGTAAAGACCCGACGGGCGCACAAATCGAGGCAATGACACCCATTACAATCTCCGACATCCCACTCGCTGAAAAGGAGAATCTTCTATGGGTAGGCGCCAGACTTACCAAGCAACAGGGAAGAATCATCAACTATGACGCTACCGGCGAAATAGGACTTGTAGGCCCTGCCGCAGGAGAAATCAAGGTAAACGGCGAACTCACCACACACATTCCTCTTCTTGGCGACACGGTGCCCATACGAGCATTCGGACATTTTACAAACCTTTCCGCTCCATGGCTCATGCAGCATTTCTGGTCGAACCACTTCATGTGGGAAAACAGTTTCTCCAAAACTCGGTCTCTGAGACTGGGAGGGGAGATTTCCATACCCTGGACGCAAACCCACTTCAATTTTGCAGTTGAGAATGTTCAGAATCAGATTTACTTCGACGAAAACGCACTGCCGGCACAGCACGGGGGCTCAGTGCAGATTGTCAGCGCCACTCTGCACCAGAACTTCCACTTCGGACCGTTTTACTGGCAGAACCGCCTGACATGGCAAAAAAGTTCGGAACAGGCTGTCATTCCTCTCCCGCAACTCGTTGTCGCCTCCAATGCCTCACTCCAGTTTAAAATTGCCACCCTTTTCGTACAGTTCGGCATAAACGGCACATATTTTACAAAATATAAAAGCGTTGACTTCCAGCCGGCCACCATGTCGTTTTACAACCAGAACGCAGTCGATATAGGCAATTATCCGATGGTCGACGTTTATCTCAACTGTAAATTATCGAAAGTGCGGTTCTATCTTATGATGAGCCATGTAAATCAGGGGCTGACGGGTACGAACTGGTTTTCGATGCCGCACTACCCCATCAATCCGCGGAAGTTTCAGCTCGGACTCTCCATTGATTTCGCAAACTGAACCCATCAGTACGATATGACAACACTGACCACCCGGCGACGGATATTTCGTATCCAGACGCCGGGCGGTCGATTGTGTTATGTTCCGATGTAGGGATTATACCGATGAGGAGGAGTTTCCCGCGCTCTGTGAACCCTGTGAGGCTGAAGAAGAAGTTGTTGTACCAGCCGCTTGATCAGCGCCTGCGAATAATTTATTCAGATATTTCTCCTGCAGATTCTGGAAGAGTTCCCAGAAGTTTGGCACAAACAACGTGCCGATCACAGCATTTACAGCCATACCGAATACTACCGCCGATGCGAGGGAAATACGGCTTGAAGCGCCGGCTCCGCTTGCAAACAGCATAGGCATTACACCGAATACAAATGCCAGCCCGGTCATCATGATAGGTCTGAAGCGGACGAGGCCTCCCTGACGGGCAGCCTCCCTGATCGGCATCCCCGCCTTACGATAATCAGAAGCATACTCCACTATCAGAATCGCATTTTTCGCGGCCAGACCGAGAAGCAGCACGATTCCAATCTGAGTATATATGCTTATGCTCTGGCCCATTATCATACACCCGACCACCGTGCCAAGAATAGCCGTGGGCATCGCAATGATTACAGCCATGGGCGAAGTCCAGCTCTCATATTGGGCGGCAAGCACAAGAAGTGTCATTATGACTGCGAAGAGCAATACTGCGGAAATCGTAGTGCCGGCCTGCGTCTCCTGATAGGCTTCGCCGGTCCACGCGTAGCCATATTGGCCGCCGGTTGCCTCCGTTACGATTTTCTCCATAACGTCGATAGCCGTCGATGAAGAAATCCCATGGGCCGGGGTTGCAGTCAATGATGCGGTCTCATACATGTTATAACGACTTATCGATGCCGAGCCCATCACCGGTTCCACCTGAGCGAACGATCCGAAAGGCACCATCTGGCCGTCGGAGCCACGTACGTTCAGCCTAAGCACATCGCCTGCCACGGAACGGGCATTACCCTGCGCAGCTATATTCACCTGATACACGCGGTTGAATTCTACAAAATCATTAACGTAGTTGCCTCCCATAAATGCCGAAAGCGCGGAGTAGACATCACTTAGGTTGAGGCCCATGGTCTGTAGTTTGTCGCGGTTGATTTTTACGCGATACTGCGGAACCTCGCCCTCATATAGCGAAGTGACTGAAGCAATCTCCGGATAATTTTCCGCCTCTGCACGTATCTGCTCCAATACAGTCTGCATCTGAGCCGCTCCATGAGAGTTTATGTCGAGAAGCTGCATCTGGAGCCCTGAAGTAAGTCCAAGTCCCGGAATTGCCGGTGGATTAAGTGCAAAAGCCACTGCCTCCTGGATAGAATCTACTGCGGCATTAAAACGATCCATCACGGCTTCAACGGTATGATTCTTCCCCTTTCGTTCGCTCCAGGGACGCAAAACAACGAACATCGTTCCGAGATTGCTGCCGGCTCCACCGGCCATGAATGAAAAGCCTGACATCTCGATAACATCAGCAACCTCCGGCATAGCAAGTAGCATATCCGATGCACGGTCAACGATACGCTCCGTCCGCTCAAGCGACGCCCCCTCGGGAAGCTGTACAGAGGCAAGGAAATAACCCATATCCTCCTCAGGCACATAACTGGTCGGCCATTTGACAAAACCCCAGAATGCAACTCCGCACAACACAAGGTAAATACCTATGGCCACGGCCGGATGACGCAGACAGCGGCCCAAGAGCGAAGTATAGACTTCCACGGTCTTTACCCATCCGGCATTAAACCACCGATAGAGGAAAAAGCGCGTAGGCTTTGATTTACGGAGAAATAGCGCACACATGGCCGGAGTGAACGTGAGGGCATTGAACCCGGAGAAAGCCGTAGAAACAGCTATGGTAAGAGCGAACTGCTTGTATAGTTCCCCTGTAATTCCCGAAATGAATGCGGTGGGAATGAACACCGACAACAGAACGAGTACCTCGCCCACCACAGGCCCCTGAAGTTCAACCATCGCCTTGCGGGCCGCATCGCGCGGGGAGAGTGTCCCCTCATCCACGAGGCGTGAACAGTCCTCCACCACCACTATGGCATCGTCGACCACTATGGCGATTGCAAGCACCAGGCCAAAAAGCGTAAGGGTATTTAGCGTGAATCCGAGCAATTTCATCACCGCGAATGTCGCTATCAATGAAACCGGTATGGTAATCATGGGGATGATGACCGCACGCCAACTCTGCAGGAACAGTAGGATCACAAGCATCACGATGAGTGTCGTCTCGACAAATGTAACAAGGACTTCGTCGATACTCTCCGTAACGAAGTCGGTGGTATTCATCAGAATTCTGCAATGAACGCCCGCAGGCAGATACTGTTCGAGTTCGGCGAGCTTGGATTCCACCTCTTTTGCCACATCGAGAGCATTTGCGTCGGAACGCTGATAGATGCCAATCAGACCTGCCGAACGCCCGGATACTTTGGAGACACTGCTGTAGCTCTCGCTACCGAGATCTACAGAAGCAATGTCGCGCAGACGCAATACATTTCCCTGAGTATCAGTCTTTACGATAATATTGCCGAATTGCTCGGGAGTGACAAGCCGCCCCTTGGATGTAAGCGTAAACTGAAATGGCGTATTGTCGGTATCGGGCGCAGCACCGACCGAACCCGCCGAAACCTCCATATTCTGAGCTTCAATTGCCGCACGAACATCTGTAGGAGTGACACCACGCACACTCATTTTCGACGGATCCATCCAGACGCGCATGCTATAGTCTCCCGCACCAAAAGCGCTGGCACCACCCACACCCTCCAGACGCGACAGCTCGTCGACAATATGCAGCTGGGCATAGTTCGTAAGATAAAGGGCATCGTACCTCTGCGGATCGTCGCTCTCAAGCGCTACAAACAGCAGGATATTGCTCGACCGAGAATTTACCGTGACACCCTGCTGGGTGACCGCATTAGGCAACTGCGCGGAAGCCTGGCTGACGAGATTCTGGACCTTTACGGACGCATCGTCGAGATTCGTACCGTTTTCGAACGTAATCTGAAGACTGTATGAACCGTCGTTGCCCGAGTTTGAACTCATATACAGCATCCCCTCCACACCGTTGACGGCCTGTTCGATAGGTTCGCCTATAGCCTCGGCTACGGTCTCGGCGTCGGCACCGGGATACGTGGCGGATACTCCTACGGTCGGAGGCGAAATATTCGGATATTGCGCTATTGGAAGTGTCTTGACCGTTATGAGACCGACAAGTACCATAAGAATGGCGAGAACAGTGGCAAAAATAGGCCGGTCGATGAAAAATCGCGAAAACATAAGGCAGCTCAGTGTTTGTTGTTATTAATTTCAACGGGGCGGACCGTCATTCCGTCACGCACCTTAAGGAGCGCACGGCTTACGTAGCGGTCGGTCGGCTTAAGGCCGGAAGAAATTATACGGAGGCTGTCCTGATAAAGTTCGCCGACTTCCACGGGAGTATATACCACCTTATCGGAATCATTGACGACGTAAAGATATTTTCCAAGCTGATCGGTGCCGATTGAGGCATCGCGCACCAGCACGGCCTTCGGATTGACTCCGGTAGGAAGCCATACGGTGGCATACATACCGCTTTTCAATTCCCCCTTGGGATTCGGAATGGCGACGCGCAAGGACACAGTGCCGGTCGCCTTATTCACATCAGGGGCGCGATACTCAAGTTTGCCCACATACTTCGTCAGTATCGAGTCGCCGAAAGTTACAGGCACCTTATCCAAATCAACCTTTCGCCCGGCGGCGGTGGAAGTAAGACTTAGATATTCATCGTCGTCGATTGAAAAATTCACTTTGATGATTGAATCATCGTATATCCTTGTGATGACGACTGGAGATGCCTCGCCCGACACGTAATCTCCTACATCTATATTCGGCGAAGCCACATGTCCGGCAAAGGGAGTCCGCACCGTGCAGTACCCGAGCATCATACGGGCTGTCTGCAGCGATGCGCGCGCAGTGGCAATTGATGCTTTCGCCTGCTCCATGTTGCTTTCAGCCTGAATCACTTCCATTTTCGACACGGCATCGCTTTCAAGAGCCTTTTTCATGGCTTCGTATTGCTTGGATGCATAATCGTAAGACGCTTCGGCAGTTTTTAATGCAGCTTCTGCTTTACTTACCTGATCGGCATAGGCTGTAGACTCGATAGCGAACAAAGGAGCTCCAGCCGGGAGCCAGTCGCCATCTTTAAAGAATTTTTGACGGATGTAGCCGTTTACCCTTGCCACGATGTCGGATTCAGCTTCAGCACTGACATATGCCGGATACTGTTTATGAAGAACCACTGAATCTACCTGCGGCATAGCCACATCAACGCTTTCGGCCGATGATGTGTCGGATCTTTTAGACTTATCACGGTCGCAACCGGACAACATAAAAGCGAGCAGAATAATCGCCGGGAGGAATGTATTGACAATGTGTTTCATATAACTTCCTGTATTGATGACATTAGAATCTATTAACGTCCGATTGAGAAACTGTTGATGTCGAATCCTCCACCCAAAGCCTCATAGAGGCTTACCAGAGCCGATAAGGCCGACCCGTCGGCTGCAATAAGATTGCTTTCGGCCTGTAATGCATTGATTTGAGCTGTCACAACATCGCTCATCGGCGAAAGGGAATTCTTATAGCGGTCTACAGCGAGACGCAATGCTTCGTCGTTTGCTTCGATAACCTTGCGCAATGCGTCCTTATAAATCAGAGACTCCACATAGGTGGAAATTGCGTTGTCGGCCTCTTCGATAGCCGATAAGACTGTAAGATTATAATTGTCGACAGCCGCTTTCAGCTGTTCCCTGGTCTGTGAAAGTGCGTATTTACGGCTGAATCCATCGAAAACAGTCCAGTTAAGTGTAGGCACAATGCTATAGGCGAAACTGTCGTGACTGAATAGATCGCTAATGGAGTGTGCCTGCGTCCCGATAGTGCCGTTGATTGTAAGGGTGGGAAGGAAATCGCTCTTGGCAACCCCTACCTGAGCAGCAAGGGATGCTACCTCCATCTCAGCCTGAGCAATGTCGGGGCGACGACGGAGCAGGTCGGCCGGCACACCTATTCCAATAAGCCGATCCGGGTTCGGCAAAACGATGGCCGAGGAATCGGCGGAAACCATAGCTGAAACCGAAGGATGGTCAATCCCTACGAGAACGCTCAAAGCATTGATGCACCGGTTAATTGAATTCTGCAACTGAGGTATAGTAGCCGCTGTGGCATAATACGTTTCCCGTGCCTGAGCAACGTCAAGTTTCGACGCGAGAGTAGCCTCATATCTCGCTTCGGCAATAGCCACGACCTTGTGTTGACTTTCGAGATGGGCTTTTGCCACAGCCATACGAAGCTGGATATATTGTGACGCTATCTGAGCGGTGATACTTACCATTGCTCCGGCCCACTCGGCTTTGGAAGCCATATACGCGGATTTCTTTGCTTTGACACCCTTAGCGATACGCCCGAAGATGTCAAGTTCCCAACTTGCGTTCAGGCCGGCATTGAAATAACTTTCAGTAACAGGGTTCATAGACATTGAAGTGGTGCGACCCGAGGTGCGGGCATGCGTATATCCGGCGATCAGTCCGATTTCAGGATAGAACGCGGCACGCGCTGAGCCTATGGCTGCTTTTGAGGCCAGCGAACGATGGTAGGCCTCGGCCACTGTAAGATTCGTCTCAAGGCCACGTGCAACGAGTGAATCAAGTGTGGAATCACCGAACACGCGCCACCATCCGGTAAGATTGTCCGGCGCCTCGATGGTCTGCTCGGATACATAGCGCCAGTGGTCCGGCAGATCAATCTCAAGATATTTATCTCTGTCAGTATTGTCGGCAAAACCCATTATCGGGATAAGCGATGCAATGAGTGCCGCATAGAGACTCTTGTTTTTAAATGGATGTCTCGCCGGACGGATTAGAAGACGCAAAGAGGTAGAATAATTGAAATACGCCCATATCCAGTTTATAAGAACAGTGAGCTTATTGCGCATACCCAGAAGTGAAATCAAGTGGACAAACATCCACGTAAGCCACGCGGGGAAACCCGTAAGATGACTGTTTTTCATATCGACGACAGCCCTATTTCGTCCGATAGTTGCCATTGCCCCCTTATCGTTATAGCTGAACGGCCGGGCATTTGCAGGAACATTAAGATTCGAGGCCAAGAGCCTCCCCTGCTGAATGGCAACCTGCGCGAGTTGCGGATGTCCATTCGGATAATCGGCATCTCCCTCAATTATGGAAATATCGCCTATGGCATATACATTTTCCAGTCCCTTGACTCTGCAATAGCGGTCGATTACAAAACGAGCGCCATGTCCCCTGGGATTAAATTCCGGCTCCATTCCGTCGAGCCGGAACGCAGAAGCAGTTACACCTGCAGTCCATATGAGATGCGATGCCGGTATCCGCTCGCCATCGGCAAGGGTCACTACGCCGTCGGCAAAATCTTTCATAAGGCATTTGAGTCTGACATTGACCATAAGCTGGTTTAAATCCCGAATTGCCGTCTGTTGCGCCATGGAACTCATTGTGCCAAGCAGCCGGTCGGTCCCCTCCAGCAAAGTAATACTCATATTTTCAGAAGGGATAGACGGATACTCGCGCGGCAAAACATACCGCTTCATCTCGCCAAGGGCGCCTGCGATTTCAACTCCGGCCGGACCGCCACCGATTACAACAAACTGCAACATTGCCTTCTGGCGCGCTCCATCTTTCTCTATGGCAGCCCGCTCCATAAGCCGGAGGATATCATTGCGACAGCGAAGTGCCTCAGCAGTCGACTTTATGGTATAAACGGAGTCCTGCAACTGCGGCATCCCGAAGAAATTGTTGATTGTACCGGCCGCAATCACCAACATATCATACCGGATAGTTTCGGAATCGGTATGTATGTTCCGCCGAGCGAAATCCACAGATTCCACCCTGCCGAGATGAAAACTCACATTAGAACTTCTAAGTTTGCGGAGTTCGCGTCGCAGCGGGAAGCAGATGCTCGAGGGGTCCAGTCCGGCGGAAGCAACCTGATAGAAAAGCGGAGGAAAAGAATGATAGTTATTCTCATCTATCACAGCAACACGATACTTTCGTAAATCAATATGTTTTACAAAGTTAAGGCCGGCAAATCCGCCTCCGATCACTGCAATGAGAGGCAAATCCATGCTATTTGTATTACTTTCATATCCCATGAGGCCCATTGATAAATTTAGTTGAACCACTTCGGACGATAAACGCATTCCATCGTCCCGTTTACTTAATCTTAACACCCGACTATGAAATTTAGTTTTTAATGCTACAGACCCCATATAGCTAAAATTTAAGTTAACGGTTTGCCATTCAATTCCGATTTATTTAACTTTGCATTGTGCTTGAATTGCATCTTTCCCATTACGCCTTATGAAATTCCCCAGAACCATCATAATGACTCTCGCGGCTACGGCGGCACTATTCGCCTCAGCCGATACACCCCAAGGACAACTCTTCGAATATCCGAATATACCGGAATCGATTGAGAACTTTACCGAGCGGTCCAACTACTTCATCGAGAATTTCTGGAAACGCGCCAACCTTAAGAGCGCGTTCTCCCATCTTTCGAAACTGAATGAGGCTTTTCTCGTGTATGCCAACCTGATGCCTCACGCCGATGCCACGGTAGTACACCGGAGCATCGACAACCTGATTAAAGAGGTAAACAAAAATCCCAAAAACATGCTCTCTCTCGCCGAGATAGCCGAAGGAGCATTCTACGCCGATACAGCGAGAATCCAATGCGACGAATGCTATCTGCCTTTCGCACGCGCTGTGGCGGCCAACGGCAAAATCGGGAAAGCCGAGCGTGCGCGTTTTGAATATCAGGCCAAGGCGCTTGAACATTCCCAGGTAGGAATGACCGCACCGGATATCAGATGGAGGACACCGGAAGGCACAACGGGCTCCATTTCCGAACTTCCTCAGCGGGCATACGTACTGCTGTTCGTCAACGACCCCGACTGCGACGACTGTCAATTGGCCAGAACGCGCCTTCAGGCCGACTTTAATCTCAACATGTTGCTCGACAAAGGTCTGATAACCGTAGTAAGTATTTATCCGGGGGAGCCTACCGACGAATGGAAAGCGCAGACGGCCGGCTACAACAAGCGTTGGATTGTAGGCGCGACGCCCGACATCGACGAAATGCTCGATATGCGTCAGACGCCCACATTCTATTATCTGAATCCCAAACACGAAATTCTTTCAAAAACACTCTCGGTCGACGGCCTTCTGGAGGCATTCGCATCAGTACGCAAAAAGATGATTCCGGACTGATTTGTCTCCTACCGGCAAAATAACACCAATACATGAAATGAAAATAGCGGCCTTAATATCCGGAGGCGTCGACAGCGCCGTAGCGGTGGAGCTTCTTCACCGCGAAGGGCACGAGCTGCACCTGTTCTATATCCGTATCGGTAACGACACGGACGAGGGAGACTGTTCCGCAGAGGAGGACATCGAGATGTGCACGCTTATAGCGCGCCGTTACAACCTTCCCTTCCGCGTGGTGTCGCTCCATGAGGAATACTGGGACAGCGTGATGGCCTATACGCTACGCACCGTCAAGGATGGACTCACCCCCCATCCGGACATGATGTGCAACAAGCTGGTGAAGTTCGGCTATTTCGAGGAGCGCTGGGGCAAGGACTTCGACGCCACCGCCACAGGTCACTACGCCTCGGTGGTAGAGAAAGATGGCAAGCTCTGGCTCGGCACCGCGGTCGATCCTGTGAAAGACCAGACCGATTTTCTTGCCAGAATATCCTATGACCAGCTACGCCACCTCATCTTCCCTCTCGGTAAGCTACCGAAGAGCGAGGTGCGCCGCATAGCCGAGGAAGTCGCTCTTCCCAACGCCCGCCGCAAGGACTCGCAGGGAATATGCTTTCTCGGCAAGATAAATTACAATGACTTCATCGAGCGGCATCTCGGCACGCGTCCGGGACCGGTGATCGAGATAGAGACCGGCAGGAAGGTAGGCGAGCACCGTGGATACTGGTTCCACACCATCGGCCAGCGCAAAGGTCTCGGACTGAGCGGCGGCCCATGGTTTGTGGTCCGCAAGAACGTGCGCGACAATGTGGTGTACGTCTCCAACGGCTACGACACGCGCCGCCAGTATGGCCGCGAGATTCCACTCGAGCAGATGAACTGGATCACTGAGGATCCATTCCATACCGACCGCACAGCGATAAAGGTGGCGTTCAAGACTCGCCATACCCCGCAGTTCCTTTCGGGCACCCTCTCGTGTGAAGGCGGGGACACACTGACATTGATGAGCGACAGCGACGTACAGGGAATAGCCCCCGGACAGTATGCCGTGGTATACACTCCCGACCGTACGCTCTGTCTCGGATCGGGCATGATTTCAGTGCCCGTCGCGAAGCGGCATCGCGCCGGCTCACATACCCAAACCAAAAAATCAGAAGAGAACCATGGATAAATGCAGGCTCGAATTGATAGGGATTACCTACAACCAGATAGAATCGGGCGTCTACGCAGTGATTCTTCAGGAAGCGGATGGGACCCGGAGGATACCGATAATAATCGGGTATCCGGAGGCCCAGTCCATCGAATGCAAGCTTCAGGAGGTGGTCACGCCGCGACCTTTGACCCACGACCTGATGGCGAACATGCTGAATGAGTTCGGGGTCACGCTCCTCGAGGTGAACATAAACAAGCTTCCCAACGGAGTGTTTGCCGCCGAGCTTCTGATGAGTGGGGGCACCTATATATACGACCCGACAGGTGATCGACGAGGCAGGCTTCGAACCCGACTCGCGGACCGCCCAACCCAAGACAGTGAGAAACAGAAGCGCCGACATGAAACCCGGAAAGAGCCAGAAGCCGGCAGCCGCCCGCATCGACGACCTGAAAGCAGCCATGCAACGCGCCGCCGAAGCTGAAAACTACGAAGAGGCAGCGAGGCTCAAAACCGAGATCGAGCGTCTCGAATCGCAAACGGAGTCCGGAGATTAACCCGGAACTCCATCCGTTGAAATTCTGTTAACTTACAAAATACTCAATTCTTTAATTTCAAACTTACATCCA
>OGNF01002163.1_pt1 | contig 15578 bp, 16 predicted proteins | sample 1573321 | NCBI WGS metagenome assembly OGNF01 (sample SAMEA2581911, study PRJEB24529) | metagenome | biome: Human gut stool | place: China | collected 2011
TTATAAGGTTATTATATAACTTACCCCCCCCTAGTCAATATTTTTCTTTATACTTTTCAATAATTAAAATTTATAGTAAAATAAATATATTGAAAGGAATTGGTTAATATGGAAAAACCACTTGCACTTAAACTAGCTCCAAAATCTTTAAAAGATGTTATCGGACAAGAACATTTAATTGGTAAAGATAAAATTATTTCAAATATAGTTAAAAACAAAAAAATATTTTCAATGATATTATATGGAGAACCTGGTATTGGTAAAACAAGTATAGCAAATGCCATTGTAAATGATTTAGGCTTTAAATATCGTTTTTTAAATGCTGTTAACAGTAATAAGAAAGATTTTGAAATAGTTGTAGAAGAAGCTAAAATGTATGATGGAATAATTTTAATCATGGATGAAATACATAGACTTAATAAAGATAAACAAGATTTACTTCTTCCATGCCTTGAAAGTGGTTTAATTACTTTAATTGGTATGACAACAGCAAATCCATATCATAAAATTAATCCCGCGATTAGAAGCAGATGTCAAATATTTAAACTTAATCCTCTTAATGAAGAAGATATTTTAAAAGGTCTTAAAAAAGCTTGTAAATATGAAGATATAAAAGATATAAAAATAGATAATAATACTTTAAAATATATTGCTAGTTTAGCTAAAAATGATTTAAGATATGCTTATAATTTACTTGAAGTTTCATACTTTTTTAATAAAGATCATATTGTAACTATAGATACGATTAAAAGTATAAATTCAAAAGAAGTATTTGTAAGTGGTGCTGATACTTCTAATCATTATGATAATTTAAGTGCCTTACAAAAATCAATTCGTGGAAGTGATGTTAATGCTGCTTTACACTATCTTGCAAGACTTATAATATCTGAAGATATTGATAGTATCTTTAGAAGACTTGCTGTTATTTGTTATGAAGATATTGGTCTTGCAAACCCTAGTTTAGGTCCTAAACTTGAAGCATGTATTAGTTTAAGTGAAAGAGTTGGACTTCCCGAATGCCAAATAATTCTTTCTAATATTGTTATTGAAATGAGTTTATCTCCAAAATCAAACACAGCATATCTTGCTATTGATAAAGCTATAAACGATTTAAAAACAAAAGATGTTGGAGAAATGCCAGATTATTTAAAAAGCCCTTACATTGGATATTTATATCCACATAATTATAAATCATCACTTGTAAAACAAGAATACTTACCTAGTAATTTAGTAGGAGTTAAATATTATATTCCAAAAACATCTTCTAAATATGAAACTTCTTTAAAAGAAATATATGAAAAAATAGAAAAATATAAGGAGAATAATTAATGAAAAAAGATTCATTTATTTATAATTTTTTAATTATTTTATTAATGCAAATATTCTTTAATATCTTTATATTTCATGAATGTAGTTTAATATTTATATTATTTTGTTTAACATCAAGTATTATTTCTTCATGCATTATTACTATTTTATCAAGACTTAAAATACTTAATATAATTCTACTTCTACCTTTTATTATAATTATAATAGGTCAAGAAGTTCATTATGAATTTTATAGTTCTTTCTTTTCATTTCTTTCAATGTTAAGTGGTGCTAAACAAGTAATGGGATTTTTTAATACAATATTTGCTTGTATTATAAATAATGCTTTTTATATAATTATTTTATTACTTCCTTTTATTTTATTTATTATCTTTAATAAAAAAATTAATTTTGAAAAATTAAAATTAAAAACTATTTTATATTATATAGGTTCAATTATAATAAGTTTTACCTTAGCCTTATTTATAATAAATAGTGATAAAAATAGTAAAGATATTTATTCAAAATATAATTTATATAATAATGTTTATTATCCAACTTACTCTGCTAAAACATTTGGAATAGTTAAAACATTTAGTTTAGATATATATAGATATTTTATAAATTTTGAAGATAAAATAATAACTAATGATGTTTTTAATGAAATAAATAATGATAGCAATTATAATGTTACTAATATTAATTTTGATGATTTAATTAATAATGAAAAGGATTATGATATTATAAAAATGCATGAATATTTTAAAAACAAAGAACCTTCTTTAAAAAATAAATATACTGGTATTTTTAAAGATAAAAATCTTATCTTTATAACAGGAGAATCTGTTAATATTAATGCAATAAAAAAAGATATTACCCCTACTTTATACATGCTTACACATAATGGTTTTGTTTTTAATAACTTTTATACTCCTATTTATTATGCTAGTACTAGTGATGGCGAGTATACAAATCTTACAGGACTTCTTCCTACTGAAGGAACATGGAGTATGATAAAATCAAGTAATAATAATATGAAATATTCTCTTCCTGCAATGTTTAAAACAAATGATTATAAAACATATGCTTATCATAATAATACTTATAATTTTTATAATAGAGATATTACTTATCCTAATTTAGGATTTGAAAAATATACAGCATGTGGAAATGGTCTTGAAAAGAAAATAAACTGTAATATTTGGCCTGAAAGTGATTTAGAAATGCTTAATGAAACTTATAATGATTATAAAAATGATGATAAGTTTTTAGCATATTATATGACCGTTAGTACTCATTTAAACTATAAAACAACAAATAATGATATTGTTAAGAAAAATATAAATTTAGTAAAAGATTTAAATTATAGTTCTAATGTTTTAGGTTTTATATCAACTCATATTGAACTTGACAAAGCTTTAGAAAATTTAATTAATAACTTAAAAAAAGATAATTTACTTGATGATACAGTTATTGTTTTACTTGCTGATCACTTCCCATATGGTTTAAGTAAAAATGAATTAGAAGAATTAAATAAAGATATAAAATATGATAATAATCTTATTCATAAAAACTTTTTAGTTATCTATAATTCTACTTTAAAAGAACCAATTATTGTAGATAATTATTCATCAAATATAGATGTATTACCTACATTATATAATTTATTTGGATTTAATTATGATTCAAGACTTTTAATAGGAAATGATATTTTATCAAATGATGATGGTATGGTTATTTTTAATGATAGAAGTTTTATTACTAAAGATACAAAATATAATGCATTAAATGATAAAACTAATGATAACATAAATCTTGTATATGAAAAGTATTTATATTCAAGACTTATATTAGAAAAGGATTACTATAAATATATAAAGTAATCCTTATTTTATTATATCTCTTATTACATAACTAGTTATTAAAAGCCCTGCACTACTTGGAACAAAAGAAGTTGAACCAATTGTTTTAGAATTTACTTTTATAGGCATTTCTTTAGAACAACAACAAAGAATCTTTCCTTTTATTTTTTCTTTGTTTACCCAGGTTCTAAGACTTTTAGCTAAAGGATCATAACTAGTTTTTCTTATATCTATTATTTCTAATTTAGAAGGATCTAATTTATTACCTGTACCACAACAAGTAATAAACTTTATCTTTCTTTTTAAACATTCTTTTATAATTAATTTTTTAGTATTAGTAGAATCTTCAGCATCAATTAAATAATCTATATTTTCTTTAAATAATTCTAAATAATTATCCTCATTTATAAACTTTGATATTTTCTTTATTTTAACATTTTTATTAATCATTAATATTCTTTTTTCTATTTCATCTGTTTTTAATTTTCCTATATTATTTAAATTAGTCATAAGTTGTCTATTTAAATTAGAAATATCTATTTTATCAAAATCTACAATTGTAATATTTTCAATACCACTTCTAATTAAACTTTCAACAACATAACTTCCTACTCCCCCTAAACCTATTACTAAAATATGTTTAGTTTTTATTTTATTTAAATTTTCTTTACCTATTAAAAGTTCTAATCTTTCAAACATATAAACCTCTTTCTAATCCAAAATAAAATCACATAAAATATAGTTTTCAACAAATAAATATTTTTTAGGAATATAAAAATAATACTTATTTTCATTTAATTTACTTACATCAAATACATCTTTTATATTTATATTATATTTTTTATAAAAATTTTTTTTAGATATTCCTTTTATCTTTCTTAAATTTAAAATCATTTCATATTCCATATTTCTTTTATTATCTATTTTTTCATTTATATATCTATAATTACCATTTATATATGAATTAAGACTTCTTGTATTAGTATATCTAATATTATCTATAAAACCACTTGATCCTAAACCAAAACCATAATAATTATCATTATTCCAATAACATAAATTATGTTTAGAACTATAACCTTTTTTACTAAAATTACTTATTTCATAATGAATATAATTATTCTTTTTTAATGTTTTTCTAATGTAATCATACATTTTTCTATTTAAATCATCATCTATTTCTTTATATTTTTTTGTTTTAAGAATTGTATTATCTTCAAGTATTAATGAATATAGTGATATATGATTTACATCTAATTCTATAAAGTCATCTACTTCTTCTTGTAATTCTTTTAATGTTTCAGTATTAATACCATATATTAAATCTATATTTATATTATTAAAATATTTTTTTACTAAATTTATTTTATCTGTAATTTCTTTTTTATTTAAATATTTTCTATTCATAAACTCTATATATTTTTTATTAAATGATTGAAGTCCTATACTTATACGATTAACTTTATTTTCTTTTAAAAATATTAATAATTTTTCATTAATGTCTTCAATATTACATTCAAAAGTAAATTCATAAGTTTTATTAAGTTTAAATATGCTTATTATTTTAAATAACTTTTTTAAAGATATTTCATCTAAACAAGATGGTGTTCCTCCCCCAATGTAAAGAGTATTTAATAAATCATTTTTATAATATAAATTTATTTCTTTTTCTAAAGACAATAAATATTTATCTATAAAATCTTTATTATAATACATTTTACAAAAATCACAGTAACTACAAATATTTTTACAAAAAGGTATATGTATATAACAACTTTTTATCATTATTTATGCCTTTTATTAAATTCAAATAATGATTTTATCATTGATAGATCATTATCTGTTACATATTTTGTTAAAACATCATATAAAGTGGATTTAGGAATATTATATTTTTCTGCAAATTCTCTTAAAGACATTATTTCTTCTTTATTGTTATCATTAAACGCTTTAGTAAATTCTTTACATAAAAATTCTATTTCTTCTTGGGTATAAGAAGAATTTTTTTTACTAGTTTGTCCTCCCTTAATATTTCTTAATTTAGATGTTTCATCTATTTTTATTCTTACCTTTTCATATAGTTTTTTATCTATTTCAGGTAATAATGTATTTATATGATTTTGTAAAGTTCGTTTTGATATATTTAATTCATCTGATATTTCTTCAAGTGTTTTGTTTTTACTATATAAAATATATTCTGCTTCGTATTTAATTTTTTCTTCCATATTAATCATCCACCTTTAATATACTTAAGAAAGCATCACTTGGAAGTTCAACACTTCCTATTGTTTTCATTTTCTTTTTACCTTCTTTTTGCTTTTCAAGAAGTTTTCTTTTTCTTGAAACATCCCCTCCATAACATTTAGCAAGAACATCTTTTCGCATTTGTTTAACTGTTTCTCTAGCAATTACTTTTGATCCTATCGCAGCTTGAATTGGAACTTCAAATAACTGTCTTGGAATTATTTCTTTTAAATTTTCACATATAATTCTACCTCTATTATAACTAAAATCTTTATGTGTAATAATACTTAAAGCATCAACAAGTTCACCATTTAGTAAAATATCAACTTTTACTAAATCACTTGTTTTATATCCAATAACTTCATAATCAAAAGAAGCATATCCTTTAGTAGCACTTTTTAATTTATTAAAAAAGTCATAAACAATTTCTGCAAGAGGAAGTTCATAATGAATATTAACTCTTGTTTTATCTATATAATCTAATCCTTTATATATTCCTCTTTTATTTTGACATAATTCCATTACTTGACCTATATAAGTACTTGGTGTAAAAATAGATGCTTTAATGAATGGTTCTTTTATTTCTTTTATTAATGTTTTATCTGGTAATTTACTTGGACTATCAATCATTTCAGTTTTACCATTATTTAAAATAACTTCATAAATAACACTTGGAGATGTTGCAATTATATCTATTTTAAATTCTCTTTCTATTCTTTCTTTTATTATATCTAAATGAAGAAGGCCTAAAAAACCACATCTAAAACCAAATCCTAAAGCTTTTGATGTTTCAGGAGTATATTCTAAAGAAGCATCACTTAATTTTAATTTTTCCAAAGCTTCTTTTAAATCATCATACTTTTTAGAATCGATTGGATATATACCACAGTAAACAAATGGTTTTATTTCTTTATATCCTTTTAACGCTTCAGCACATGGATCTTTTTGTAAAGTAATAGTATCTCCTACTCTTACATCACTAATACTTTTAATACTAGCAGTAATAAATCCTACTTCCCCTTCGGTTAAAATATCACACATTTTTTCTTTAGGAGTATGAATACCAACATTTACTACTTCATAACTAGCATTTGTTTTCAACATTTTAATTATATCACCCTTTTTTAAAGTTCCAGAAAATATTCTTACTGCAAGAACAACTCCTAAATAAGGGTCAAAATGAGAGTCAAAAATTAATGCTTGTAATTTATCTGTTTCATTTTTTCTAGGACTTGGTACAACCTCAATAACTTTTTCAACTAATTCTTTTATACCTATTCCTTCTTTAGCACTGCATAAAATAATATCATCTTCATTAAAACCTAAAGTATCTATTATTTCTTTTTTTACTCTATCAACTTCTGCATTTGGTAAATCAATTTTATTAATAATAGGTATTATTGTTAAATCATTATCCATAGCAAGATAAAGGTTAGCAAAAGTTTGAGCTTCAATACCTTGTGTTGCATCAACAACTAAAATTGCTCCTTCACATGCTGCTAAAGAACGTGATACTTCATAAGTAAAATCAACATGTCCTGGAGTATCAATTAAATTAAGTAAATAATCTTCCCCTTTATAATTATAATTTAAACTAACAGCATTAAGTTTAATTGTTATTCCACGCTCTCTTTCAAGTTCCATTGAATCTAAAAGTTGACTTTTCATATCTCTTTTTTCTACTGCATTTGTAAGTTCTAAAATACGATCAGCAATTGTAGATTTACCATGGTCTATATGTGCAATAATTGAAAAATTTCTTATGTTTTCTCTTTTCATATCTAAATCACCTTTTCCATCTTTTATTATTTTATCATAAAATTTCTTATTATGCTTGTTTTTCTTTAAATTTACCTTTATAATTTATACTAGGAGGACAAAAGTATGAAAAGGGAAAAGAATTTTTATTATTTTTTAACAATGATTATATTTATTATTTGTTTTACAACATCAATTATTCTTGCGTGTAGAACAATTAAAGTTGGTAAATTAGCTGTAGGAGCAAGTATTTTATTTTATCCAATGACTTATTTTATTGCAACACTATTTGCAGAAAGATATGGTAAAGAAAAAACATTTATGATGTTTAATTATGCTGTATTTGCCCTTATCTTCATGGCAATAATGCTTACAATTACATCTTGTATTCCTATATATGGAGCATATGACGGATTAGATAAAATCTTTAATATTGATTTTAAATTAATTTTTGCATCAATTCTTGCTTTCTATGCTTCACAATTTTTAAATTTAAAAATATATTATTATCTTGAAGGATATAAAGGATTTAAATTTTTAATTTCAGGTGTAATTGCTATAACAATAGATTCATTCTTATTTATAATGCTATCTAATATTGGTGTATTATCTCTTGGAGATAGTTTTGTAAAATTCATAAATCAATTTATCATGGGTATAGTTATGGTTATATTCTACACTTTATGTTTTACATATTTAGTAGATTCCGTTATAAAAAGCAATAAAAAAGAATTAGAAATAGAAAAACCTAAAGTAAAGAAAACTACTTCTAAAAAAAGAACAACAAAAAAGGAAACAAAATAACGTTTCCTTTTTATTTTAAGTCCTTATAACCCAAGTGTATATGGTGAACTTGAAGTTCCATCTCCACCATTTATTAAAACATTTGACTTTAGGTATAAAACAGGTCTTACTGCATACGATCCACTACCAACAACATTGCCAACATAAGCACCTTGTATACCACCATATGTATGACTAAACCAGGCAACATCATTCTCGCCACTGTCTTGAGTTAACATCCATTGTCTGTCATTACTATTATGTAACCAATTAGAAGAGTTACAATAATGATAATAATCCAAAGTCCTAGAACACTCTTCACCTGCTGCATATCCATAGTCACTTGAATACATTATTGCTATTTTACCTACCCAACTATTTGGATTTGTTCCATAGTAAAATTTATTACTTGTTGTATTTTGTATTTTCCTTTCATATTGATACATTGTATCTGTTGATACAGCTTGATCATTATACCCACCCAAATAATATTTTGCATATTCTATCATATTTTGTGATGTACTTGTTAGCCCTGTTAGATATGTTGTATTAAGATAAGTTTTAAGTGTTGCTCCAGTCCAGTTATTATAACTTGATGTTGATGCTACTTTTGTTGTATTCCAGTATTTATTTCCAATACTTTGATCTTTTATTATCTTTATTCTATTTTCAATGTTTCCTGTCCCATCATCTGCTTTAAATACTCCGATTATTCTCCATGTTTCATTATTAAATGTTACATAGTTTTTTGGATTTGCTCCACGATATCTATATTCTGTTATATCTTTATCATTTCCTATTTGAAGTGTTGTATCTTTTGGATGTGTTATTGTATATAATCCACTATCATTAATATTATTTGTTAATTTAATTAAAGTATCTGCACCACTTTTCTTTAATTCTCCTACAGTTGCTTCAATTATATAATTACTAGTTTTTGTAAAACTAAATAATGCATAACTTGAATATCCTATACTTTCACTTCTTCATCAAAATCAAGCTTTATTCCATGTTCCAAAAAATGTTGTTTATATAGATGCAATGCTGAATTATCTTTATTCAACATATCCATATAATCGTCCATGGTTAAAGCATTCAATCTCACGATATTTGTGATTCTTCCCATAAATTCAACAGGAACTCCACAATGAATAAAATCATCTATTTCTAAGTGGTCATACATATTAAACTTCTTTTCTGTAAAATTGTATGGATTACTATATTTCTTCTTTAAATATTTTTCCACAATCATAAAACTACCAGTAAAAGCAAACAAAACATCATTATACGTTTCTGTATCTTCAATCACTCTCAACAATTCATACAGACTTGTTGGAATCTGGCCATCTCCAAACTCAAGCAATTTATCGACTTCATCAATGATAATAACGCCCTTATTGTTTAAAGCTTCCATAGATACTCTTAATAAATCCGATAATTCTTTTCCTTTATATCCTTTAGGAGTTACTTGACTACAATCTAAAATCTCAACTTTAACTCCCATCTTTTTAGCTGCAACTTGCCAACTGTATGTTTTACCACATCCACTTGGACCAACCGCTAAAATCACAGGTTTTAAAGATGGATCAATCTGCCCATCTTGAACTTGTGTCAGAATATAAAGTGCATTGGCGATTTCATTAATATAATCATCTTGATGCACAATGCTTGTTTTCATTCTTTTCTTGAATTCACAAACATTAAACCTATCAACACTGATTTCTCTCAATCGTCTTCTGCTTTCTTCAAACACATCCTTCGTATCATCTTCAAAAAAGACACTTCCCAAAAAATCTTCTATATTGTTTTTATCATTAGTTTTATTTTCCATAATTTACCTTTCTATTTTTTTGTTTCTACAACATTCCAAATTACAAAATCCACAAATCTTACAACATTAAATATGTTGCAGCACAATAAAAGGTCCCTTTAAAATATTTGCTTTCTATTTTCCTATGTACCCGAAAGCTAGGATCCTATTAGGTGAGACTTTTGCCTAAAGCCTCTCATTGGAGTTCCATTGACCTTTTCAGATCAATGGCTTACCAGCCCATCTTACGTTTGGACCTACCGCTAGAAGTATCATCATCCTTATGCATCGTCATGGCACAATTGGCTAGATTGCTTGTCATTCTAAAGTTGTATCGCTCCCGTATTTCTACGATCATGGCGCAGTAGTGAACTAGCTCAACACATAAGGTCAAGACCTAATAGTTGATATTCATTTGTCAAAGAACAGTTAAGAGGTTCTTTCTTGAACCTCTTATATATTAAATCGAATCCATGTTTTCAACGATGTTCAAAAACAATTTATAAATATTTATTGACTCTTACAAATAATGTAGAGATTGCAGAGGAATTATTACAAGAAACATTTTATAGTGCGGTTAAAAATATTAATAAATTTAGAGGAGATTCAAATATAAAAAATTGGTTGTATAAAATTGCTAAAAATAAATATATCGATTACTATAAGAAAAATAAAAAATAAAAGAAATAAAAATAGATGAGTGAAACGAGAATCTTTTATTAGATGATTCTTTTGAAGATAAGTTTGAAAATAAAGAAAAATTATTAAATATATGTAAAAAAATACATAGATTAGATGAAAAAACAAAAGAAGTGGTTTATCTTAGAATTGGGACTAATTTTAATTTTAGGAAAATCAGTAATATTATTGGCCAATCAGAAGATTATGCAAGAACAATTTTTTATAGAGCAAAAATTAAATTAAAGGAGGAATTAAATGATGAATAAAAAAGATGAATGTGAAATGGTAAAGGATTATGCAATACAATTTTTAGAACATTCACTACATAATAAAAGTGAAGAATTTGTGAATAATCATTTATTGACTTGTGATGATTGTAGAAAATATTATAATAGTATTAAAAGTCAATTCCAAATCGATAAAGTTACAGAGAAAGACAATATTATGATAAATCATTAAAAAAAAATTAATAGACATATGAATTTATTAAAAATATCACTAGTTACTTTATTATGTTTTTTAGTGATTATAGTTTTAATTTTAGTAATAAAAAATAGAAAAATAGAAAATATTGTAGAAAAATCATATTTGAAAATTGAGTATATGAGAGAATTAAATAATTATAAATTAAAAGTTAAAACAACAGAAAACAATATGAAAACAAATACAAACAGAGAATACGAACAAATTTATTATTATAAAAATGGAAAATATAAAATAGAGTCTGCAAATAGTCTTAATTTTTTAGAAGATGATAGCTATGAAAAGATATGTGTTTATAATGATTTAAAACAAATAGAGTATTACAAACAAAACTATATTGAAATGACAAAAGGAAAGCTTTTGGACATTTTTTCAGAAGTTATAAATTATAAAAAAACATCTTCTACAGTATATAATTTATCATTGTCAGTAAGAGAAGAAAGATTTAATGGCACAGATTGCTATGTAATAAGATTTGGAAATAAAAATAGTTATAGAGATACATGGATTGATAAAAATAACTATATTACTGTAAAGGGTGTTAATGAAGATATTGGAGAATTTTATAGAGAAGATGTATATACTTTTGATGAAGATGCAACTAATGATGATGATGTAAATACTGATATTTTAAATAATAATGTATATAAGAACTATACTAGAAAACATATCAATAATAATGCAAGTGAAGAAGAAAAATTATATTATGGTATTAAGTAATATATATAAGAAAAATATAAAAAGTAATGTTATAAATAAAATAAGAAAGCTATATAAACAAAAAAATATTTATGTTTTTACATAAATATTTTTTGTTAGATAAATAAGAATATCTATAATTTGGTGGGCCAGGAGGGGTTCGAACCCCCGACCCCGCGCTTAGAAGGCGCGTGCTCTATCCAACTGAGCTACTGACCCAAATCATTGAACAATAAATATAATAGCACAAAAAAAATAAAATGTCAATGAAAAAATAAACAAAAAATGAAAAAATTTCAAAAACAGCTAATTCCTATGTCCGTAATGTGAAATCTTTGTGAATTACTTTACTTTAAAAAAAGAAAATGATATTATAATAAAAATTACAAAAGTAAGGAGGAATTCTCGTGATAGAAGTAAAAAACATCACAAAAAAATACGGAAGCTTTACAGCCGTAGACAATATTAGTTTTAAAATTAATGATGGCGAGATAATCGGCCTATTACGGACCAAATGGTGCAGGAAAAAGTACCACAATGAACATGATAACAGGATTTATTGAACCAACAGAAGGAGAAATTCTTGTAGAAGGGTATGACATATCAAAAAGACCTAAAAAAGCAAAATCTCAAATAGGATATATGCCAGAAGGAGTGCCACTATATTCAGATTTAACAGTAAAAGAATTTGTAAAATATATGGCAGAATTAAAGAAAGTAGATAGAAAAGTAAGAAAAGAAAGAGTAGAAAAAATAATAGAACAAACAGGACTAAAAAATGTAGAAAACAAGCTAACCCGTAATCTTTCAAGAGGTTATAAACAAAGAGTTAGTATGGCAGGAGCATTAGTTGGAGAACCCAAAATATTAATTTTAGATGAACCAACAGTAGGATTAGATCCAAAACAAATAACAGAAATAAGAGAGTTAATAAAAGAATTAGGAAAAACACATACAATAATATTTAGTTCACACATTTTATCTGAAGTAAGCCAAATTTGTAATAAAGTAATAATTATAAATAAAGGAAAAATAGTTGCAATAGATACACCAGAGAACTTAGAGAAAAAAGTAAATAACAACAACACTGTATATGTAACAGTAGAAGATTTAGAACAAAAAATGGACTCAATAAAAGATAAAATAGAAGAAATCAAAGATGTAAAATTAGTAAAAGAAAATGAAGATGGAACAAAACAATACGTAATAGAAGCAAATGGAGATACAGACCTAAGAAAAGTTATATTCTCAGAATTTGCAAAAGAAAATATAACAATTTTCGAAATGAAAAAAGCAGACATAACATTAGAAGATGCATTTATGCAATTAATAGAAGGAGGAGAAAAATAATGTGGGCAGTTATTAAAAAAGAATTCAAATCTTATTTTTGCACACCAATAGGGTATGTATTTATAGGAGTATTTTTAATTGCATTTAGTATATCATTTTATTTTAGTGTAATAGGGTATGGAAATGTAAATTTTGAAAACATATTTTATTCATTACCAACAATATTAGTATTAGCATTTATTATTCCATTATTAACAATGAGGTCATTTGCAGAAGAAAGAAAAAATGGAACAGAACAATTGCTACTTACATCTCCTATTAGCATAACAAAAATAGTAATAGGAAAATTCATTGCAGCACTTGCAATTGTTGTAATAACGGAAATTTGTACATTTATGTATTTTGGAATATTATGCCATTATGGAATACCAAAATTAACAACTACATTTGCAACATTATTAGGATTTTTATTATTTGTTATGGCATACATAGCATTCGGTATGTTGTCTTCAAGCATTACAGAAAACCAAATAATAGCAGGTATAATATCAATAGGATTTTTCATAATAACATGGGTATTACCAGAATTTAATACAAGCTTAGAAAGTTATTCATTTATAAATATGTTTTATAAATATACACAAGGTCAAATTGATATAGGTGATACAGTAACATTTATAACATTTACAATAACATGCTTATTATTAACGGCAGTAGTTATGCAAAGAAGAAAAAGTGTAAAATAATAAAGGAGGGTTAATGTTGAAAAATAAAGATAAAAAAGAAAAAAAGGCTAAAAAAGAGCATGAAGAAAAAAGTAATAAATTTTTAGAAATAATAAAAAAGAGATGGCTAATAAATGGTTCAAAAACTTTATTATTAGTAGTTATAATTCTTGGAATATTTATAGCAATAACAATGTGTATGCAAAAATTAAATTTAACACCAATTGATTTAACAGAACAAAAATTATTTACATTAACAGAAGAAAGCAAAGAACAAATAAGAAATATTAATTTTGATGATAATAATGTAAACATATATTTCGTAGGGTATTCTGAAGATGATTCTACATTAGACTTAGCAAGACAATACACAAAAATAACAGATAAAATATCAGTTGAAGCAGTAACTGCAAATGATAGACCAGACTTAGTAGAAAAATACGGTATTGAAAGTGGAAGCGAAGGAATTATAGTAGAAAATGGAGATAAATATAAAGTATTATCTTCAAGTGATTTATATACATATGATTCAGAAACATATGAAAGTGTTAGTATAGCTGAAGAAAAATTAACATCAGCAATAAAATCAGTAACAGCAGATACAGTTCCAAAAATATATTTTTTAACAGGGTATAGCCAATTTTCATTAACAAGTGGAATGCAATATTTAAATATGTATTTACAAAATGAAATTAATGAAATAGCAAGTTTAGACATATTATCAACAGGAAAAGTACCAGATGACTGCAATACATTAGTAATAACAACACCAAATAAAGATTTTGATGACATAGCAACAAATGCTATTATGGATTATATAAATAAAGGTGGAAACATCCTATGGTTAAACTCAGCAATAGCAAATGAAATTGATTACACAAATGTAAATAAAATATTAGCAACATATGGAATAAATCCATTTGAAGTTGGAGCAATAAGAGAAACAGACACAAGCAAAATGGTTTCACAATCACCAGATTTAATAATACCAGAAATTCAATATAGTGATGTTACAAAAAAACTATACAATTCAACAGGAGTTATTTTCCTAAATGCAACAAAAATAAATGTTGTTGGTAGTGAAGAATTAAGTAATTTAAAAGTAACAAAAACAGATTTAATAAAAACAAGTGAGAACTCATATTTTAGAAGTAACTTTAAAATACAATCAAATGAACCACAAGATGGAGAAGAAAAACAAGCATATTTAGTTGGAGCTGAATTAGAAAAAACAATAACAGAAGCAAATTCTGAAAATGGAACAGAAGAAGTAAAATCAAAATTAATAATATATGGAGAAAATTACTTCGCATCAGATGCTCAACTATCACAATCATCACAAACTCCAATAATAGCTTACAGACAAAATAAAGATTTAGCTTTAAACTCTATAGCATATTTATCAAATAGAGAAGAAGACATAACAGTAAGAAAAGGAACAGGAACAGTAAAATATACTGCAACAGAACAAGAAAGCAGAATTATTTTAGCAATAATAACAGCAGTTCCAATACTAATAATATTAATTGGAATAGTTGTATGGATTTCTAGAAAAAGAAAGAAATAAGGAATAAGAAAAAAAGACTTTCATAAAATATTATGGGGTCTTTTTTATTATGAAAAATATTTTAAAAACAGTATGTGTTATAATTGGAACAATTATAGGAGCTGGTTTTGCCTCTGGGCAAGAAGTATATATATTCTTTTTTTCTCATGGAATAAAAGGATTAATAGGAATTATTATTTCTAGTGTTATAATTGGATTAATTATATATAAAAGTTTAAAAATAATAAAATATGAAAATATTCAAAATTATGATGAGTTTTTGGAAAATTTGATAAGAAATAAAAAGATAAAAGATTTTATTAAAGCTACTAGAGAGAATAGAGGATCACGGAAGTATACTTTAGAAATCATTCGAAAAAAAGCAAATA
>OGNF01002166.1_pt1 | contig 15549 bp, 13 predicted proteins | sample 1573321 | NCBI WGS metagenome assembly OGNF01 (sample SAMEA2581911, study PRJEB24529) | metagenome | biome: Human gut stool | place: China | collected 2011
CGTGCTATCAGCCCAGTGCCGCACGTTAAGGCACCCTATGAATAATGTAGGTTAGCTTGTAAACAAGCGTTGTACGTCCTATGCCGAGCAATTTTGCGGCTTGCGTTTTGTTGCCTTCGGTTTTCTCCAGAGCTTCGATAATTCGTTGGCGTTCTACATTAGAATCCCGAAGGCGGAGGCTGTCGGTCACTTCGGGCGACGAGCGACTTATAGGTAGGTCGGTTGCCGTGATGACACTACCTTCCACATTGCGGGCTGCTATATTTATAACGTTTTTCAGTTCGCGGATATTGCCGGGCCAGTCGTGGCGTTTCAGCGTCTTGACAGCCGAGGCATCGAGGCGTTTAGGTGGCTCATGGTGTTCTTCAGCATACTGTGCGAGATAGAACTCGGCTACCGGCTGAATGTCCTCCGATACCTTTCTGAGTGGTTTGACAGTTATGTCCATCTCCCGGAGAGTGAAGAAAAGGTTTGACCGGAAGGTTCTGTCGCTTACCTTCTCTAGCAGTTCCGGCTCTGCGGTGCAGATTACTCGGACATCAGGGTGATCTTCGCTAAGAATATGCAACACGACCGATTGCTTGTCGAAGTTGAGCAGATGCACGTTTTTGAGAATAATCGTACCTCGGGCCGCTTTCTTGAAGTAGCCTCCGATACGGTTATACATCTCGCTCTTTTCAGAGTCAGGTTTATGTTCGCCGACAAGGGCGGCTCCACCTGCCTCAATTACGATGAGAGGTTTGTCGGTATGGTTGCTCTGGCGGAATATCTCCCGTGCAATCTGTTCCTTGCCCATGCCGCTTTCACCGAAGATAATCACATTCGCCTCCGCCGAGGCAATGCGGGTGATTTCTCTTTCGATGCGTTGGAACTCCTTGCTTGGACGGTGGATCAGCTCATTGTCAGGGGATACGGAATCAATATCCTGGATGTACTTTTGCACCTTTTCCACAAGCTGTTTGTCGATAGCCGGACGCTGAATGACATCGACGGCTCCGCCATCACGCATCACCGAGAGAATATCCACGGCATTAAAATTGTCCACTATGGCAATGACGGGGAATTTGTAGCCCTCGCGCTTTTGCCAGTTGATTAACTCCTGCGCCGTGCCGCCGGTGAATTTCATCGCCGCGACAACGACAGCTCCCGGTGGTAGCTTCGCCACCTCTTCCTTTGCTGCCTCCATTTTATCGACGGTAATCGGCTCATATCCAGCCCGAGTGAGCAAGCCCGACATTAGCCGACGGTCGGATTCGGAGGCATCAACAATGAGAATCTTGTTCATTGTTAGATAAATTTAGATTATTAAAATACACAGTCAGATACGTTCCATGAAAGAGCATGAAACGTATCTGAGTTTTGTAGTTATTTGTCAGAATATCACATAAGCCATGTATTATCATGTATTATTTGGTGCGGCTTACCACATGTATGGTTTTGCCTTCTTTATCGAGCAAATTCAGTTTAAGATTCTCTTTGTCGGCGGTCAGGACAGAGAATCCGGGAGAATTGTTGCAAAATACGCTGCCCTCGATTTCTTTCGGAGTCCGTGTGAGGGAGCCGGATGTGTTGACCACATAGTCGATTTTTGAATCCGGGCGGCGGATGTGCTGGTAATTGTGGATATGACCGCAGATATACATGTCCACATTGTGCTTCCGCAGAATTGTGTCAACTTTCTTCTGCATATCTGTTCGCTCAGATTCCGACTTGTCGGTATAGGCATAGATGGGATGATGACCGACCACAACGATCCAGTCTTCCGTCGCCTCTGTCAAAGTCTTTTCGAGCCATTGCAACTGGGCTTCGGTATCCTGATTCACAGCATCGGGATATGTGTCGGTCTTTTTCCTGTATTTGTCAATCAAAGGAGTAGTGTCGAGAAATACCACCTTGACAGTTGTCCCGTCATCTTCAAAGGTCTTGGTGTAATATCTTGCCGGCATCTCCCAACGGCGGGATATGCCAGAATAGTCGATAACCGCTTGGGTGTTGCCGCGATATTCATGGTTGCCGCAGACGGGATACCAGTTCACCATAAGCTCCGGGTGGTCGTAGATAAACTCATAGTTGGTCATCCACAAGGGGTCTGTCACACTCTCCACTCCGCCGTAGTGATGTGTGTCGCCAAGAGCAAGAATAGCATCGGGTCCTATTTGTTCTGCAATTCTGCCCATCGTCGCGGCAACAGGCTTCTGGTCATAGTGACCATTACGTCCGAGGTCTGACACTACCATCAGGTTCACATCGCCTTTGGCGATTTCAGTCTGGGCAATGGCTCCAAAAGAGGGGATGAGAGCCAAAGCCGCGATAAGAAATTTACGAATCATTGTTTTGTATTTTTAGAATGTTACTTTTACACCGCCGTTGAGTTTCACTCCGTAATATTCCTGCTGCATCGTGTAGTCCTTGCTACCTTGATAATAGCGCAGAGGCTGATTGAGGAGGTTATTGCAGTCGGCATATACGGTTATTTTTGTTTTGCGCCCGAATGTGTAGCTGACGTTAAGGTCCAGATATTTCACGGCATCATAGTATCGGTCGTAGAACGAACTTGCGCCCATTTCGTCGATAAATGCCGAGGCATAGTTGAATGAGGCTCTTGCGGAGAAACCGCACTTGTCGAAATATAGCGAGAGATTGGCTGTATGCTCGGGAGAGCCGGGCAAGCTAAGGCCTTTTTCGTTTTCACGATCCTCGAAGTTGAAGTCGGTAATGCGTGAGTGGGTATAGGTGTATGTAGCGTAAAGTCCGAGACACTTCATCGCCGGTGTGATGAAACTGAAATCACGCTGCCATGCCATTTCCACTCCGAAAAGATTAGCGTTGCCACCGTTTTTAGGTTGTGTGAACTTAGTCCAGACAGTACCCTGATACTCCTTGTTATAAGCCACCTCATCAACGATGAATCCTTCTATTCTTTTATAGAAAATTCCTGCTGAGACCAGACCTATCGACTTCCAGTAATATTCAGCGTTGAGGTCTAAATTATGTGAGGTAGTCGCTTTAAGACCGGGATTGCCAATCCTTATCTCATTGTCGCCACGTTTGATATTCATACCGGGAACGAGTGCGGAATATTTTGGCCGGGATATGGACTGGTTATAACCGGCACGCAGCATGAAATCCTTGTTGATGTCCCATTTCAATAATAATGAGGGGAGGAAATTTATATAATTTGAAGTCTCAGGCTCGGTCTTGGAGACGCTATTGGATTCATCATCGTAATTTCTGCCTATGTAACGCAGTGATGTGTTCTCGACACGCAGACCGCCCATAAAGTTAAGGTGGTCGGAAAGTCTGGAATCAATACGCACATAGCCTGATGCCACATTCTCCCTCGCATGGAAATTGCCCGCAAGTTCCTCTGCAATTTGCTCTCGCTCAAACAAATTGGAATCGTCAAGATTGAGGGAGCCAAGAAATTTCTTGTCAACGAATGTGCCGGTCTGATATTTTGAGGAAGGCATGAATCTGTCGGTACTTTGGTCTGTGGTATGTGCAAGCGCATCTGCGTTAAATGCCTTTTTGTCAAGCGGAGTGTATTCGTAATAGTCTATCTCCTTATCTTTTGTCTTGTTCACGAACTTGAATCCAAACTTGATTTTTGAGCGTTCGCTAAGTCGGGCCTTGAAATCCAGTGCCGCCTTGAAGTCCTGCTCCACAATATCCTCCTGCTGCTGTGTAAGCTCTTTGAGCGAGAAGTCATCATTCAAGGTCATTGTATATCCTTCGTCGGGAGTGGCAAATGACTCTCTCGGATTACTCAGGTCGAAACTGAACCTCTGCGATTTGAGACGGTAGTCGATGTATCTCTCATTCGGGCGTTTCTCCGTAGCCCGTGCATATCCCAGTTTCCAGTCTATGCCAAGGATACCTAAACGGTTTTCACCTCCCAAAGTGAAATCCATTGTCCTTTGGCGTTCAAGACGGGCGTTTCGTTCGTCACCCGAACCTCCTTTTGTCTGGACACGCACATCGGCTTTCCCTTCGGACGTAATGTCTTTGAGTGTTGTCCTGTAACGGTTTTCCCAATCATTGCGGTTGTTGAAAATACCCTTGAACCAGACCTTGTTGAAGTCATTGAACTTCCAGTCGAGCGACAATGAGTAGCTCTGTCGCTCTCGTGTGACATAATACTGCCTTATCTGATAGTCGTTGACATAGATTTTGCCGTCGTCATCCTTTTCCCATATAAATTCTGTATTGTATGATCCGACTGGCGCATTATTATAGGAGGCTGCAAGCATCACTCCGAAGCGGTCATTGAAGAAACGGTTACCGAGAGTGAGTCCGAAATTCATCTGCGCCTTACGGCTTATCCAGTTGTAGCCTGTTCCCGCTACGGCTCCGACAGTAAATCTGTGTGGCGAATTTTTCGTAACGAGGTTGATAGAACCGCCGATAGCATCGCCGTCCTGATCTGGCATAAGTGTCTTGCTGACCTCTATTGTCTGAATCATATCGGACGGTATAAGGTCAAGCTGAACATTTCGAATGTCTCCCTCGGCCGATGGCAGTCTTGACCCGTTGATTGTAACCGAACTGAACTCAGCCGGGGTTCCACGTACCTGCCCGAAACGTGCCTCGCCCTGATCATACTGCACATTGATACCGCTTATACGTTTCAGGGCATCTCCGATATTCGAGTCAGGGAACTTGCCTATCTGGTCGGCAGATACCACATTAGTTATGTTGATGTTGTTCTTCTGAGTATTGATTGCTCTCTGCTGCCCGGAGAAAACGCCGGTCACTACAACTTCATTCAGTTCCCGTGATGTATCCGACATTACAATGTCGTCAACCGTCGATTTTTCCGAAACCACGATTGTTTTACTGACCGGAAGAAAACCGATATAAGTTACTTTCAGATTATGATTCCCGGATGAAAGGTTGGCAAACGAGAAAAAGCCGTCGAGATCTGTAACCGCCGACAGCTTGTTGCTGTCAATGATAACCACCGCCCCCGGCAGCGGGTTCTTCTCATTGTCAAGGATACGGCCTTTAAGTTGTCCGTATTTCGGACTGTCAGCCGCCATAATGGTCAGACTTGAAGCAAGTGCGACCCAAAAAGTTGACATTACTTTTTTCATTGTGATTGTTGTTTTGTTTCTGATTCACGCTGCAAAATTCGCCAACTAATATTTCATGAGTTTATCAGATTTGTTTAGATTTTATGAAATGAATTGTGTCATTAAACTTTTATTAAACTTTTGAGCATTAGGATAGTATTTAACCGATTATTAATAATTTTGCGGCATGGAAACAAAAAAGAAGATACTTGTTGTCGATGATGAGGAAGCTCTGTGTGACGGCCTCGGATTCAATCTTGAAGCGGAAGGCTATCAGGTCGACATGGCGTATAGCGCGGAGGAGGCTCTTGCCCTCAACCTTGCCGGCTATGACCTGATACTCCTTGATATTATGATGGGGGAAATCTCCGGAACTCAATTGGCTCGCATTATGAAGTCGAATCCGGCGACGGCCTCCGTTCCTATCATATTCTGCACAGCTAAAGATACTGAGGAGGATATGATTGCCGGGCTTGACCTCGGAGCCGATGACTACATAATGAAGCCTTATTCTCTTAATGCCGTACTTGCTCGTGTCCGTACTGTACTTCGCCGGACTGGGGCTTCTGTCGCACCCGCCAAAACGGATTCAGATCTTGTTTCATACAAAGGATTGGTACTTTCTGCCAAAAACAGGACCTGCACGGTTGACGGGACGGAGGTGAAAATGCCCAAAAAGGAATTTGAGATTCTGCTGAAGCTGATGTCCAACCGAGGGCAGGTTTTCACCCGGACAGACCTTCTGAATGAGATATGGCCTGACGAGGTTGTGGTGCTTGACAGGGTGGTAGACGTAAATATAACCCGTATCCGGCAGAAAGTCGGCATATACGGCAAGAATATTGTAACGCGCTCAGGATACGGCTATGGGTTCATTGAATAAACTCTCCTATCCGCAGCGTCTGTTCGTATGGCTTCTCGGATATTCCCTGCTGATGGTCGGGTGCTTTGTAATTTTTCAATATCATAGGGAAAAGGAATTCAAAGCGGAAGAGATTGACAAGCAACTCCAGCTCATCAACACATATATTCTTACAGAACTGAGTGAAGGGCATGATGTCCCGGATATAAAACTTGACGAGTTCAAACCGTTCAACGATATTCGTGTAAGCGTAATTTCCGACAAGGGACACATAATATACGACAATACTCTTGACTCGTTGCCGAAAACAAATCACCTTGACCGTCAGGAAATCTGGGATGCAATGCTGAATGGCTCCGGCTATGCCGTAAGACGGCACAGCGAGAGTACGGGCAACTATTATTTTTACTCGGCAAGGAAAGGGGATTACGGCAATATTGTCCGTACCGCAGTACCGTATTCCGTATCGTTCAGCAGTTTATTGCGGCCCGATTACGGCTTTTTGTGGATAATGGGAACCATAACATTAGTCATGTGTGTGTTGGGGTACTTTGCAACCCGAAGGGTCGGCCTACACATAAGCAGGCTTAACAAATTTGCGGAGAACGCGGAAAACGGAGCCCGGATTTCCGATACAGAACCTTTCCCACATGACGAGCTTGGCGAGATTTCAAACCATATTGTCCGTCTTTATGCCCGGTTGCAGCAGGCTGTAGCCGACAGGGACAGCGAGCATCGTGCCGCCCTTCATGAGCAGCTTGAAAAGGAGCGCATAAAGAAACAGTTGACAAACAACATCAACCACGAACTGAAAACTCCTGTCGCGTCAATCAAGGTCAGCGTTGAAACGATGCTGGCACACAGGAATATGAGCGATGAAAAGCAGACGTTGTTCCTGCAACGCTGCCTTACGAACACGGAAAGGCTACAGCGGCTTCTGACCGATGTATCACTCCTTACGCGCATGGATGACGGAAGCACCTCCATCATAAAGGAACAGGTCAATCTCACGGATATAATAAATGACGTGGTTGAGGATCGACAGATAATTGCCGCCACAAAAGAGATGACAATCGAGAATTATATTTCCCGCAATATCGTCATGTCCGGGAATCAGTCTTTGCTTGAGGCTGTTTTCAACAACCTTATCGACAACGCCATTGTTTATAGTGGAGGTACAAAGATAAAAATAGAATCAATCAGCATCGGCAATGACAAAATAGTGATCGCATTGTCTGATAACGGATGCGGTGTGCCGTCCGAGCATTTGCCGAGGCTGTTTGAAAGGTTCTATCGGATTGACAAGGGACGGTCACGAGCCGCAGGAGGAACCGGTCTCGGTCTGTCGATAGTGAAAAACGCCGTTACTCTGCATGGAGGCGATATTACTGCCGAAAATCAATGCTCGGGCGGATTATTGTTCAAAATAACATTTTCAAGAAACTCAAAATGAAGACAAAACTAAAAATCGCACTTGTCGCTCATGACCAACGCAAGGCCGATATGGTCGATTGGGTAAAGTTTAATGCCCAATATCTTTCACAACATGAACTGGTCTGTACCGGCACGACAGGCGGCCTTATAAAGAATGCTTTTTCAGAAGCTGGAATTGAAGCCCAAGTCGAATGTATGAACTCCGGACCGATGGGAGGGGATGCTGAAATAGCGGCTATGGTGGTACGAAACGAGATTGATCTCGCCGTTTTCCTTATAGACGACCTCAATGCGCAGCCTCACGAAGCAGACATCCAGATGCTTTTGCGTCAATGTCGTCTCCACAACGTGCCGATTGCCTGTAACAGAATCAGCGCGGATCTGATGATTTCAAGTCCCCTGTGGGATGATCCTTCATACAAACCCATAGAACAGAGTTACATACGGTTTGACCGCAAATGAATCCGCTGACAGTCCGCGGTTTTAATAAACAATTAAAAATTTTGAAATAATCATGAAATGTTTTCTTGGTTACTTTGCGGTAGAATAAATAATTAAGAAAACAATGGAAATACTGTTTCTTTGCGTAGTAATTTTTCTATTCCTGCTGGCGGTGTTCGATCTGTCGGTAGGCGTGAGTAATGATGCCGTCAATTTTCTCAACTCGGCAATCGGGTCCAAGGCGGCATCTTTCAAGAGGGTTCTTATTGTCGCATCAATCGGAGTGTTTATCGGAGCGGCTATGAGCAACGGAATGATGGAGATTGCCCGGCACGGAATTTTCCGTCCCGAGCATTTTTCGTTCTACGACCTTATCTGCATATTCATGGCGGTAATGGTAACTGACATCATTCTCCTTGACATTTTCAACTCCCTAGGTATGCCGACCTCGACAACAGTGTCGATGGTTTTCGAGCTTTTAGGCGCGACATTTGTCGTGGCATTGATCAAGATGGCGGGAGGCATCGGTCTCGGTTTTGATGACCTGCTTAACACGGAGAAAGCCTTGTCGGTGATTCTCGGGATATTCCTGTCGGTGGCGATAGCCTTTTTCTTCGGAACAGTGGTGCAGTTTATATCCCGCATGATATTCTCCTTCAATTACCGGAGCAATCTGAAATGGAAGATAGGGATATTCGGAGGCATCTGCGCCACTGCTATTGTTTACTTCCTTTTGATCAAGGGGGCAAAAGACCTGACTTTCATGACCCCTGAGTTTAAGGCATGGATAAAAAGCAATACGGCAATAATCATACTGTCTTGTTTCGCGGTTTTCACTGTGCTGATGCAACTGCTTCATATCTGCAAGGTTAATGTGCTGAAAGTGATAGTGCTGATGGGTACTTTTTCATTGGCTGTGGCATTTGCCGGAAATGACCTTGTAAACTTTATAGGTGTTCCTTTGAGTGGTCTGGCTTCATATCAGGACTTCATTTCCAACGGAGGTGGTGACGCCAGAGGATTCCTCATGGGTTCTCTCAACGAGCCTGCGAATACTCCGATATATTTCCTGATAGGTGCAGGCGTTATTATGGTGGTATCGCTTGCCACATCGAAAAAGGCAAGGAAGGTCACCAAGACTGAAATCGGCCTCGGAAGCCAGCAGGATGGCGATGAGATGTTTGGATCATCACGTATCGCCCGACGGTTGGTAAGATGGACATTATCATTCCTCTCTTGGGTACATCGTGTCACACCTGTGAAAGTAAGGCGTTGGTTTAACCGCCGTTTTAATGTCGATGAGACAATTATGGATCAGGGAGCTGCATTCGACCTTATACGGGGATCTGTGAATCTGGTGCTCGCCGGAGCACTTATCGCTCTTGGTACCTCACTGAAACTACCCCTGTCAACCACTTTCGTAACATTTATGGTCGCTATGGGTACTTCTCTCGCCGACAGAGCCTGGGGGCGTGAAAGTGCCGTGTTCCGCATCACCGGCGTGATTTCCGTAATCGGCGGGTGGTTCCTTACCGCCGGGGCTGCGTTCATCGGAGCAGGAATTATCGTTGCCGCAATGCACTATGGCGGCCAGTGGGTAATGCTGCTGCTGGCGGCTCTGACCATATTCATAATCATCCACAGCAACCGCCGGTTTAGAAAAAAGTCTGAGGAAGATAATGGCGACGCCTTGTTCCAGACCATCATATCCACTCAGGATAAAACCCAGACATGGCCGTTGCTGATGATGTATATAACCGAACAGCAGGAAAAGTTCATGACTTATGCCGAGGAAAAATACCGTGACATCACATCCGCTTTCATCTCTGAGAATTCCGGTGTTCTCGGCAAGACGGAGACAAGTCTTGCACGCCAGAAGACAACGCTTAAAAATGCGCGCAGAAAAGAAACCTTATGCCTCCGTCATCTGACCCGCGAGATGGCGATAGAAAAAAGCCCGTGGTTTTACCTGAGCAACAACTGCTGTATGGGCGTACTGTATAATCTACGACGTATCAACGAGGTCTGCAAGGAGCATATCGACAATAATTTTCTTCCGTTGCCGCCCCGCTATACTACCGAATACGAGTTGATAAGAACGCAAATCAGCACCCTTTTCAGTGATACCCTTGAATTGATGAGAAGCAGGGACACGGAGACAATAAGTACCCTTCGCCGACACTGCGACGAGATAAAGGATACAGTTTCCGACACATATCACCGTGCTCATGACCAACTCCGCGACGGAGACACATCGGCAATGGCTGTGCTGTATGTCTATGTGAATATGCTTCAGGAAACACAGGAAATGGTATCGTCAATAAGAAAATACCTCCGTGCGTTTGCCAAACTGCGCGACCCGGAGTTCCGTAGCCGCCCTGCCAGAATTACTGTGCCTACAGCATAAAGTCCAAGGTAAAAAAGATTGTTTTTATATGTGTGAGATGGGGTGAGTTGTTCTCCCATCTTTTTTTATATTGTAAGAGCCTGATAAATTTAATATTTATATAATATTTCCGATATAATGGTGAAATATAGATGCAGTTACTTTGCATCAAAGAAATTCTATAAGTTATGTTCGTAACAGTTATCTCGATAATAACTCTGGCGGCAACCTTCTTTATGTTGCAACGGCATATCCGCAGACGCAAAAGCAAGGAAACGGGTTATTCTGTCGCCGGTCGGCATGTTGGAAAGTCGTGTCTGATTATGACGATGCAGTCATGCGGTCCGATTATTGACAAAGCGTTGGAATGTCTTTCAAGCAATGACAGTATAGCGGTTTGTAAGAACCATAGAATCGGGTCAAGAAACCTTGACTTAATCACCGGGAAAGTCCGGGATTGTTCGGCAGACGCTGACAGCTCGATTGGCAAGACTGCTCTGTATTGCGAATATATGCTTGAGGCTACCGACAAGATTGCCGAAACTACACGTCATCTTATCACTTCACCTGACAGCTATATTCCGATTTCATATAGATGTGAGATTGAGACAATTCGCGGAGGGATTGCGCGGCTGTCCCAATTAACTGACAGCATACTCGATGCAGATGCTGATACAGTGAAAATTAACAGAGATACAGGCTTGGAGAAAGATTTTATCGAACACAGCATCGCCGTACATTCCAAAGGAATGACGCATGAAGATTTTGATGAGGGGGAACCCGCATATTCATATCTCATGCTCCTGTATTATCTTCATTCCTTTGTCAGCTCTTTTTCACAGGCGATAAGAAACACTGAAACCGGCAATAAACTAATGACAGCATGAGACAGATTTTAATTATGACGGCATTGTCCGTATTTGCATTGTCTGCCGTGGCTCAGGATAAAAATCCATTCATCCCGGAAATACACGGAACAGTCCGTGCCAAATATGAGTATGAGCCTCAGATAGAAAAGGGACGCCTCGAGATACGCAATGCGCGCCTGAGCGTGGAAGGCAAGGTGATTCCCATCGTGAGATACAAGGCCGAGATAGACCTTTCGGACGAGGGAGCCATCAAGATGCTTGACGCTTACATACGTCTGCAACCAAAGGATGCGTTAAAATTCACATTCGGACAGATGAGAGTGCCGTTTGGAAAAGGCGCGTGTGATTGACCCCTTCGGGCACGCGGGACTGACCCCTTTGGGCGAAATAAGAATGACCCTTGCGGGCGAAATAAAAATGACCCCTGTCGAAGCATCGTACAACCGTCCGCGATAGCGTATTGAAGCCTGCCTGTAATAGTTCTAACTTTGCCATAAAATTTGAATTATGGAAAAAGTTGAACGTTACAGGCAGGTTTTCTTGTCATTCAAGGAGCTGTGTGCCGAAGGAATGCAGCCTTCTTCGTTTCGGGCCTATTGCATAGCCAATGGGGTTGACCAGAGCCAGATGCGGCAAGTGCTCAAGAAAGAATTTCAGAATGTCAAGACGCTTCCGGGATATTGTTGTGTGAACAGCCGTCTTTACGCGGATATTTATGAGCGGTTCAAGCAATTATGCGCGCAAGGCAAACAGCCCGGAACATTTTCTTCTTATTGCAGAGGTTTAGGCGTTACACGCGCTCAAGTTCATTCTTATTTGAAGAATCACCATTTACGCGTGGCCGGGTTGCCTGGCTATACGGGGCCGACGGGCATGGGTAACGGCAAATCCCAGGAGGTGCCGTTCGAGGATGTGATCTTCGAGGAGGCGGGGTTCCTTCCAGCCGACAGCGGCAATGTGATAACGGTAAAGGTGGACGGTCATGTTGCCGTCAGCTTTCCGGCGGACACTGATGTGGCCGTCATTGCAAAGTCTGTCAGAAAGAAGGGAAAGGAGGCGGGCGATTGGGGGCTTGAGCAAGGGTTGCGGCTATGGGTGTGCCAGCAGCCGGTGTCGATGCGTTATGGCATCCGTGGTCTGACGCAGATGGTGTGGTCGTGGAAGGGCCACTCTCCGGCATCGGGAGATGTATATGTGTTCTTCTCAAAGGACCGCAGGACCATGAAGGCGCTTAAATGGGACGGCGACGGATTTTTGATGTACACGAAACGTCTGTCTCAAGGTCGTTTCCGCGAGGTGCTGAAAAAGGGCGATGACGGTGTCCGCAGGCTCAGGAAATAGCAAAACTCTTCGGGCTTCTCTACCACTTCGAACATAAACACCGAATCGGCACGGACGGATGGACAGCGGAAGATCACCTGCAGTGGCGGCAGCGATACTCCGGGGTGATGCTTGATAAAATCCATATGAGACTGACCGCCGTTAAAAATCGCAACGGCGTGCCGCCCGATGACCCGCTGCTCGCCGCCGCCGAACATGCCCTAAAACAATGGCACGAGATACCGCGCATCTTTGAGTCCACGACTTACCGTCTCGACAACAACGAGGTCGAACGGATCAACCGCTACATATCGCTGACACGCCGACGCCTGACGATCGGCTCCCACACCGGAGCCGAGGCTGCCGCCCTGTACCACTCGCTGGCAATCACCTGCCACCGGTGCGGAGTCAACGTCTACGACTACTTCTGCGACATCATCGACCAATGCGCCGCATGGCCTCCGAACACCCCGCTTGAAAAATATAGAGACCTGCTGCCCGACCGCTGGAGACCCTCACAAAAATAGCCGCCCAATCTCTGGACAGCTATCTTTTTAAGGTTTGCCCGCTATCGCGGACGGTTGTACGCCAGGACTTTTAAGGGGTCATTCTTATTTTGCCCGAGGGGTCAAATCCCGCGTGCCCGAAGGGGTCAAACGCACGCGCCTTTTCCAGAAACCCCTGTGCGCGAATTGCTGACTGTCCTTACCGTGACCCCAACTCTCCCCAGTAAATTCAACTGATCCGGCGTCACCTTCAGCACTAAGACTCGCAACATCACCGACTGGAAAACAGTGGAATAATAGTCTTCGGCTCTCCGGGGTCATTCCGCTAATGCCGATTGGCGGGAGCGGTATGTACTCAGCGTCTGGATGACTACTGAGAGGATAATCATCGACAGGCCGGTGAAAAAGGCCGGGGTCATCTCTGCGGATTCATTGAAAAAGATTATGGCGAGAAGGATGCTGTAGACCGGTTCCAGATTGTAGGTGAGGTTTACGGTGAAGGCATTCATTTTTTTAAGGACCTGAATCTGCAGAAGTTGCAGCCCCACGGTGCAGAACGAGGCAAGCACCAAAAGCCAGCAGAGGTCGGCCACAGAAGGCACTACCGGCGAGATGTCGGAAAAACTGAAATAGAATGGACAGGCTATAGTAAGGATGCCGAGAGCCCCGGGCAGTTCCCAGCGGAGCATCAATGGGGCGGGGTAGTGGGTGAGGTCGCCGGCCCGTTTATTGTAGATTGTGAAAAGGGAGGCGAGCAGCGAAGAGATGGCACCCAAGATTATGCCTGTGCGAAACTGGATGTCGAATCCGAATATGAGGCCCACTCCCGCAAGAGTAATCAGGCTGAGAAGCAATTCGCGCATGGAAAACCGGCTGCGGTTGATCAGCGGTTCCAACACCGCCGAGTAGAATCCGACGAGAGAATAGCACACCACGCCGACTGACACGTTGGAAGCCTTGATACTGCCATAGAAGAATAGCCAGTGCATGCCGAGAAGCGCACCGACGAAAAGGAGCGACGGAATATGATTGCGTCGGGGCATCATTCTGTCGGCCTTGATAAAGGATATCAGCCAGATCACGCTGCAGGCGAAAATCACGCGCAGAAGCGTCAACGGGAATTCGTGAAGGGATATAAGGCGTCCCAATACGCCCGTGAATCCGGCGAGAATCACCGACAGATGAAGTTTGATGAAATATTCCCTCATTTTTGCGTGGAGTGGAGTATTGATTGTTATGATAGTAAAAAGAATGTTGAATAAGTGACAAACTATAAATCGGTGTGTAATAATTAATTACAGTTTAAGTTATCGTAATTTTAGATAAACTGAGATAAACTGCGAAATCGTTTTATTTGATTTTTTCTATTAGTTGTTCAAAATCGTTAGATCGGACATAGCCCTTTGTCCTGCCGTTTATATTGATTTCTCTCAAATACCCTTTATGAGTAAGGTCTTTCAAAGTAGATTTAGCGGTACCTGAAGAAACACCGAATGTTGCCGTTATATCGGTTGAGACAAGCACTTTGTCAGGATTCTCAATATAAAGGCTCAATATTTGCGACTGACGTTTTGAGATATTGCCAAGATGCAGAAGTTTCTCAGCCTTCTTTTTATCGTTATGTTTCCTTTTTATATATTGGCTTAACGCGTCAAAGGATTTATGAAGCACTTCCAGATTGTATTGAATAAAATATCCAATATCATTCCCGTCGGCTTCTGAAAAAAGGAAAGCTTTTTCATAGGATTTTTTAGAACCTTTGATAATTCGGGAAATAGAAAGATATTGCACCAGCCAATAATTGGACTTCATCATGTACCAATAAAATAAAGCCCTTGCAGTGCGTCCATTGCCATCGGCAAAGGGATGGTAATATCCCACCAAATAGTGAATTGTGATAGCTCGGATGATAGGGTGAACGAATAATTCAGGGTTCGAATCATTAAAGAATGCACATAGTTGAATCAAGAACTCGTTAAGGCAATCCGCAGATGGAGGAGTATGTACAGTTTCGCCTGTGATGCCATTGCCTACAACGATATTTTCATCGTCACGTCTTAGGCGTCCGGATGCATCAGGAACATCAAGGGCATTCTCAGTCATCATGCCATGAACCTGCATTATCAGTTCCGGGGTCAGTTTTTCTGTAGCATGGTCTCGAATAAAATTTATAGTATTATAATTATTGAGAATCATACGCTGACTTTTATCTTTAGGCGAAATCTTTTTCCGGAGCATATCTTTTGCCACTTCTCGTGTTGTGGCCGCTCCCTCCATCTGACTCGAGGCTATAGCCTCTTCCATTATGGAACTAATGAGATAAAGGTCCTGCGTAGTTTTATCTTCAGGGAAAATCTTAGAAGCGCCCCATGAGCCACCGAAGTTCATATCGAATTCATGGCATAGGCGCTGCATGGTGTTTGTCAAAGAGAAATGAATATTGTTTGGCAGCCAAATTTTGATGTCCGTGTGATTTCTTGTAGACTTGATTAAACTCCATAATTCAACTCCCGTCATACCTGATGGTATGCGATATTTGACGTCAGACCAATATAAATATCTGCTATTGATTGAAGAAACAAGGTTTCTCAATTCAGCATTCTCTAACCTGAATAATTCATAGACCCGCAAAAAAAGAACGCCCCTCTTGCATATCTGC
>OGNF01002175.1_pt1 | contig 15487 bp, 18 predicted proteins | sample 1573321 | NCBI WGS metagenome assembly OGNF01 (sample SAMEA2581911, study PRJEB24529) | metagenome | biome: Human gut stool | place: China | collected 2011
TCAATTAAAAGCTTAGAAAAGCGAATCATTGCTATTGAAAAGAAGTTGAAAATATCGGATGAATAATTATTTTCAAATGAAGAACGCTTCTACAATTACTAATACAAGTTATAGATTATATTCCTAAAAGTTGAGCCCGAAACAGTATACAAATGCCCCTGCGCATTGAAGAACTAATTTCATCCGAATTTAAATGGAAATGCAACTGCGTTAAACAAGAATGTGATTGAATTGGTAAAGTTCCTTTTAGCGATTTACACGACAATGCCGCCCGTTGTCCTGTTGGGCGGCGTTGTTCTCGTTATTTTGAACTTTTAGAATAAATACCTCTTGCCGACTACCAGCAAACCGTTGATATATCTGTGTTTTTTGAGATCCTATAATTACACTCCGACCAAAGAAAAGTCCTGTAACCGTAAGTTATCCACGCACAAGGACAACATCAATGACCGTTTAGAGCAATGTCAAATTAAGGGGCGCGATTTACTATAAATCGCGCCCCTTAAACTTTTTCGACAAAGTTTTTTAGTTTTTCTGTAATACACAAGCTTTTTATGCGTTTTTATGTTATACTACAAATGCCTATAATTCCCTCTTGCTATTAGGACGAACTATTTTACCAATAGAAAGGGGTAATTTCTATGGCACAAGAAAAAGCTGCTCTCTCCAAAATTGCTGGGGGCAACTTAGCTCACATGCTTTGGCAACGCCGCATTTCCCAAAAGGAGTTTGCGGCAATTGTTGACCGCACTCCCCGTACGGTTCGACGCTGGATGTATGAAGGAATTCCTACTTTGGATGATCTTCAGACCATCACAGAAGCGCTTGGTGTGAGCGTAATGGACATCCTCTCTGATTCAGAGGATGTCCATTATTTTTATATGAGAGGAAATCTTATGTCCGTATTTGGTAAAGTACTACACGATTCGACCTCATGAGTGTCCGCACGATCATTGAGATAGAGAAATGTAAGAGCAACCCCAAATTTGAAACCGTGGCGCTTCTGGCGAAAGAATTGAATATCAGCCTGGATGCCGCAATCTTCCCCGACATGGTGACCGGGACCGTCTCAAAAACGGTCGTTGATTTCTTCGCCGGGAAAAGTGAGGCGGAAATCCAGAAGTATATCGCTCTCTGCAAACAAGCAGAGACTTTCCAAAAAGATGAATGACACAGTCGGGTTTGGATGTACCTGGTTGTGTTATTCTTTTTTTCTATGGAGCAAAAGAGAAATTACTCCCACAATCACCACCAGCCCGCCGAACACAACCCCAGCCAAACCATCTGAAAAGTTGTGTTCTCCCGGCTCGGAGAAAGACATGATGGCCGTCTGGGTCAAAACAAAGCTGACGAGGATACCGCATAGGCTGACCAGACGCAGGGCTTTTGCCTCAAGGTCGTGCTGTTTTCGCAGCTTGATGAGATCGTGGATCTGAATACCAAACTCTACAAAGGTATAGGCGGCAATGGCGAGAGCCATCACTTCGCTGTACTGGCCAGCAGAACCACCGAAAAACAGTCGGACAGAGTATCCGACATAGCACAGGCCAGAAATACTCAAAATGACGGAGACCCGCCGGTACAGCCGGAGCTGTTCGGCCGTTTCTTTCCCTTGCATTTTGAGCGCCACATACCGGGCCAGGCCGATGCCGCAAGTGAACAGCGCATTGGCAAACATGAAAAAAGAAGCAGATGCAAAGCTCATCCCCAGTTTGACCAGCACCATGAAGCCATCTTTCCCAACAGATACAAAATGAAAAAAACGCCGTCGGCGCTGAAACCCGTCCCGTACCTGCCGGATGCTCTCCCGTGTGCTTTGGCAGCCACAGAGGGCGCACAATAGCACGTTACATCCCAGCAGAAACAACAGGCCGCCCATCACGCAGCCAGTCAAACAAACCATCTGCGCCCATTCGCTTTCCTCCCCCAGCAGGAGAAGCTGCGATACCAGCGCAGGGAGCAGCACACACAACAGGCTGGCATCAAAGTGCTGTATCATCCAGGAGGAAACATCTTTTTCTTTTCTTCGGATCAACAAGGAAGCAGTAGCAAGGCACGCCTGCATCCCAACCAGCGCACAGACCATCACGGTCTGGGAATCGTCACTGGCCGGTAACAGATCGGTAAAAAGCGGCGCGGCAGACAGGGCACACAAAGTAATGGCCGGAAGAATCAGCAAAACAGAACACCATGGGCCGTGATGTTTTTGGGCCAGCAGGCGAAAACAGCCCAAACACAAGAGCAGCCCACCACATCCCACCAGATAAAGCGAGCGGAAATAGAGTGTTTCCGCCAAAAAGACAATCTGAAAAATGATAAGCAGCCCGCCCAGACCTTTCGCTGGATGAACGGTCTTCCTATTTTCCACTCCTGTCACCTCCCACCTGTTTTTCCCTATTGTATCGGTTCCGTTTTGCTGTATTGTTTGAGTAGTGTTGCTGCCATATTAAAAAGGGCGGTCTCCTGTCAACCGCCCTTTCGTCAAATGGATTCGACTTTTGCATAATACCGTTCCGCCTGTCTGCTGGCCGTGATAAAGCTCTTATCTCTCCCTGTTGTGACCGTATCCAGCGCGGAAGCGGAGATCAGCCCATAGGGAGCCAGCGCCTGCCGGAACGCCTGTGCATATCCCGCATTGGGAAAGCCCTGCAATACTTCAAAAGAAAGTTTCCCCGCTGCCGCTACCATATTGACCGTCAGGCCGCAGATGGTGTCGCTGAAAAAATGCGCCGACTCCACATGCTGCGCATAGTCGTTCAGCCGCAGACGCCCCATATAACTGATGACATAGGTGTTGTTGACCATGCCGTTGAAGAAGGACATGAGCTTTCGCTTTTCCTCCAGGGTAGGCAGTTCATCCAGCTTGTTAAACAGGCCGATCTGCTTGTTCAGGGCAGCTCTGACCGCATTGGGTTCCCGCTGGGCTGCAAGAAGTTCCCGGTACCGGCGGGCCAGCTCCTCCGGCGCGGCGGTTCCATCCTGGGCCGTATAGGGAAGATAAGCGGTGCCCACACAGTTGCGGTGGGTCTGTTCTTTGCCGATGGCGGAGCGCAGGTCCATCGCCAGATTGCAGATCACCGGCTTTTCCGCCTGCGGGTGCAGCTCTAGGATGCAACGGGAAAGGAGCATGGCGGCAAGCAAGGTTGGCGTGGCTCCGATCGCCCTGGCCGCCTGGACAAAGGTGCTTTCGTCCAGCAAAATTTCTGAATGGTAACACCCCTCCGGCATAGAGGTGCTTTCCGGCAGGGCAAAGCCGTCATGCTCTACCTGCTGCACCGCTGTTTCGTCCACCTCATAAAATTCTCTGGTAAACGGCTCCACGGTTTCCTCCTCCGGGATCGGCTCACCGGGCAGGCGGATACCCTCGGAGGAAAATTTCTTGTGATACTTCTGACAGCAGTAATCATATAGCAAGGTTTCGATAAAAGGCATCACACCCCGGCCATCGCACAGCCCATGATGGAAAGCCACCCGGATACAATTTCCAATGTAGGTCACATCCAGCAGGTGATAGCCGGTAGCCATACTTCCCAACGTGCGGAATTTATCTGTCTTGACCGCCACCATGGAATTATCATCCCGGTGCAGATAGTAGGCCCCGCCCTTTTCCACCAGTTTCTGCGTGAGATAGGGGAAACGCCGGGTCGTATTGGTGAGAGCAGCCTGCAAATAGCTGCCCGTCACTTTGTCCCGCATCCTGATCTCTACCACGGTGCTGTCATAGCCATTTGTCCGATAGAGAAAGGACTGTCCTGAGCGAATCTGCTTCATCTTTGCCGCCCCCTTTACAGAATGTCGAAATGATCCAGCACAGCCTTGCTGCCAAAGCCCAGGCCGCCGCCCAGCAGGACGCCGCCCGCCAGACAGAGCAGGACGTTCATCATGGTGGAAGCGAGGGGCGTGACCATCGGGATGATGTTGAACAGGAACATTCCCACACCCAGGGAGAGCAGTATGGTGAGCCACAGCCGCTGCTTGCCGATGACGCCCATCAGGACATAGATGCCCGCAAATACCGCCATCAGCAGAACTTTGGAGATCATGCAAAAAACAAGGTTCCCTACATGGAAGCCCGCCATCTCGAAAGGCAGGCCGGAGATCGCGCCGCCGACCATTGCTCCGATAAAAAAGCAGACCAGCATCAGGCTGCCGCCCACAAAACCAGCGATCGTTTTAGAAAATACATACCCGGACTTTTTGGAGCGTACCGCAAACAGGTTTTTGCTGTACCCGCTGCGGAAATCGTCGCAGACAAAGATCCCCACCAAAACCGCCGCCAGGAAGTAGACCAGGTTGATGTTGCACATGGAAGTCAGACTCATGGCTGCGCCGGACTCTGCACCCGGAAGCGCACCGATGGCCTGCCACACACTGTCAAAGGCTTCTACCGTGGTCTCTACTCCCGTGTTGGGGTCCACAGACACAGAACCGTCTATCATGGTGGTCATGACCAGCACCAGCACCGGGATTGCCAAAGCAACGCCCAGCAGGATGTAGAAATAGCGGGAAGTGAACATCCGGCGGAAATCCACCGCCAGCATACTGCCCAGCTTTCTTTGTGAAAGTCTTTTTTCCATGTCACCTTACCCCCTTTGCATCCATCAGATCGATGTAGTATTCTTCCAGACCGATCTTGTCGGTTTTCAGTTCTCGGACGACAACCCCGTTTTCGTAGAGATACGCAGCCACCTGTTCCGGATTAACCGGATCGTAGACCCGCAGATACCCGGCCTCGTCCTGTTCCACTCTGGTGTAGTTTCGGTTCAGTATGGATTTTGCAGTGTCCATATCCTTTGCCGTCACCGCCACATAGGTGCGGCAGCTCTTTTCCAGTTCTCCGGCGGTCATCTCCGCGATCATTTTTCCGCCCCGAACAATGCCGTAATGGGTGGCGATCTTCTCCAACTCGCCCAGCAGGTGGGAGGAAATGACCACCGTACACCGCTCGCTTTTGGTGATGTCGGTCAGCACCTCCCGCATGATCCGCATACCGTCCGCATCCAGGCCGTTCAGCGGCTCATCTAAAATGAGAAGTTCCGGTTTCCCCAATAGTGCCATTGCAATGCCGATGCGCTGTTTCATGCCCAGGGAGCAGTTTTTGTATTTGTTCCCGGCCGCGCCCTCCATGCGAATCAGTCGGAGCATCTTCTGTACTTCCTCTTTGGGGCTTTTGAGCCCCAGGTTGGCCGCCTGGAGCATCATATTGTTCCAGACGGTCATGCCCGGAAAGCAGCCGGGCGACTCGATCAGGACACCGATTTTCGCCCGGACATCCGCATCCGTATAATCTTTCCCAAACAGCCGGATACTGCCGCCGCTGGGGCGGATCAAACCGCAAATCAGCTTTTCCGTAGTGGACTTGCCGGAACCATTTTCTCCGATAAAACCGTAGATGGCACCCTCCGGCACCGTCATGTTCAGGCCCTGCACCGCCTGTTTATGGCCGAAATTCTTTTGTAAATTCGTTATTTCAATAGCATTCATATTCTCGCCTCCCCATCAGTACACATCGCTCTTTTTCAGCAGCAGGGTACCTGCCAGATTGTAAATGACCGCCCAGGCCGCCGAAACAGCAATACAGGTCAAAAGGGTAATTCCATTGCTGTTCAAGCACGCATTGACAGAGGAACCATACAGGAACAGGTTCAGAAGCGGGCTGTTGTCCAATACGGCAGCCGCCCCGATGATGAGGATGCCTGTTCCAAAGAAGAAGGATAGCGCCACCGAGATGCCGAAGTACCGGCGAAAGACCACATTCAGGAAGGTGTAGAGACTTGCCCAGCCCAAGCTCATCACCATCTTGCCCAAGATCGCCAGGAGCAGAGAACCCATATTCGCCTCAAAGGACGCCCCCATCATCAGGCCGGAAACAACCGTTCCCAGCAGATAGGTGAGGCACATACAGGCCATAGCAAAAGCACAGGTCAGGGTTTTGCTCATCATATAGTCCTGCTTTTTTGCATGGGTGGTAAAAAGCTGCTTTACGTAGCCGCTGCGGTAATCGTGCCCGATAAAGATAGACACCATGATACCGCCAAAGATGAACACCATATTCATATTAGCGTATTCGCCAATATCATTCACCACATAGAGCGGCGTCTGGCTGGCCACCATCTGCCAGGTGTTGGTATAAAGCTGCACCGCCGCCCCGGTGCTGTCCATCCCGCTGGAACCAAAAACCATGGCAGGGATGATTGCGGCAATGACCAAAAAAATATAAAAAAGCGGGGTGTGGAACAGGCGGTAAAAATCCACGCCCAGCATACTTTTTAACCGCATCCCAAAGCTGGGGGATGTAAACTGTAACTGCTTTGCCGCTTCCATCTTACGCGCCCTCCTTCCGGCTCATCAGCTCCACATAGTATTCCTCCAGGCCGATCTTGTTCTTTTTGATCTCCCGGACACTCTGCCCATTGTCCAGCAAGCAGGACGCGATGGCTTCCGGCTCGTTCACGTCATAGACCCGCAGATAACCTTCCTCCTCGCGTACCTTGCCGAACTTCTGGCGGAGCAGCTCTTTCGAGCGTGGCATATCGCCGGTTTTGACCGACACGAACACTCTTGCCCGGCTCTCCATGTCCTTTGCAGACAGCTCCTGGATCATGCGGCCCTGACGGATGATGCCATAGTGTGTAGCAATCTTCTCCAGCTCACCGAGAATATGGGAGGAGATCAGCACCGTGGCGGAGCAGTTCTCCGTAATGTCCACCAGGATCTCCCGCATCAGCCGCATACCGTCCGTATCCAGACCATTGATCGGTTCGTCCAGAATGAGCAGGGCCGGGTTGCCTAACAGCGCCATCGCAATGCCAATCCGCTGTTTCATACCCAGGGAACACTTCTTAAACTTCGTCCTGGCCTCGCCGTCCATGCGGACGATCTCCAGCACGCGGCGGATCTCCCGGTCCGGTTCAGCCAAATTCAGATTGATGGCCTGCATCATCAGGTTCTGGTACACGCTGGAGCCGGGAAAGCACCCTGCGTTCTCGATCAGCGCCCCTACCCGCACCCGGACGCCGGGATCGGTGTAGGGCTTGTCAAATAGTTTGATTGTCCCCTGATTGGGAACCAGGTGGCCACAGATCAGTTTCTCGGTGGTGGATTTGCCGGAGCCGTTTTCTCCAATGAAGCCGTAGATCGCGCCTACCGGGACGGTCATACTCAAGTGGTCCACCGCGTGCATCCCGCGAAAGCTCTTGGTGAGATCCCGTATTTCAATCGCATTCAAACTCAGCACCAACCTTTCCGAGAATGGGCAAACGCCGCGATCCCTGCGGCAAGCGCGCCAACAACACAGACGACTGCACCGATAAACATGCCTTTTCTCATTTTGCATCCTCCTTGATGATCGCGCCGCTCAGTTCCATGACCTGCTGGGCGTATTTTTTCCTGCGGCTGCCAGTGACCGCCTTGTAGACCGGCCAGGCCAGACAGAGCATAAGAAGCCCCGGAATACCCAGCGCCAGCCCCACCGTCATGTTGTTCCATACCATGATGTTGGACATACCGGCTCCCATGACCAACGCTCCGACGATCCCCAGCATGGAGGCGAGAACCGTTCCGGGGGTTTTTACCTTTGCATCCAGCGCCTGAAGCTGATCCAGCTTTGTCGTGCCTTTTTCCATGTATCGGCGGCGGATGACCTCTGCCTTCGCCGCATCTTCTTTTAACGGGTTGTATTCTGCCATATCAGAAACACCTTCCTTTCTTGTCTTTGTGGCTTTATGATAATCTTCGTTTGTTTGAGAAGTGATGGCGCTGTGTTGCCGCTGTATTAAAATTGTGCCATTTTTTCCAGCACCGTATTGGGGTTGATATAGCTGATGCCGCCGCAGATGCTGATGACCTGTCCGTTGATGTAGCGCGCCTCCTCACTGGCGAGGAACGCCAGCATGGGGCTGCCGTCCTCATAGGCATCTCCCATACGCCCTACCGGGCTGAGAGCATTCATAATGGGAACAGCCAAGGCCGCATCGTTGGACTGTTTTTCAAAATGAGAAACCTGAATGACCGGCAGGAAGCAGTTCGTCACGATGCCATACTGTCCCAGCTCCACCGCGCAGGTGCGGGTCAGGTTGATAATCGCCGCCTTCGCCATCCCATATCCGCAGGAGTGCGGTGTGTACCGCTCGCCAGCTCTGGAGGCGCAGGTGATAATGCGGCCGTAATGCTGCTCTTTCATGTGGGGCAAGCACTTTTTAATCATCTGGAATGTGTATCCAGGGCCGCCACGGTAGAACGCCATAATATTTTCCAAATCAGAATCTTCAAAGCCATGCTGGTCATTCAGATTGGATTGAGCGATACAGGCCAGAATATCGACCTTTCCATACGCATCCAGGCATACCTGCAAAATGTGATCCAGATCATTGTCATGGGTCACATCGCAGGCAACCGGCGTGATCGTCCCGGAAAATCCCTGTTTCTCCGCCTCGGCTTTCAGCGCCTCCAGTTTGTTCAGGCTTCTGGCACCCGCGATTACATGAGCGCCTTCTTCAGCAAAGCGCAAGGCTGCACCATATCCAACGCCTGAACTGGCACCGAGAATAATAGCACTTCTTTCTTCTAACATCTTTATAATTTGCCTCCTAATCTGCTCCGCCTTATACGGAACTCTCTGTTTCTGATTGAGAGTGTAGCATTCCATTGTTGTTGAAGTGCTTGCGCTGTGTTGCTGAACGATTAAAATTCACTTCCCATGTTTCTACCACATTAAAATTGCAAAAAGAAAAGGCTGTATCCCTGAATCGGAATACAGCCTGAGTTGTATGAAGCAAACAGATTTACAGCAGTTTGCTTCCCTTTTCACAGATGGCATAAATCTCGTCGTATTTCTGCTCGATCAGTTCATTGACCGTTTTTGTCCGTTTAGCAACCATCCGCGGATATAAAATAGGAGCCAGCGCCCACAGTGTAAAGGCAGGAACCGCCAGCAAAATACAAAGCCAGATGATTGGCGGTGTTGCTGTAACCGCAAATACAGAGCCGGCCATAAACGCGGTGCCGATCAATCCGAGCACCAGTGAAACGATGGACGCCTTTGTTGTTTTGCCCTTTTGCATGGCCTCGATCTCCGCCACACAAGCCTCCATATTTCTCTGCAATCGGGTCAGTTCCGCCTTGTTCATGATCTTGCGGCTCCGCCGCAGCATGATCTTGCCGGGGGCATTCCCTTGTTCCGCTTCCCAGCCGAGGCTTTGGTAACAATCCATCAGCAGGGCGGCCCGCTCACCTTTGGCAGTGATCTCCTTGTAATCATACGCCACATAAGGTGGCTGATGTTCCTGTTCCATGGCTATTTACTCCCTTCTGCAAGTAATTTCAGGGGAATGTGTACGGTAAAGGTGGAGCCGTTACCGGGTTCGCTCTGTACCGAGATCTGGCAGTCCAGCAGGTGCAGGACGCGAAGCACCAGTGCCAAGCCAAGGCCGTTGCCCTCGGTAGCATGGGACGTGTCCCCCTGATAGAATTTTTCAAAAATTTTCTTCTGCGTGTCTCTATCCATCCCGCAGCCGGTGTCCGATACGGACACGTTGATGCCGTCCGAATCCGTGTGCTGGCGAAGAACGATACTGCCGCCGGGCGGCGTAAATTTCACAGCGTTGGAGAGCAGATTGTTCCACACCAGCGCCATAAGGTCTTTATCCGCTTCGATCATCGCCTGATCCTCCAACTCGGCTTCAAACTCGATGTCTTTCTTCTCCATGACGGTATCAAATTCAATCACGCATTCACAGAGCTGCTCGCACAGGTCATAAGGCTCCGCTTTGGGAACAATGGTCTGCTTTTCCAGCTTGTTTAATTTCAGCATATTGAAGATGAGGTTGGAAAGCCGCCGGGTGGACTGCACGATTGCGACGGCGCATTCCAGACGCTCCTCCTCGCTGATATTTTGCCGCTGCAGGAGCATGGCATTGTTCTGAATACCGGCCAGCGGCGTCTTGAACTCATGGGAGACATTTGTAAAGAAATCGGTTTTTAATGTCTCCATACTGCCCAGCTCCGCCACCATTTTATTGAAATCTTCGATCATGCGGTCCAGATAATCCTTGTTCTCCGCCGTGTGCATGGTCGGGACATAAATGGAAAAATCACCCTCGGCTACCTGGCGGGCGGCATCGGCCAGCCGCTGCACAGGCACATCATAGGTCTTTTGGATGCGCCAGCGGGTGAAGATCGTTAGACCTGCCGCAATGATGGACCAGTACACGACGGGCAGGATAATCTGAACCGTATCATTCCATCCCATCGTTTCCATCAAAGTCAGAAGCCCTGTATGCACGCCCGCCATGACCAGCAAAACGAGCAGAAACACAAAGAAGATGGATGGCGGAAACAGAGATTTGTTTTTCTCCCGCTTCATTTGAGCACCACCTTATAGCCCACGCCGCGCACCGTCTTGATCTCAAATCCGTCACAGCCAGAAAACTTGTCCCGCAGCTTGGTGACATACACATCCACCGAGCGTAGGCTGGCGTCTGTATCTGCCTCCCAAAATTCGTCCATAAGCTGGGCGCGGGAGAATATCTTTTTGGGATAGGACAGCAGCTTGAACAGGATGTTGAACTCACGGGGTGTCACGGGGACTTCCTCTCCGTCCACTTCGGCGGTCATGCCGTCGCCGTCAAGGGTCAGGTTGCCCACCGTCAGTTTCTTTTCCGTCTCGATGTTCGCCCGGCGCAGCAGCGCCCGCACTCGAAGCAGCAGTTCTTCAAAGTCAATGGGCTTTACCATATAATCATCAATCCCCAGCCGGAACCCCTTCTGCTTGGCAGGCAAATCGTCCCGGGCCGACATGAACAGAATGGGAATCCGCTTGTTGATGCGCCGCACATTTTCCGCAAATTCAAAGCCGTCAATTTCCGGCATCATAATGTCGGAAACGATCAGGTCAAACAGCGTGCCTACCATGGCATCATAGGCATCGTTGGCATTCAGAAACCCTTTGGCGGAAAAGCCGCTGTCGTTCAGATAGGTACAGACGCTCTTGTTCAAAACGGCGTCATCTTCCAAAACCAGAATATTTATCATGCTAACGCCTCCTAAAGACAATTTTTAATAATTTCAGTATAGCATACCGCAGGAGTGTTTTCGATATATTGTTGGATTGTTGCTGAATTGTTAAAACTCAAAAGATACCTGTAATATAGGCCAAAATAGCGAAAGCAGATTGTAGTATTAGTAGGGGAGAAAATGAGGGAAAGGTTGTTGTAGCAAGCACAGCAAGCGAGTACCCGCTTGCGGATTCTGCGCTGTTCAGGTCCCTTGCCCGAACAGTCAAAACGGCTTGCTGGGATATCCCATACCCTTATGAGAAACGGAGGCTGCCCATGGCGAACCGAAAGCGGAACATCCAGATGAAGTTCTATGTGACGGAGGAGGAAAAGCGGCTCATAGATGAAAAGATGGCGCAGCTCCCCACACGGCGGTACGGCGCGTATCTGCGGAAGATGGCGATAGACGGGTATATCATCCAGCTTGACACCACGGATATCAAGCGGATGAACGCCGCCCTGTCCGCCATCGGCCGGAACATCAACCAGATCACCAAGCGGATCAACGCCGGAGGCGGCGCGTACAAAGCGGATATGCGGGAGATACAGGAGAGGCTGAACGAGATATGGCAGTTACAAAGACGCATCCTATCAAGTCAACGCTACTCTCACTTAGTAGTCCGGAGGAATTAGCCACTGCGATTGACGGTGGAGAAATATATAGTAAACGTCCCCAAGCAATTAAAGCAGTCAGAGATTGCCTTAAAGTCAAGATTGCTTCTGCGTTTGATTTAACAGACGATATGGACTCATGACAAAAAGTGTTTGTGTTCATACAACCCTGTATATCTAGAATTTAGCAAGTAATTTTCTTCCTCCAACGCCGCCTATGGCGGCATTGACGCAAGCATCGCATTTTGATGTCAAAATACTGCTTGCTGGGGTAAACCCCAGTCCCCCATGCCGCCTGCAGGCGGGAACTTCTCGGCAGCATTGCCGGAAAGTGAGTGTAAAAATCGGGTTCGGCAATATGGCCGAACCCGATCACAGCGGACTGCTCTAAAGCGCTTCAGACAACATTGTCAAAAGCGGTAGACGCTGAAAACCGGGTTCGGTGAATTCACCGAACCCGGTCAGACCTTTTGACACGCTTGTCTAAAAGTAAGGGTTGGCAATCTTGCCAACCCTTACTTTACCAGATCGTCTCCCGCACCGCTCGAATCAGCGTCACCACCCATGACAGCGCCGCAAGACCCACCAGCACAAGGAAAATGCCGTCCGCCAGAGCGGTATGGGCCAGATACCACGGGCGGAATACCGTGATAACCAATGCCCCGTACAGCAGCGGTACGGACAGCCGCAGCGTCTGCGCCAGACAGATGATTCCTCCCAGCAGCGCCAGCCCCAGCGATAAAACAGCAGCCATCATGTTCCATGCCTCCTTCTTCGATTTGCGGTATGTTACCATCGGCAGACAGACTTTACAAGAGCCTGTCTGCCGATTTTTTTCGCTTTGGGTGTCAATAAGACACCCAAGGTTGGACGGCGAGGGTGTCTATTGCACACCCTGGATCTCAAAATTTTTGCAAAAATTTTGGATTTTTTGTTATTCACCACGCTGTTTTTTCGGGAGGGGTAGTGAGGGGGTATCTGAAAAAACAGAAAACCGCTCTCGGCAACATTGCCGGAAGCGGTCTGGAGGTGGTTTATGAACAAACAGACACATCGGACCTGCGTCCGCATGAGTGCCGAAGAGTATAGCCGGCTTATGGAACGAAGCAGGGCGGCAGGGCTTTCCGCCAACGCATGGCTCATGGAGCAGCTCGCCGGCAATCGTCCCATCATCAGTCGGAACGGCGTCATGACGGACTTTCTCTGCCTGCTCAATCAGAAGGGGCGGGAGATCAACACCGTGGCTCGTGCCTTCAACAGCGGATATGGCACGGCAGAGGGGCTCCGGCAAGCACTCGACTGTCTGAAGGACATTGCCCAGGCAGCATACGAGATCAGGAAGGAGGGATTCACCCATGCGCCGTAAGCGCAAAAAGCCGCTTCCCAGAGGGAAACTGCGGGACAACAGCAAAAGCATCTCCGTTCGGATGACAGAGGAACAATTCCAAAGGCTGGAACGATACCGGGAACTGACCCGTCTGCCGGTCACCACCTACTTCCGCAAGCTCATTGCAGAGAGCGAGATCGTGGAAAGACCCAGCCGGATCAGGTTTCGGCTCTACGAGGAAGTCAACAAGATCGACTCCAATATCCGCCAGATTTTGCGGAATCCCCGCGCAAAGGAACTGGACCGGGAGGCAACGGACAGGATACGTCTCCTGCTGGAACACATTCTTGAACAGGCCTACCATATAAACGCACACCATGATCTGAGCCACAAGGACGGGCAGTAAATACCCGCCCATTCGCCCTGTGCCGCGCCGTGCGGCGTTCTTTCGCACCGGACAGCGTCCCTGCCCATCCCCTCCGGCAGAAGCCACCACAGGCGGCGTGTGGGCAAACTTAGTAAACAAGAGAAAAAGGAGAGCCTATGGAGCAAAAAGCCAATATCACCATCGACAATCATCATATCACCGTGGAGCGGATGCAGACAGCCTGCGGGCGGGAGATTCGGGTCATCTCCGTGTTTCCCCGGCACGGCAGTGAAACCGTGGAGGACAAGCTGAAAGCCCTGGCGGAACTGGACTTTCAGCAGGGAAAGCTGTGCGCGTAAAGTGCTGGACAATTCAAACCGTTCGGGGTATTGTGGTGTCGCAATGCTCTGAACGGTTTGACAAAGAAAAGGAGGGCTGTATGAATCAGTCAAACCAAATCAGGAAAACCGCTCTTTACTGCCGTCTCAGCCAGGACGATGGGATAGAGGGCGATTCGAACTCGATCCAGAATCAAAAAGCCATTTTACAGAAGTTCGCGGAAGATCACCATTTCCCCAGCCCCTGCTTCTATGTGGATGACGGTTTTTCGGGAGGAAACTTCCAAAGACCGGCGTTCCAGCAGATGATCTCAGACATGGAAAACGGCGAGATCGGGATCATTGTGACCAAGGATCTCAGTCGCCTCGGTAGAAATCAGCTTCACACGGGGCTCTACATCGAGGAACGCTTCCCCATGTTCGGCGTCCGCTACATCGCCATCAATGACAATGTGGATACTGACAGCAGCGAGAGCAACGACCTCATGCCGTTCAAGAATTTGTTCAACGAGTGGTTTATTCGGGACACCAGCCGGAAGATCCGTGCGGTGCTGAAGGCCAAAGCGGAACGGGGCGAACGGCTGGGGACCAGAGCGCCTTACGGCTACCGAAAGGACCCAGGTACGAAAAAACTAATCGTGGACGAAGAGGCGGCAGCTATTGTCCGCAGGATCTTCGCCATGTGCGCCGCTGGCAAAGGCCCCAGCCAGATTGCAAGAATCTTGAAAAAAGAGCAGGTGCTGACACCTACCATGTACGCCTACACCAAGTACGGCATGAATCATACTTGCCTGGACACCGTACACCCGTATAACTGGTCAGACAGCGCCATTGCCAATCTGCTGGAGAACGAGATCTATCTGGGCAATACCGTCAACATGAAGCACAGCACGAAGTCCTACAAGGACAAGCGTAGAGCAGAACATTCACGGGAGGAATGCCTGGTCTTTGAGAATACCCATCCCGCTCTTATTACCCAGGAGGTCTGGGACATCGTACAGAGAGTGCGGAAGAACAAGCGCCGTCTGACCAAGATGGAAGAACAGAACAAGTATTCCGGTCTTGTGTTCTGCGCCGACTGCGGCTCCAACATGGTGCTGCACCGGGCGCATACCATGTCCGCCAGCTACAATCACTTTACCTGTCGCACCTACAAGAAGGATGGCGAAGCCTGTACGGGCCACTACATCCGGGAGTGTGTTCTGGACGAGATCGTACTGGAGGACCTGCGCCGGGTGACGAGCGCGGCGCGGGAACATCCGGAAAAGTTCGCCGCCTACATTGGCAGCAAGCAGTCCACCGAGCTTCAGCGGGAGATCCGCAGGCAGGAGAAAGAACTGGCAGCCATGCGGAAGCGGAAAGCAGAACTGGATGCGATCTTCAAAAAGCTGTATGAGGACAGTGTGCTGGGCCGCATCACAACAGAGCAGTTTCAGATGCTCTCCGGCAGCTACACGGAAGAACAGAACCGTATCACCGCCGGCATCCCACAGAAAGAGAGTGAGATCCAGCGTCTGCGTGAAACCGTGAACGGGACGGACAGCTTCCTCGACAAAGCGAAGCGGTATACGGATATCACGGAGCTGACGCCGGAGCTGCTGCGGCTGTTTATTGAGAAGATCGTGGTTCACGAAAAAGAGGTAAAGTGGTCTAAGCACGCGCCCCAGACCGTGGAGATCTACTACAACGGCATTGGCTATGTCGGCAGCGGTCAGCAGGATGTGGAAGAAACGATGGAAGCACCGGAACCCCTACAAACCCAGGAAACGGAAGAACCCCGGCAGGCATC
>OGNF01002181.1_pt1 | contig 15457 bp, 14 predicted proteins | sample 1573321 | NCBI WGS metagenome assembly OGNF01 (sample SAMEA2581911, study PRJEB24529) | metagenome | biome: Human gut stool | place: China | collected 2011
AGGGATGCACGCTCGTGCATCCGCTGAACCTCAATGCTTTGCGCTCGGATGCTCCGTGGAGCATCCCTACATCCTGCGGTTCTGCAACATCCTCATTTTAGCACCCCTAAATATCGGAGCCCGCGGAGTGGGTGATGCCGTTTTACCTCCGTATGACTTTGCCATTCGGGAAAGCGTCCCGCCTCAACTCACGTGTGCTCACCCAATTTAACAACATTTAACAATTGGGGGGTAGATTGTTGCGAAATCATTAAATTTGCGCGTTTTTTAATCAAATCTTATGAGGAAATTTTTACTTTTAAGCTCTGCAGCCGCTCTTTGCGCCCTGTCTGTGACAGCGCAGGCAGCTGCTCCACAATTCGTTACGATCGGCAAGAAGCCCGTATCCGCAAAACTCGCTCAGGCACGCGCCTCTGTCACGGCTGCCGCTCAGCCTCAGCTATGGCGTGCCGCCAAGATCGCCCACTACTATTGGCAGATCAACGACTACGAGACAAATGCCGGCGAGTGGTTTCTCAGCTCGACTGCGACCTGCACATACAACCGCGCCGGTCAGGTGACATCGCGCAGCGACGAAAACCAGAAGGTTGTCTTTGAATACGACGCCGACGGCCGCTGCATCAGCGAGACGAGCTCGTATTTCGACGGCATGGGCTTCACTCCCCCGAATAAGGTAGAGTATACCTACGACAATGTGGTGAAGAACCTCGTGACGGACGAAAAGTTCTACAGCTACGAGGACGGCAAGTGGAATCTCGAGAGAGAACAGCGCACGGTCATCACACGTAACGCCGACAACAACATTACCAAAATTGTCGAGCAGGAAATGAATTCCTACAACGAGACTCCCGGATGGCAGGATCTGTCACTCGTTGAAATCGGCTACGGCGCTGACAAGAAGGCCACAAGCATCAAGGTCTATGAATACGATAATAATGAGCCGTCTGTCCAAGCCGAACTCGTCGACATCGTATGGGAGCGCACCGACGGCCAGATCGTATTCTTCCAGTTCGACGAGGCTGAGTTCTTCCTCGGCGCCAACCGTATCAAGAGCGCCAAGGGGCCCAAAGCTTCAAACTATCCCTACGCAGGCGACATCCTCTACACCGTCACCTACAAAGCCAACGACGGCGGCTACGTGATGAACGCTACGATGAACGGCACCAAGTACGCGTCGCAGGACTACACTGTCCTCGATGCCTACGGCAGCTATACCAGCGAGGATTTCGAGATCGACTACGACAGCATGGACGACGGAACCTACCAGCCCGACGGACCTCAGCTCGACTCATATACCCGGATTTACGACGCATACGGTCTTGAGCTGAAGAACAGCGAAACCAGCTATACCGACGGCGACAAGGCCAACGGCATCAGCTATCAGTACGAGATGACTGCAACAGTCACATACGACCCGACTCACGGCTATCCCCTCGAATACATCAGCCGGAGCACTTACGACGGCCAGGCACCCCAGTACAACGAGCGCATCGTCTACAGCGACTATTACGACGTGATCGAAGCCGGCGTCACCGACGTCGAGATCGACAGCAATGCCCCGGTTGAATACTACAACCTCCAGGGCATCCGCGTCGAGAATCCCGCATCCGGCCTGTACATCCGCCGCCGGGGCAACACCGCCACGAAAGTCCTCATCAAATGACATAGAAATAAAAATCAATAATTACTATTGAAAAAAAGCTGCGCGGCCAACCACCGCGCAGTTTTAATATAAAGGAGTGAAGACGTCCCGTCTTCACAACAATAACACACCCCATGCGCAGCCGGGAGAGCAGGCGTCCCGCCTGCGCCCATGGAAAGCAGGCTTTCCAGCCTGCGCTTACCCAAAATGGAGTGAAGGCGTCCCCGCCTTCACCCACGGCAATCGACGAAGTCGCTCTGCAAAGCAGAGACAGCAGGCGCTCCGAGCCTGCGCTCACCAATCGATAAAATTATTACAATTTTTCTTGCGAGATTAAAATTTAAGTTGTATCTTTGCATCGCGATTGCAACAAACCTTAATTCTTAATTCTTAATTCTAAATTCCCCCTTTCGCCTATGAAGCAAAATCGAGTTAATTTTCACGCGTTCCACAACCCTCTGATAATAGGAGATCCCGCCATGACATAGCTTCCCTAACTCTCAAATAACCATAAGCCCGTCGCGCAGCGACGTCACTTATGAAAAGCGCACATTGACATCGTTGGTTTTAAAACTCTACCGAAAGCCGCACGTTGATCTGGCGACGGGTCAGATAGTTCGGCACGGCATACTGGATGTTGTTGACGTCCGTGACCCAATAGTAGCTGCTGACGTTCGAGATGTCGAACAGATTGAAGCAGTCGACGCCCAGCCAGACGCTTTTGAAATGGCTCAGGAAGCCGCTCTGACGCTTCTCGGCATCGGCCGGAGTGACGAGGCCGTACGACAGCCCTACGTCTACTCGCTTATAGGCCGGCGCGCGGAAATAGCCCTGGTCGCGTCCGTGACGCGGCGCCGTCGTAGGCAATCCGTCGTTGAATATGCCCCGCAGGCTGAATTTCAGACGCGGAAATTTCGGGAAATAGTCTGTGAAGAAAAGAGCGAACCCGTAGCGTCGGTCAGTCGGTCGGGGCACGTTCACGCCGTTGAGTTTCTCGTTGGTTTTCATAAGCGAGAAGCTGATCCAGGAGTCACTGCCCGGCACAAACTGGCCGAACAGCTTGAAATCCACGCCCATGGCGTAGCCGTCAGTGAGATTCTCGCCCGAATAGGTCAGCTTCAGGTTATCGACCTCAAACGGTATGAGATCCGACATGGCCTTGTAGTAGGCCTCGGCCGTCAGCTTGAACGGCCGGTTGAACGATCGGAACGTGTAGTCGGCTCCGGCGATAAACTGCAGGCTGCGCGGCGACTTGATGTTGTCGTTCAGCTCGATGATCGTATTGCCGAGGTCATCCGACACTGGGCGCCGGTATTCCTTGTAGAATGGCGACTGATAGTAGAGGCCGGTGGCGAAGCGGAAGGCCCACTTCGGAGCGCGGTCGGGCACGAAGCCGAGATTGATGCGCGGGCTGATGAGGAATTCCTTGTTGTACGACCAGTAGCTCATGCGCACGCCGCCGTTGATGTTCAGGTAGCCGGCCGACGTCGACAGGCGGTATGTGTCCTGCACGTAGAAGGCCATGCGGGTCGACGACAGATCGTGGCGCGAGTCAAGGTTATATACCACTTTGAGTGCGTCGGGGTCGAACGGCAGCGAGTAGCCGGCCGAGTCGCGCAGCTCCCACTCGCGCGAGCGGTCGCGGATGTTTTCGGCGTTGAACGACAGGCCGTAGTCCAGCGTATGGTTGCTGATGCCGGTCATGCCGCGCAGAGCGACCTGGAAGACGGATGCCTTCAGGCGGTTGCGGGCGTGCTCGTGGTAGCGGCCCACCCCGAGTTCGCCGCCTACGGAACCTTCATTGCTGCCGCCGCCCGATGTGCCGGCCTGGTCGAGCCAATATTCGCCCGAGATGTCGTAGGACACCAGCTCGTTGGTCAGAAAGCCCGACGTGAGCAGTGTGAATTCGGTCTTCTTCGACGGCTTGTATCGCAGGCTCAGCGCGCCGAACCACGTCTCGAACTTATCTTTCTCGCCTCCGTCGAAGTAGACCTTGAACTGCTTGGCGTCGGTCGAGGTGCCGAAGTTGGTAGTGCGGTTGTGGGGGATGAACTTATAGTTGTTGATGGCGATGTTGCCCAGGAACGACACATCGAACTTATCGCTGAAGCGGTAGGTCATGTTCGTCTGATAGTCGAAGAAGCGCGGGTCGTACTCGCCCTTGTCATCCATTGAGCTGAGCAGCGACGAGTTGCTCTTGTAGCGGATGCCGTGGAGCTGCGTGAAGCGCCGCGACGACGACCCCAGCGTCAGCGAGCCTCCCATTAGCGACAGCGACGCCGCCCCCTCGAACGACTCGGGCTGCCGGTAGGTGATGTCGAGCACACTCGACATCTTGTCGCCGTAGCGCGCCGGAAAGCCGCCGGTCGAGAAGCTGACCGCTCCCACCATGTCGGGGTTGATGATGCTCAGACCTTCCTGCTGGCCCGATGAGACGAGCTGCGGACGGTAGACCTCGATACCGTTGATATAGACGAGGTTCTCGTCGTAGGTGCCGCCGCGGACGTTGTACTGGCTCGACATCTCGTTGCCCGACGCCACACCGGCCATCGTGCCGATGATGTCCTCGACCCCGTTGCCCGACGCCGTCGGAGTGATATGCGACGAGCCTATGTCGATCTTCTGCAGCGCTCCGGTCTGCTTCTGTATGTCGGTCACTTCGACACCCGTCAGCTCATACGACTTGGGCAGCATCTTCACATTCACCGTCACGTCGCCCTTGGGGTCGATCAGACGCCGCATCGAATCCTCGTAGCCGATGCACGAAAACACCACGCGGATGGTGTCGTTCTCGGGTACGGATACTGAATATTTGCCGTCGAGGCCGGTCGTGGCGCCGATCTGCGTGCCCTTGATGTGGACGCTGACAAACTCCATCGGCTCGTTGTTCTCGTCAGTGACGAGGCCGAGGATGCGGACAGGCGCAGCCACGGCGCCAAGGGATGAGGCAAGAAATGTGAGAAATATGATAAGCGGTCGGATCTTCATATACAAAAATTAATCTTATGTATAACGAAGATCAGGCCGGTTTATTGCGTCGGCGCACGCTCTTACTTATTGCGGGGCGTGTAGATGAAGTTGGAGCCGAGGTATTTCTGACGGACAACCTGGTTGGACGCGAGTTCCTCGGGTGTACCCTGAAACAGGATGCGGCCCTCGAACAGCAGGTAGGCGCGGTCGGTGATCGAAAGCACCTGCGGCGCGTTGTGGTCGGTGATGAGGATGCCGATGTTCTTGTCCTTCAGCTTGAAGATGACGTTCTGGATGTCCTCCACGGCTATCGGGTCGACGCCGGCGAAGGGTTCGTCGAGCATGATGAATTTAGGGTCGATGGCCAGGCAGCGGGCAATCTCGGTGCGACGCCGCTCGCCGCCCGACAGCTGGTCGCCCATGTTCCTGCGCACTTTTTCGAGGCTGAACTCGGCGATGAGGCTTTCGAGCTTCTCGCGCTGGTATTCCTTGGTTGTCGGGGTGAGCTGCAGCACGGCGCGGATATTGTCCTCTACCGAGAGCTTGCGGAAGACGGAGGCGTCCTGGGCCAGATAGCCGATGCCGAGGCGGGCGCGCTTGTAGACCGGAGCCTTGGTTATGTCCTGGTCGTTGAGAAAGATACGGCCTTCGTTGGGCGTGATCAGGCCGGTCGTCATGTAGAATGTGGTCGTCTTGCCGGCACCGTTCGGGCCGAGCAGACCGACGATCTCGCCCTGCTTCACGTCGATGCTGACGTGGTTGGCCACGGTGCGCTTGCCGTACTTCTTGACAAGATTGTCGGTACGGAGCACCATGCGGGTATCCTCGGCGGGGATTTCCTCGGAGTCTACGCCTTCGAGGTCGGCCTCGGTGGCAGCGTCCTCGACAGCGCGCTGTTCGGCGGCCACAGGATCCTCGAGGTTCAGAATATTGGGCACGGGATCGTTCTCATCCCTGTTGCGGTCGAGTCTGTATTGCAGTGCCATAGGTCGGTCAGTGGGCTTTTTTCAGACGGCTGTCGATATAGTCGGTCAGCAGGTTGATGGCCACGATGTTGGAGCCGCCCTGCGGCACGATGAGGTCGGCGAAGCGCTTGCAGGGTTCGATGTACTGGCAGTGCATGGGCTTGAGCACGTCCTGATAGCGGTCGATGACCATCTGCGGCGTGCGGCCGCGCTCGATGCAGTCGCGGGCAATGACGCGGATGAGGCGGTCGTCGGCGTCGGCGTCGACAAAGACCTTGATGTCCATCATGTCGCGGAGCACCGGGTCGGTGAGCACGAGTATGCCCTCGACAATCACTACGTCGCTCGGCCGCACTTCCACGGTCTCGGGTTGGCGGGTACAGGTCAGATAGGAATAGGTCGGCATCTGTATCGTCTCGCCCCGGCGCAGTTTTTCAAGATGTTCGACAAGCAGGGTCCACTCGATCGCTCCGGGCTCGTCGAAGTTGATCTTCGCGCGTTCCTCGACAGGCACATGGCTCGAGTCCTTGTAGTACGAGTCCTGGGGAATCACGGCGACTTCGCCGGCCGGTAGGCTCTGGATGATCTTGTTCACCACGGTGGTCTTGCCGCTGCCGGTGCCGCCTGCAATGCCGATTATAATCATATCCTTGAAGTAATAATGTTGGACGTTGTGAAAAACTTTGCGCGAAGTTACGGATTTGTTTTGAAAAATCAATGTGGCGCGGCCGATTTTTGGCAAATTTGCCGACAAAGATGGCAATGACGTATAATTTCGGAAGAACATGAACTGCTGTTTGCAGGAAAATGTTTACCTTTGTTGAAACAATAGAAAATTAGAATATGGTTCTGACATCCTCGCTGGCCACATTCGGCCGCTACTGCCTGTTCATACGCCGTGTATTCTCGATACCCGACCGGTGGCGCGAGTTTTTCCGCCGCACCGTCCAGGAGATCGTAAAGCTCGGCATCGATTCCATACCGCTTGTCATCATCATCTCGCTGTTCATCGGCGCGGTGATCGCCATACAGATGCAGCTCAACATCGCTTCGCCGCTGATCCCGGCCTACTCCGTCGGCCTGGCCACGCGCGACATCGTGCTGCTCGAATTCTCCAACTCGATCCTGTGCCTTATCCTGGCCGGAAAGGTCGGATCGAACATCGCTTCCGAAATCGGTACCATGCGCGTCACCGAGCAGATCGACGCGCTCGAGATCATGGGCGTCAACTCGGCCAACTTCCTGGTGCTCCCGAAGATCGTGGGCTTCGTGTTCTTCATGCCGGCGCTCGTGATCATCTGCATGGCCACCTCGATAGTAGGCGGCTGGCTCGTGGCCGTGCTGACCGACATCATCACGGTATCGAAGTTCGTCTACGGCCTGCAGGCCCTGTTCCAGGAATGGTACGTGTGGTACGGTCTGATCAAGTCGGTCGTTTTCGCCTACATCATAGCGTCGGTGGCCTCGTTCTACGGCTACTACGTCAAGGGCGGTGCCCTCGACGTGGGCAAGTCGAGCACCAACGGCGTGGTGGCCTCCTCTATCCTGATACTCCTCTTTGATGTCTTACTCACCAAACTGCTGCTGCAATGATCGAAGTTAAAAACGTGACCAAGTCGTTCGACGACAAGACGGTGCTTCACGACATCGATGCCACTTTCTACACCGGCAAAACCAACCTGATCATCGGCCAGAGCGGCTCGGGCAAGACCGTGCTGATGAAGTCGCTCGTAGGGCTGCTGCGTCCTGAACACGGACAGATACTTTTCGACGGCCGCGACCTGCTGCAGATGGATGCCGGTCAGGTCAAGGACCTGCGCAAGGAGATCGGCATGCTCTTCCAGGGCTCGGCGCTCTTCGACTCGGAGACCGTGCTCGGCAACGTGATGTTCCCGCTGAAGATGTTCACCGACAACCCTCTGTCGGAGATCCGCGACCGCGCCATGTTCTGTCTTGAGCGCGTCAACCTCAAGGGGGCCGAGAACAAGTTCCCGTCGGAAATATCGGGCGGCATGCAGAAACGTGTCGCCATAGCCCGCGCCATAGCCCTCAACCCTAAATACCTCTTCTGCGACGAGCCCAATTCGGGCCTCGATCCGAAGACGTCGATTGTGATCGACGAGCTGCTGCGCGACATCACGCACGAATACAACATCACGACCGTAATCAACACCCACGACATGAACTCGGTGCTCGGCATCGGCGAGAACATCATCTTCATCAACAGGGGCTACCGCGAATGGGTCGGCGACATGAGCCAGATCTACACCACGGCCAACGAGGCGCTGAACGACTTCGTGTTCGCCACGCGTCTGTTTCAGAAAGTCAGGGAGTACGTCGTACACAACGAACATCCGCAGAAATGAGATTCGCCAACATACCCGGACACGAGGACGTGAAAGACCGCCTGCGCGACATGGTCGACCGCGGCCACATACCCCACGCGCTGCTGCTCGAGGGGCCCGCCGGGGCCGGCAAGTACGCGCTGGCGCGGGCCACGGCGGCCTACATCCACTGCACCGACCGCCGCGGGGGCGACTCCTGCGGGCGGTGCGAGTCGTGCCTGCAGCACGCTTCGTTCAACCATATCGACACGTTCTATTCCTTCCCGATAGTCAAGAAAGACAAAGCCGCCACGAGCGACGATTTCGCGGCCGACTTCCACGAATACATCGCCAAATATCCGTTCATGGACTTCGGGCACTGGCTGTCGCGGCTCGGCAATGTCAACGCGCGGCCGAAAATCTACGTCGAGGAAGCCAACACCCTGGTCGAGCGGCTGAATCTGACGGCGCGGCGGTCGAAATACAAGATAGTGCTGATGTGGCTTCCGGAGCGCCTGCAGCCCGAAGCCGCCAACAAGCTGCTCAAACTCATCGAGGAGCCCTACCCCGACACGCTGTTCATACTGACGAGCAACGAGCCCGCCGAGATACTGCCGACCGTATATTCACGCACTCAGCGCATCAGGGTGTGCCGGTATCCCGACGCCGAGGTCGCCGCCTACCTGCAGACAAAACTCAAGCTCGACGCTTCGGAAGCGGCCGCGATGGCCGTCCTGGCCGAAGGCGACATCAACCGGGCGGTAAGTTCGGTGAAGAACGTGAAACTGCACGCCCGGCAGCTCGACCTGTTCATGCGGCTGATGCGTCTGGCCTGGAAGCGCCAGATCCGCGACCTGCGGGCATGGAGCCTCGAAGTCGCCGACCTCGGCCGCGAGGGCATCATCGGCTTTCTGGGGTACTGCTCGCGCATGACGCGCGACAATTTCATGCTCAACCTCGGCGACAGCCGCCTTGTGGCGATGACAGCCGACGAGATGGCCTTCTCGTCGCGCTTCTCGCCGTTCATCAACGAGCGGAATGTCGAAGAAATAGTCTACGAGCTCGACGAGGCAGCCAACGACATATCTCTCAACGGCAACGCCAAGATGATAGCCTTCGACCTGGCCGTCAAGATGGTCAAACTCCTGCGCAAGTGTTGACCGGCCTCGCCGCCACAAGGCAAATGTCTCTCTTTCGACGCATTGAGAAGCGCTTTCCGGGCCTCAGAAACTTACGAAGCCCTTTAGCACGTAAATCGCATACACGCTAACTATCATGAAGCCAGTGGTCCGCAAGCCGGATCACTATATTTATAACAAATATTTCATTGTCGGATGCAAGGTTTCTATTATCCTCAGATTTGATATAATAGAACAACCAATAAAATCACAATGATATGACAAGACAAAATCTTTTATTCTCCATCGTCGGAGTTGTGGTGCTTATGATGCTTCCTTCATGTACCAATGACGACGGTTCGGCAGAGTTACTAAGACCGACGGCACTTGTTACCGTATGTCCTAATGCCGATGGCAGCTTTATAATGCAACTCGACGACGAGACTCAGTTAGTGCCGACTAACCTGAAGACTTCACCTTTCGGCACAAAGGAAGTCAGGGCACTTGTGAACTATACGGAAACCAATGTTTCGCCTCAAGACACAAGGGTGAGAAATGTCGAAGTCAACTGGCTGGACAGTATCCGCACCAAATTACCAGTGGAGACTTTGGGAGAACAAGATGCGGCCAAATATGGAAATGACCCCGTTGAAATCATACAGGATTGGGTTACTGTGGCTGAAGACGGTTATCTAACGCTTCGTATCCGCACTCTATGGGGTACTCCACATGCTACCCATGTTCTAAATCTTGTGACCGGGACCAACCCGAAAAATCCCTATGAACTTGAATTAAGACACGATGCCAAAGGAGATAGGAACGGCAGATGGGGAGATGCGTTGATAGCATTTAATCTAAACAAACTGCCTGGAGCCAACGCAGGCAATGTTAAAATAAAACTTAAGTGGATGTCTTTTACAGGCGAAAAATCTGCTGAATTTGAGATAAAGATGCGCCCTCTGAAACAAGGAATTGACGTAAATAATATCCGGTATACCAAAGGCATCGAATAAAACAACAGAATAATATCTTTCCGATGCAAGATTTTGCAAAAGGGAGATTTAATAAAACGTCACCGACAAGAACAAGAAAACAGGAACAATTTCCGTTACAGTAAAGTAAAAAAACGCGAACCCTTATTGGCGAAGGAGAAACGGATGTCGTATAGCCGTTTCTCCCGAGCCATTCCTATAAATCTAAGGTCTGGTGGTATCCATAGAAACGGACAACGAGCAACAGCTTCTTGACCTTGTCAAACAAGGCAATCCTATGGCTATAAGAACGGTCTATTCGACATATGTCCGATATCTTACAGCTATATGTTCACGTTATATCATTAATAATGAAGATGTGAAAGATGTCCTTCAAGACAGTTTCATAAAGATATTTTCAGGTATCGCTTCTTTTGAATACCGCGGTAAAGGTTCTCTGAAAGGATGGATAACAAAAATCACTGTTAATGAAACGCTGAAATTTCTTCAGAAAAACAATCGCTTTGTATTTATTGAAATATCAGAACAAGAGCATGACAAACCGGATGAAGAACCGGATGTGGATGCACTGCCTTCATCAGTTTTATTCAAACTAATACGAGAACTTCCCGATGGATATAGAACAATATTCAACTTATATGTCATTGAGAACAAAAGCCATAAAGAAATCGCAAAATTGCTTAACATAAAGGAAAGCACTTCAGCCTCACAGTTGCACCGGGCTAAATCATTATTGGCAACTAAAATCAGGCAATATAACTCTTAACACCCATATTACGATGAACGAAGATTGGCTAAATAAAGTCCATGACCGAATGACGGACTACGAAATCGACGAGCCGGAAAATCTGTGGGACGCCATAGAATCACAGCGGACTGAAACTTCATCAACTCGCCATCCGATGAAGCGTCCGGTGATATTATGGTTAAAAAGGAGTATCGCTGCCGCCGCAATGATTGCAGTTGTCATGTCAGCAGGTGTCTATTTAATCAATGAAAAAAAAGAATTACACCAGACTCCATTGTTGTCGAAAGCATCGGATAATTCTGCGCCCAGTCTGGAAAATCACCCGCAGAACACATCAGATCACACTGTCCATGCCCAGCAACCGCCTACGACTCTTATTGCTCAAATCATACTTCCGGTGCATGGCCCGGATATATTGGCAGCCGTACCATCTGCACAAACGGAAATATTGGAGGGGACTGCCGATAATCGTCATGATGAAAACATAGAAAATACATCTGTGGTTGAAGCAATGCCGATTAAATCCAATGACACATCGGAAAGTGACGAGCGTATAGAAAAAGAATGGAGCCATTCCATGACTGATAATAATGATTGCAACGCTTCGATACATGCAAAAACATCAAACTCGAACAATGTATCTGTTTCTATATACAGTTCGGGCGGAACCGGGTCAGCATTGAATTACAATTCAAAAGGTAATTCATTTGTAGGAGTGGGAGTCGGGCCGAATGATTCAGACTGGGCAGACAATGCCATGTTAGGTATTCTTGTCTTCAACCAAGGAAAAGACATTGAAACGGAGATCAAACATCGTCTTCCTATAAGGGCCGGCATATCCTTCACATATAATTTCAACGAAAGATTTGGCATAGAAACCGGACTGAGTTATACCAATCTTATCTCTGATGTCAAGGAAGGTAGCGAGAGCCATTACTATACAGGCGAACAAAAGTTACATTATATCGGCATCCCTCTCAATATTAAATACCGTGTCCTTTCATGGAAAAGATTCGATCTGTATGCATCGGCCGGGGTGCTTGCAGAAAAATGTATTTCTGCAAAACTATATAAGAATCTCATCCTTGACCATCAAAAGAAGGGAAGTGTAACAGAAAATATTTCAGAAAAGCCAATGCAATGGTCTGCCAATACCTCCGTGGGAGTACAATACAATCTCGTAAATTCAATGAGCATATTCGTTGAACCCGGACTCAGCTATTATTTCAACGACGGAACAAATATCCAGACGATTTATAAAGAAAAAACCTTGAATTTCAATCTGAACTTGGGCATAAGGTTTACATTTGGAAAATAGAATAAGAATTATGAGAACGAAGTTTCTGCTGTTTATCAGCGTTGCGGTTATGTACAGCACATCCCTATGCGGATGTCATACTTTCTATCGTTAGCGGAGCGAAAAGAGGCCGATTATTATTAACTTTGCAGCGATAATTAAAATTATTTCAGCATTATGAGGCATAAAGTGAAAATTACGGTACTCGACACGAAGCTGTATCCGGAATACCAACGGCAGTATTGCGCCAATCCATGTTCGGGTAAATGCCCGGTGTATAACAAAGGGGATGAGTTCATCTTCTATCGTGATGATAAGCGCGATGATTACTGGCATTGTGGCCTTAATACGCTGGTTAGGACCGACGGAAATCCCGATGAGGTCGCAGGAGGTCCCCAAAGCCGTTCTGCTCCGAGGCATGGGATGCTATATCACGCTATATCTACACAGGGCTGCAGGGAGGCTCGATAATGAAAGGCTGTATGCGCGACGAGAACATCATGATAACTTGCTGCAATGACGGCACCCGCCCTGTCATTTTCAAGATAGAACGCATTGACTATGACTGAAACAGTGACAATCAGGACGGAGCGGCTATGTGATTTTGATGAAATCCGAACAGTAGTGAAGACTGCGTTTGCGGGAGCGGAGCATACCGATGGAGATGAGCATAATCTCGTCGACAGATTGCGCTGTACGGAGGAGTATATCCCCGAACTTTCGCTTGTAGCCGAAATCAAAGGAATAATAGCAGGATATGCGATGTTCTCACAAATATATATCGGGATACGCAAAGGGATTGCTCTGGCTCCATTAGCCGTGCTACCCGGTTTTCAGAACCGCGGCATCGGCCGTGCCCTGATAGAAGCAGGGCATCGAAAAGCAAAAGAGGGAGACTATTGCTGCTCGGTCGTACTCGGGTCTCCCGAGTATTATTCCAAGAGCGGTTATCTTCCGGCATTACAGTATGGGATTAAAGCGCCGTTTGAGGTACCGACACAGTTCTATATGGTCTTTCCGCTTAAACCCCGATTCCCCCGCGGGACAGTCAGATACTCGCAGGCCTTTGGAATATAGAGTTGAAGTATGTCCGCGAAAATGTGTAACTTTGCGTATTGGCATATACGCCATATCTGAAACAATGGCAAAGATTACAGTTCAAAATACCGAAATAGCAGTTGTAAAATACAACGAGGAGGATTATATCAGCCTGACAGACATGGCTCGCAGCCAGATGCAGGAGCATATAATTTTCCGTTGGTTGAGCCTTAAAAGCACCATCGAGTATCTCGGAGAATGGGAAATGCTCTATAATCCCGATTTTAATTGTACCGAATTCGGTACAATTAAAAATGCCGCAGGAAGCAACAACTTTGTGTTATCGGTAAAAACATGGCTTGAACGGACAAATGCCATAGGCATACGTTCAAAAGCCGGTCGTTATGGCGGCACATACGCACATCGGGATATAGCTTACCATTTCGGAATGTGGATAAGCCCCAAATTTCAGTTATTGCTCGTCAAAGAGTATCAGAGGTTAAAGACGGATGAACAGCGGTTGTTAGGTTGGTCGGCGAAACGTGAGCTGTCGAAAATCAACTACCGCATACATACCGACGCGATAAAGCAGAACCTTATCCCGGCAGAGGTTACTCCGGCACAAGCGAGTACGATTTACGCCAACGAAGCCGATGTGCTAAACGTGGCGATGTTCGGTGTAACGGCAAGGCAATGGCGCGAGGCTCACCCCGGCCTGAAAGGATAGTTGTCAAGGATTGATTTTTCTGCTATAAAACAGGGTTTTGGACGCTTGGAGAGCCAATAGCGGTACAATTGACATAAATCAACTAATGGGATTGCCATAAAAATAAGTCATAAAATTATTTGGTCACGTCAGATATTGTTTGTAATTTTGCGAACAACTAACAAGAGGTAATATGACTAAATTAGAGATAACGCCTGAACAGGAGCGTCTTGCGAGATTTGCGAAAGCGATGGGGCATCCCACCCGTATAGCAATCCTGCATTTTCTCGCTCAGAGAAACGAATGTTTCTTTGGCGATATACACGAGGTGCTTCCGATTGCGAAAGCTACCGTGTCGCAACATCTGAGCGAGTTGAAAGAGGCGGGACTGATACAAGGCACAATCGAGCCGCCAAAAGTAAAGTATTGCATCAACGCAGAGAACTGGAAACTTGCCCGACAATTGTTTTCACAGATGCTTGATGACTGCTGTCCCTCAAAAAAGAATAGCTGCTGCTTGTAAGCAGTATTTTTATCCCTGATGTTCGTAATTCGGCAAACAACAACCTGAATAACACATTTAAGCACATGAAAAAATTACTGATGTTTTTCGCCCTTATGATAGGGCTAGTGTCGTGCGGAGGCGGGGATAATACCGCCACTGCAAAATCGCCTGAAAAGGATAGAGTGGAAGTAATATATTTCCACGGCAAACAACGCTGTGCCACCTGCATGGCTATCGAGAAAAACGCTAAAGAGGTAGTAAATACACTCTTTCCCGACGAGCTGAAAAACGGCACTGTCGTATTCAAGACAGTGGATATTTCTACCCCGGAGGGAGAAAAAATCGCTGACAAGTACGAGGTGGCATGGTCATCTCTCTTTGTAAATAAATGGAAAGGCGGTAAGGAGAGCCGCAAGAACCTCACTGAGTTTGGTTTCGGGAACGCCCGTAACAATCCGGACGGCTTCAAGAAAGGTCTTGCTGATATAATCCGACAATCGTTGAAATAATGGAATGGTTACAGACTTTACTTGACAACAGCACTGCTCCTGCTTTCACCGCCTTCCTGCTCGGATTGCTCACGGCTATCTCGCCGTGTCCGCTTGCTACCAATATCGCCGCAATAGGTTACATCAGCAAGGACATAGAGAACCGCAGACGTATTTTCCGAAATGGTGTCCTTTACACGATTGGTCGCGTGATCGCATATACCATTCTCGGCATTATCCTTATCTCAATTCTGAAAGAGGGTGCAAGCGTGTTCGGCATACAAAAGGCGATTGGGAAATGGGGCGATCTGCTGCTCGGACCGCTCCTGGTGGTTATCGGCCTTTTCATGTTGTTCGGACACAGACTGAATATCCCACAGTTCGGTTTCAGTGGTAACGGTGAAGGTCTTGCCTGCAAGGGTGGCTGGGGTGCCTTATTTCTTGGTGTTCTATTTGCGATGGCTTTCTGCCCGTCAAGCGGTGTCATGTATTTCGGGATGCTTATACCGATGTCTGTTACAGCAAGTGCGGGGTGGCTTTTGCCTGTGTTGTTTGCTGTCGCCACCGCTCTCCCGGTACTTGCAGTAGTATGGATTCTCGCTTTCAGCGTAGAGAAGGTCGGCGAGTTCTATGGTAAACTGCGTACCATCCAGAAATGGCTTAA
>OGNF01002187.1_pt1 | contig 15422 bp, 16 predicted proteins | sample 1573321 | NCBI WGS metagenome assembly OGNF01 (sample SAMEA2581911, study PRJEB24529) | metagenome | biome: Human gut stool | place: China | collected 2011
CCTCCCGCTGCCCATACCAGCAGGCCACCTCTGCATCCGGCTGAGGTTCCGGCATACAGCGGTACAGGTACAGTCCAACCTTCCATGTGGCATAAACGGATTCCAGACTGACATGATCCGGTATCCTATCCAGCATAGTTTGCATGCCTGCTTCCGTCTGCCCCATAAAGCGCAGTGCCTATGCGGGCATTTTCTTTGTTCTCGCCGTCTGATACTGCTTTTGGGGCATGATTTTCAGAATCAACGGGTTCCAAATGCCAAAATCCAGATATTCCGGCCCGCTGAGAATCATCCTGCAAATTTGGATGTTTTTCGACGCTTTCAGGTATACGGCCGGTCCGCAGCCGAGGGACTCCGCATAAAGCGCATCCAGCGTACCATCGCAGTTCTGGATCAGATACTCTTCCAGCTTATCGGCCTGTTCCTGCGCCGTGGTATAGGTCGTTTCTCCGGTACCGTCGAACCCGTCAAAACTGACGGCATAAACATCAAATTCTTTTTCCAGCAGCGGGATCACATCTTCAAACTGCCGCCAGCACATCAGATTTCCGTGCAGCAGCATAATCTTTTTCCTCTCCGGATCACCGAACCGTTTGATCTCCATTTTCCTTTCTCCCTTACCGCAGCAGCCCGATCGCCGCAAGAATCAGGGAGATCACCGCCATCCCCACGGTGCCGAACAGCCATTTCTTTTGCTTGTCGGCTTTCGAGATATACGGCATCAGATCCTCCGTCCCCGGGATCTCCCACGCCTTGGTGTGTCCGACCCAATAGCCGTCAATGCCAAACCGGTCGATGAGATTCATCACAGACAGGATGACAAAGCACTGCCAGAAACCGCCCACAAATGTCTGTGCCCCATTGATGGCGTACACGCAGAGCAGCACATACGCAAGGTACATTGGAATACAGATTGCCTTGAAGCGCAGAGCGTTCCGTTTGATGTTCTCCTCTGTGGTCAGTCTCAGCGCAATGCATCGCTCCTGCACCTTTTCGTCATACAGATGCACCATGCCGACAGCGCCCTTGTGGATGCCGATGGCGCACACCAAGACCAGTAGCGCCCCCAGCCCCAGTCCTTCCAGAATCGTTTGCAGCAGCATTCCTTATTCCTCCCGCTTCTGTCCTGTCACGCAGAGCCAGCCCATTTTGTTTTTATGGATTTGAACATTGCAGAATCCAGCGTTTTCCAGAAATGTTTTCAGCTCATCGCCGCTGTATATGGTCATACCGCCGATGATCTCCGTCCACTTCTCATCCTTGTCCGTGTCGCCACTGCTCTCGTTGCAGATGAGGAAGGTCCCGTCGGGCTTCAGCACCCGGCAGGCCTCCCGAAAGCACTGCGGCAGATCAGGCCAGAAGTAGACCGTTTCAAAGGCCGTGACCGCATCAAACCAGTCATCTGCGAAGATCATATCCGCCACACTGCCTTGCAGGACGGCACAGCGCCCCTCCGCGATGGCGGTCTCGTTGACCTTTTTCGTCTTCTCCACGCTGACGGGCGAATAGTCGATGCCCTTCACGATACCCTGCGGGCATTTTTTCAGCAGCCTTTTCATGTTCGCACCACCACCGCAGCCGCAGTCCAGCACCTTGGCATCCGGCGCAGCATTCAGAAATTGAAGCCCCCAGCGCGCCACAGGGCTGTGACCCAAATTCATCATGGCGACCATAAGCTTCCCGCCGAGGCCCACAGGTTTGCGGGTGTTTTCAAAGAATGACATCTTCTACAACTCCTTTTCCAGAACGATGATCTTATTAAAAATATTCCGCACGGTGGGTAGCTTGTCCAGCAGTTTATAAATCGGTGCAAATACCGCCATGCCCTCCGTCAAGCTGTGTTCCTCGACGAATCGAAAACCCGGCAGCAGTTCGGCAAGTGCTTTCCCATTCTTGATTCCCCAATTGAATTTTGCGTTGCTTGCGTCAATGGATTTCTCCTTGAAGTGCCGCACCATCGCAGGATTCATGGTTTCCACAAATATAGTGGCTTGGGAAAAACGGCTGGAAATCACTGCGAAAATTTGCTGCACATCTTTTGCGTTCAGGTACATGGTCAGTCCCTCAATGACAATCAGCACCGGCACATTCTGCTCGCTGATTTTGCTGCCCCAATCTTCCATGGCGGACATGGCAATCTGCGAAATCGTGCCGCTTTCCGGCAGAAGCTTTTCCCGCACCGCCATCGTTTCCGGCAGGTCGAGGTTATACCAATGTGCGTACCCCGACATCCGATAGCATCGGGTATCCAGCCCGCAGGCGATGTTGACCACCACCGCGCCGGGGTGCGCCCCAAGCCACGCTTTTGTCAGCCGGTCCAGCACGATGGTGCGGGCAATGACGCCGCTGTGCATGGCTGTGTCCTTGTCGGCAAGGGAAAAATCGTAGTCCAGTTTCTCGATGATTTCTTCCGCTTTTGCATCGTGAATCGCGCCGCACCCCCGGCTCTCCTTCGCCCTGGCATAAACGGTCTGCAGCATGGTCTCCGGCACGCCGGAGAGTCTGATTTTTTCTTTCATGTCATGCTTCCTCCGTTTGCAAAGTCAGAAATTTTTCCGCATACCAGCAGAATTTCTCCGGATGCACCATCACCAGCTCCGCGTGTGCCATTTTCGGAATGCCGTGAATGCGTGCCTGCGGGAAATAGCGCTTGATGAATTGAATGTCGCGCCTGCGGTCCCTCTTTTCGTCATCGCCGTACCAGTAGGTGAGCTTCGTGCCGGGTTTTGCGGGGCACTTCGGAAGCGCGTAGTTGTTGGCGGACCAGAATATATTGCGGATCGTCCGATCGGAAAAGGTTTTGAGATAGGCTTCCATGGCATCGTACTCCTTTTTGGGGTCGTGCCCTGCAGGGGTAAACCGTTCCGGCGGAAAGGCCGCTTCCAGAATTTTTCGGCTGTTTGCCGCCATTTTGAAGGACAGCACATCCCGAGCCAGCAGCAGCTTTCGCACCAAGAAGGGCAGCTGATAGGGCGTGATCCCGCCGTCGATGATGGCTCGGCTGATGGGTATTTTCCCCAATGCCAGCATACGCGTCAGGCACGCGCCGCCCATGGAGCACCCATAGGCCCCGTCCAGACGAGAGACGCTGCGGGATTTCAGATAAGAAATCACCTCATCCACAGTCTGCTCAACCGAGGTGAAGTCCCCGGGGTACTCCGGCTGATGGCCGTTATACACCACCTGAAAAACATGCCATCTCTGAGAAAGCTGCGCGATTGTGTCGGCAAAGGCCCATACAGGCTCTGCCGTGCAGGGGAAAAACAGCAGCGTCCGCTCATGTTCCTGCCCGTGTTCTAATATCTGCATGGTTCATCCCTCCGATTTCACACACTCTGCGTAGGTCAGTGGGAAGGACGCTTTCAGCACGGTGCTTTTCCGCGCCATCCAGCCGTTTTCCCGCAGGAACGAAAGATAATCTGCACTCGTCCATTTGCTGTGCAGCGGAAAGCCCGCCAGCTTCATGAAAAATGCTTTGACCTTCCCCAAAAAGGAGTTGTCCGCGTGGGTAAAGTTCGGCGCAACCAACACGCCGTCGTCCTTCAGCACACGCCGAATTTCAGCCAGTGCCTTCTCCGGCTCCGGCACGATATGCAGCGCATTGGCCACGATGACCACGTCAAAGCTTTCGTCGGCATAAGGCAGGTGGAACATATCCTGCACGGAGAAATGCAGCTTGGCGGATCGGTTGTCCCGCTTCGCTTCTGCGATCATCTCCGGCGAAGCGTCTGTGGCCTCAATATGAGCGGCACTGTTTACAATGTTTTTGGCGATCACTCCCGTGCCTGTGGCCAGCTCCAGCACGGTTTTGTGCCGCACCACGGGGCGCAGCAGCTCGTACATCTGCTCATAAGCTGCGGCGTCCTTTCGCATGAAGCGGTCGTACCGCCCGGCGTTTTTATCCCAGAAATTTTGACTGTTTCTCATGATTTCGCCCTCACAACGAGATGTTAAACTCCTCTAACTCGCACAGATGACGCAAGTGAGTTAGAGCAAGCTAACTGTATCCCTTTTGAAAAGCCGCATCACTGCGGCCTTTCCGCTTATGCAAATAGCTCCCGGCAGGCGCCCCGCACCAGCGTTTCCAGCACCTGCGGGTAAAGCGCCCCAATCTGCTCCTGATGGGAGACGGTTAAAATCAAGCCGCGCACCGTGGCGGCGGCCAGCGCCATGCCGCCCTTGGGCTGCAAGCCGCCCGCCTCCAGCAGGGCACGAATGTGGGTCTCGTCGTCGTGGTAGTGGGCCGTTTTCACGTTCTCCGGCAGTCGGTGCAGGAGAAAATCCGCGTCATTTTCGATGAACACAAAGGCTTTCGTCTCGGAAAGCCAACGGCAGGCGGCAAGGATGGCCGCTGCTGCGCGGTCGGCAGGAGCAACCGCCGCATTCTTCTGCAAAGACTTCTGCGCCGCCGCGAAGCACTCGGTATGGATATCCTCCAGCACGGCGAAAAACAGAAGTTCCTTGGAATCAAAGAATTTGTAGAAGGAACCTTTGGAGATCCCGGCAGCATTTGTCAGTTGCTCAACGGAGGTTTTTCGCATTCCGATGGTAATACCGCAGTGCCGCGCTTCGCAGATCAGGTCGTTGCGGATCTTTTCATTTTGTTCTTCTGTAAAAGCCACTGCGCACGCTCCTTAAACTTATGACCGAATTTGTTGTTTCAGTCAAATTATAGCGTGACCCATAGGTGTTGTCAACGAAAACATTTTGTTTTCTATTATGGTCAAACTAACTCTATCCTTTTCATCTCAAACGGCACGACCACGGATTTCAGCAATCTCGCCTCCGGCAAGCTCTGTATGTAGCGTATCGCCATTTTTGCAAAGATGTTGGATTTTACCGTGTCCCAATCCGCCAGCTTTACGATCTTCGCCGTGCCGTTCTCAAAGTCAAACCGCAGTTCACCCCACTCGCCGTCGTTGTCTGCCTGATACAGGTAGACAGCGGCGGCTATTTTTTTGTTCTTCTTGCGGCGCTCGGTCTGTTTCAGCGTCACGGTATGGATCACACCGCTTTCCAGCAGCTTCAGCCGTAGCTTGTCTAATGTGCGCCGGTAGAATCGCTCCGCACCGCTGGCTGTCGTTCCTTCAAAATCCACCGCTAAATCTTCAAAGGTGGACTGCGTGGACAAGGGGCTGACACGCCCGCAGGTCAAGCAGATGGCGTTCCGCTTTTCCAGATACCATTGCTCTTTGTAGGAAAGCTGCTCAAATGCTGCCGTGACCGCCTTTGCCTGTATTCCGTTCCAGAGGATTTCGGCGTAGTTCCAGCTATCGTCGCGCGTCACATCCTCGCCGGTTTCTTCGCCGTCCTCGTCCTGCTCCGTGCGGTAGAGGGAAACAATGCTGCGGTTGCGCTGGGCAATGGTCAGCAGCTCATCCGCAGATACGCTTTCGTCCTTGTATCCGCTTTGGACGGCAAACTCGGAAACGACCTCCGCACGGCTTTTGCCAGAATCGTTGTAAATCACGCCAATTTTCCGCACACGCCGGTACTCCGCAAGACTGGCAAAGGAACCGGCTTCGCCCATCATACGGCAGAACAGCAGCCCATCCTGAATATAATGCTTCGCGTATTTCAGGAATTCTGTTTCCTGCGCCGGGTCGAACCTCGGCAGGCAAAACAGCAGCATTTGCAAGATTTCCAGCTTGTAGTCCAGAAAATGTGCCGGGTCGTAGCGGTCAATTCCGCTACGGGTGAGAAACCGGTAAATCACGCTGTTCAGACGCTTTTCAAAGTGGTGCAGGAAGAAGGAAAAGTATGCAAGGTCTTTGTGATGGACAGCTTCGCATATGTAGTCGTTCAGCTCCATTTGCGGCGGTTCCGGGTCAAGCTGAAAGACGTTCTGGACTTCGCGCATGGTCAGATCGTCGGCGTTATAGAACGGCACTTTTGCCGCATAGCCGCTCAAATCCCATGTCCAGCCTGCAAGCTGCGCCATCTGCTTGTCACGATTATCCTTCATATCCGCACCTCCTTCCGCCGTGGATTTTGATTACTGCTTTCTATTTGCCCTTGCCTCTGCCAGCAAAGCCGCCTGCTCCATTTCGGCGGCATAGCTGCCCTGTGCGTAGTCGTTGTCTTGCAGCGCCTTTTCCAGCTTGCTTTTTGCAAGTGCTTTCATCACGGCGGCAGTCTGCTCGTCCAGCGTGCCGCGCCCAAGATACTGCGTGATCGTGTTGAACCGCTTCGTATAGATTTTCTTGATGGGATGGTCGGCGGCAAGCTCCCGCTGCTCCCGTCCACGGAGATTCCCGACTTGGCGGCAGGTGCGCCCGCGCCTGTCGTTCGGCGCGTAGCCGCTGCAATATTTTGTATGCCGTGCGTCGGCGGTCAGAAACCATTTCCCGCAGACGGCACATTTTCTCGGCGCGTGTCCGACGCATAAACCTTCAAAAAGATCGGCGCGGAACATCCCAACGAAGGATACAAAATGCATCCGCTTGACAAGCTGCGCCTGCGTATTTCCGGGACGGATCGCGGGGACATACTGCACCGTCGCATTGGTCAGCGCCATCCATGAGGGATTGCTTTCCTCCAGAGTCGCATTTTCCTTAAAAAACTGCCCGAATGTAGCGGCGTATCCCGCAGGCGTTCGTATTTCGGCATTCTCTTGCAGAAATTCCGCAAACGCCGTCATAGTTTTCTTGTACTGGTGCAGGGAATAGCTCAAATGCCCCAGCACCGGAATGACCCGAACCAGCAGCGCCGCCAAGGGATGCGCTCCTGTGATATTGCTGACTGCCTGCTGCTCCATCGGGAGCTGCAAATACTCGTTCAGCTCGGTAAATGCTTCCTCGGAAAACGCCTGCATGAGAAACGCTTCAAACTGCTTTCTGTCCAAGCGGGAGAACGGTTGGACATCATGCAGCGCATGAATGATGGTCTGTCCCGCCTCCTGCGCTTTCGGAAGAAGCTGCCTATCCACATTCTTTGCCCCGATGCCGGTCAGCAGCAGATTCAAGGTCATGCACGGCGCGTCCAACTGCGCAATCGTTTCGTCTGGGATATTCAGTACCGCACAGCCAATCGTGCCGGTCGGCATGACGCTGCCTGCGTAGGTTACGGTATCCTGCCAGAAATCCAGAGACAGCACATTGTGACGGATAAGCTCCTGTGCCATGCTGCACCCTCCTGTCATGTTTTTCTATTTTCATTATACCATGCAGACGGGAACGTGGAAAGACCTGTCATGTTTTTTGAAATGAACTTGTCATTCCATCCGCCTGTTTTTTACGAATCCGAACATAAAGTAGGCAGAGAGGTGCGAAAGCCGCCGCTCAAATCTATTTTACGGAGGATAACGCATGAATTGTTTTCAGAACGTCAAATATGGCGTAAGCTGCCGGGAGGCAGCGGAGCGGTACGGCGTGGAGGTCAACCACTGCGGCATGGCGCTCTGCCCGCTTCATAACGACCGGCATCCCAGCCTGTATGTGGCAGACGACCACTATTATTGCTTCGCCTGCGGAGAACACGGCGATGTGATTGATTTTGTAAGCAAGCTGTTTCGGCTCTCGCTGTATGATGCAGCGCAGAAGCTGGCAGCTGACTTTCGCCTCACCCCGGACAAGCCGCCCAGCGCAGCGGCGCTCCACGCAAAGTGCATCCAAACAGAAGCACAGCAGCTCAGAGAAAACGAGCGGCTGTGCTTTTCTATTCTATCCGATTACGCCCGTGTCCTGCGGAGATGGAAAGCGTGGTATGCGCCGCAATCACCAGCAGAAGCACCGGATAAGCGGTTCGTGGAAGCCTGTCACAAACTCGACCAGACAGAATACTACTTGGATATTCTGTGCGCAGGTGATTCCTATGAACGTGCCGAAGTGGTTAGTTATCTGCTTACAGATGGTCGGCTGGACAAACTCAAGGAAAAAATCAATGGGAGGGATGCTGCGTGAGCAAAAAATATGAAGGACTGAATTTTCCAGCATGGTTCGATGGCAAGGATGTCAATGAGGCGGCTTTTTGCCGGGAGTTTCTATCAAAGAACAAGCTCATCTATGCGGATAACGCATTTTTCACACCGGATGGACGGCTGACAGGCCCGCTGCTGCTGAAAGAGAAAATCTATGCCGAGCTGGAGTGCTGTGCTGCAAAGAACATTCCGCGCACCATTTCCAATATCGTGGAGATCATGAAGCTGGCGGCTCATGCAGGGAGCTTCCCGCCGAAGCCGAATGAGATTCATGTGCAGAACGGGACGCTTCGCATCGACGGCAGCTTTCTTGCGGGACGGCCTGAGATCGTGCGCAGCCGGTTTCCCATTGCTTACAATCCGCAGGCGGAGGAGCCGATTGTCTGGCTGCGTTTTCTCTCCGACCTACTTTACCCGGAGGACATTCCCATCTTTCAGGAATACATCGGCTATTGCCTCATTCCCAGCACCAAGGGGCAGCGCATGATGATCCTCAAGGGCGAGGGCGGCGAAGGAAAATCGCAGATCGGTCCTGTGTTGGCGCGGCTGTTTGGCTGCAATATGAAGGACGGCAGCATCGCAAAAATCTCCGACAACCGGTTTGCCCGCGCCGATCTGGAGCACATTCATCTTCTTGTGGATGACGATATGAAAATGGAGGCTCTGAAGCAGACCAACTATGTCAAATCCATCGTTACCGCACAGGGCAAGATGGATCTGGAACGCAAAAGCGTCCAGAGCTATCAGGGGTGGATGTATGCCCGGCTGCTGGCATTCTCCAATGGCGATCTGCAATCCCTCTACGACCGCAGCAACGGCTTTTACCGCCGCCAACTGATCCTGACCACAAAAGAGAAGCCTGCCAATCGTGTGGACGATCCTGACATTGCCGAGAAGATGAAGCGAGAGGTCGAGGGCATTTTTCTCTGGGCGTTTGAGGGTTTGCAGCGGCTTGCGGCAAACAGCTTCCGATTTACGGAAAGCCCCCGGACGCTGAACAATCGGGAGTACGTCAAGCGTGACGCCAACAATGCCATCGACTTTATGGAGTCAACCGGCTATATCCGGTTGAAAGCGGATATGTCTGTCACCTCCAAGGAACTGTATGCCATTTATGGAATCTGGTGCGATGAGAATGGGCTGACACCCATCCGGCAGCGCTCGTTCAGCGATTTTCTGATGCGGAATCTGAAAACGTACAATCTGGAGCATACGAATACCGTCACGAACGCCACCGGGCGCAGAGTGTGGGGCTATCTCGGTATCGAGCCGTTGATCAGTCCCCGTATATCTGAGAATTGGGGCAAATCGCTATGTACGTATGTACCGGAAAGCTGACGCGCACCCAATCGTGAACAAATCTGCCCATGCCGTGAAATGCTGCATGCCCTGCACCGCCGGTACATATGTACACAGCGAAATACCGCAATTCTGCTATGTACAGAGTGCCCGTGAGATGCCAAAAACGGCACAGTATAATCAATCCTTGTGAAATTCATGAAAATTTTCACTGTAAGCCAAACACAATGCACCGTCCGGTGATTCACCAAAGTGTGAAGCCGCTGCACCGGGATGTGGTATATCCCACCGTTCCGCATGACCTCGCCCAGAACGATGAAGCTGATAGGGTGTTGCTACGTATAGGGCATCATAGGCGGAAATCTGAGCGGATTTGTGGCATGGCAGTTTTTTCACTGACAAGTACACCGGCATCACCGATACGAAACCACACTACACGAAATTACGGAGGTAAAAATTGATGAAATCCAATCTGAGAAACGAAATCAAGTCGTACATCGTCCGTCAGGGAATGACCATGCAGGAGGTGGTCGATCTGCTGCATGACGAACATGGCTGGTCTGACAGCGTATCCAACCTGTCCAACAAGCTCCAGCGGGAGTCCCTGCGCTATGTTGAAGCCGTCCAGCTTGCCGATGCGTTGGGATATGAAATCGTCTGGCAGCGAAAGAAACGCTGACGATCCGAAAACATCCCGAAAGTCCCACCGGGACTAAGGGCGCACTTCTATACATGGTCAAGCCCTGTATGTGCGTCCTGCGGAGCCAATCACCCGGACAGTTGCGTGTCCGGGCTGTTTTGCGTCACTTCGTTCCGAACAAGAGGCTGCACCCCTTGCGACGCCTGCGCGTCTATCCCTGCCCACTTTGCAGCGGAAACCATCTGCTGACGCAGACAATTTCCACTGCAAAGTCAGAACAACTATTTCACTCATTTCGAAGGAGGTCACACAATGCCAAAACAGAAAACCCTTGCCGAGCTGAATGCCGAGAAAGAAAAAATTGAGCAGCAGCTTGCACAGGAACAGCACAAGAAGCAGCGTCTGGAAAACCGAATCGCCTACTATGAGCGCGGCGACCGAACCAAACGCGCACACAACCTGATCGTTCGCAGTGCGGATATGGAAAGCATTGCCCCGCTGGCGAAGCTGTTGACACGCGCTGAGTTTTACGCCTTTGCCGAAAAGGTCTTTGACCTGCCGGAGGTCAAAGGTCTGCTCATGGAAGCGGTCAACGAACACAACCGGTCTGAACAGAAAGAGGGGTGCTGAGTATCGCGTTATTCCATTTTCATGTAACCCAGATCAAGCGCAGCGCGGGACAATCCGCCGTGGCGTCTGCCGCCTACCGTGCCGGAGAAAAGCTGCACAGCGAGTATTACGGCGAGGACAGCGACTACTCCCGAAAGGGCGGTGTGATCTGTTCGGAAATCCTGTTGCCATCCCACGCCCCGCCAGAGTACGCAGACCGTGAAACGCTCTGGAACGCCGTAGAAAATGCCGAGCGCGGCAAGAAAGCGCAGCTTGCCTACAGCTTCGATATTGCCTTGCAGAACGAGTTTTCCATGCAGGAGAACATCGACCTTGCAAGGCAATTTTTATTGGACAATTTTGTGAGCCGCGGCATGGTGGTGGACTTCGCTGTGCATCAGCCAGACAAGGTGGACGGCGGCATTTCCAATCCACACTTTCACGTCATGTGTCCCATCCGTCCCATCGAGCCAGACGGCAGATGGGGCAATAAGCAACGGCGGGAATATGTGCTGGACGAGCATGGGGAGCGCATCCAGGACGAAGCAGGAAACTATGTGTTCAACGCTGTGCCAACCACCGATTGGGGCAAGCCGGAGACGCTGGAAGAATGGCGGCAGGCGTGGGCTGATCTGTGCAATCAGAAGTTTGCGGAGAAAGGTTTGGATTGCCGGATCGACCACCGCAGCTATGCCCGTCAAGGCATTGAACAGATTCCTACCGTCCACGAGGGACCGTCTGTCCGCGCGATAGAAGCAAAGGGCATCCGCACGGACAAGGGTGATCTCAACCGCTGGGTTCGCAAAACCAACGCCATGCTGCGGGAAGCAAAGAATAAAATTGCCTCTCTGCTGGAATGGCTGAAAGCGGTTAAGGAAGAACTCTCCAAGCCGCAGCCGCCTATGCTGAACGATCTGCTGATGACCTATTACAATAACCGCAATAAGGGCGCATACAGCACAAAGGCCAAGACAGCCAACTTACAGCGGTATGCGGATGCGTTTCGCTTTTTACAGGCGAAGCAGCTTTTTACCACCGATGATCTGGATACCGCGCTCCATTCCATGCAGAACAGCATCAACGCAATGAAGGCCTCTGTCGGGGAAAAGCAATCCCGCATCAAGGAGCTGGACGAGCTGCTGCGCATGGTGGACTACTACAAGTCCGGCAAGCCCGCTGCGGATAAGCTGAAATCCATCCGTTTTGAAAAATCCAGACAGAAATACAAGTCGGAGCATGACGATACGCTGCGGACGTTCTACATGGCAGAGCGCAAGCTGAAACCGTATTTCAAGGATGACAAGCTGCCCATCACCGCATGGCGCAAAGAGCGGGAGCAGTTGGAGCGGGGATACAAGGACATTCAGACAGAGCTTTCACCGCTTTATGCCGACGTCAAAAAGCTCTGGGCCATTCATTACAACATCTATGAAGTGCAGCATGAGCAGGAGCGGCAGCAGACACAACGGCGCAGCCGTAAAAACGAAATAGAATTATGAGAAAGGAATCGTATATGGGAAAAATTATCAGCATTGGCGAAATCAACCGTGCCGTGATGGAGGGGAAAGACGATTTGGTCTTTGAGCTTTGCAAGGCCTTTGACCATGAGAGCTGCTTTAATCCGATCTTTGACCCGCCGGAGTCCTTTTTGCAGGAGTGCGAGGCCTATTGGAACAGGCGAAGCCCCTTCTGCAAAACCGTGGAGCGCAAGATTGGAAACACATGGTACACCATTGAAACCGTCTGTGACGGAACCGAGCCGCTTACCGCCAAGGTAAAACGGCTCATTTTTTCTGACCGGGAGGTGGCTTGTTAATGACAGTGACACAAAACTATGGTAATATGAAAATAAGCACACCGATTCTGTCGGCTGACCCGAACGTGAAGGAGGACGTTATGACGGATCAGCAAAAAATTACGATACTCTACTGCCGCCTCAGCAACGAGGATTCGCAGGATGGCGAGTCGAATTCGATACAGAATCAACGCGAGCTTTTAACCAGATACGCACGAGATCATGGCTACACGAACCTGAAAGTGCTGGTGGATGACGGTTATACCGGTACGAACTTCCAGCGCCCTGGCGTACAGGAGGGCTTTGAACTGGTAAAGCAGGGATTGGTAGGCTGCTGGCTTTGCAAAGACCTATCTCGCTTTGGTCGTGATTACCTGACTGTAGGCCAGTACACCGACATCATCTTCCCCAGCTACGATGTGCGCTTCATTGCCATCAACGACGGCGTGGACAGCCAGCGCGGGGACGGTGAGGGCTTTGCCGCAATCCGCAACTTATTTAACGAGTGGTATCCAAGAGATACCTCCAAGAAAGTCCGCATCAGTCTGCGTCAGCGCGGCACCAGCGGCAAGCATCTGGGCAAACCGCCCTACGGCTACCGCTGCGACCCGAACGACAAGGATAAATGGATTCTGGACGAGGAAGCCGCGCCGGTTGTCAAGCGCATCTTTGACCTCTGCATTGACGGCAAAGGCCCGGAGCAGATTTCGCGGATTCTTGAAAGGGATCAGGTTCTCACGACCAAGGCGCTGTATGCCAGCCGTAAGGGAAAGCCGCTGCCCAAGAACCCGCATGGCTGGAGCGATCAATCCATCGTCGGGATTCTGGAACGGCAGGAATACACCGGATGCACCTGCAATTTTAAGACCTACTCCAAGTCCTACAAGCTGAAAAAGCGGATTCCAAACGAGGCGGAGAATATGTTCATCGTGCCAGACACGCAGGAGGCTATCGTTTCTCAGGCGCAATGGGATAGAGTACAGGAGCTGCGCAAAAACAAACGCCGTCCCGTGAAAGCGGAACGGCAGGGATTATTCGCAGGACTGGTCTACTGTGCAGACTGCGGCAGCAAGCTTCATTTCGCCACCTGCAAGGGCTTTGAGGGCAAGCAGGATCATTATCGCTGCTCCAAGTACAAGAGCGGACGGGGCGAATGCAGCGCACACTATATCCGGGAAGATGTACTGCGGGAACTGGTACAGGAACGGATTCAGGCGGTCAACGAGTACATCCGCAGCGATGTGGAGGGCTTTCAGGAGGAGTGGCTGCATTACCGCCGCGCCGATCAGGAACGAGACATCCGGGAAGATCAGAAGCGCATGGAGCAGGCAAAAAAGCGCCTTGCCACCCTCGATGTGGTCATGTCCCGGCTCTATGAGGACTACGCCCTCGGTGAGATCAGCAAGGAAAAGTACTAGAAGATGACTTCTGATTATGAAGCGGAGCAGGAACGGTTAAAGCTCGAAATTGAAACAACGGAAGAATGGGTTGAACAGCGGCAGGCGATGGGCGACGATCTGGACGCTTTCATTGCGCTGACGAAAAAGTATGTGGATGTCACGGAGCTGACGCAGACGATTGTCAACGAGTATATCAGGAAGATCGTCATTCATGCACCGGACAAGTCTGGCGGCAAGCGCCGACAGAAGGTGGAGATTTTCTTCAACTTCGTGGACGATGTGGAGATCCCCGTGCTGGCAGAACCCATGATCGCAGAATCTACCCTTGGACGCAGAAAAACGGCGTGACCTTTACGGTCACACCGTCCTCTGCCCCAACCGCAAGACAAATAGTTCCTTACGACTGTTAAGCCTTGAGATTGCAAGACTTTTACTCTGTCATGCCATATCAGAATAGATTTCCCGCCTTCCGCAAGAAGAATCACTTGATTCTTCGTCGCATAACAATTGGAGCATATGCGATGCTTCCTTTCCCGCGGGCAACTGCTTACAATAGTCTTATTGCTTAAAAGGAGATGAGACTATGCCAAAAGAATATCCCGCTGAATTCAAGGCCAAGATTATCAAGCGTTACCAAAAGGGAGAATCCATTCAATCGCTCAGTCAGGAATTGCATATCGCGCAAAGCACACTCTACGACTGGAGAAGAGAATACTGTTCCATCAAAACAGCAAATCGTACCTACACGCCAAAAGAGTTCGACACCCTTTCAAGGCGGCTGGAAAAGCTGGAGCATGAACTGGAGATCATTCGGCTCACTGGGTACATATCAAATGTGCCCTTGCAGAAAAAGCTGGTCTTCTTGGAAAGTCTCTACCAAAAGTCAGACAACCCGTATAGTGTTTACGAGCTCTGTGAAGCGTTGGATGTTGCCCGCGGAACCTTCTACAACCACATCTTCCGCCGAGCCGACCGCAGCAAGCGCGATCAAGAGCAGGCGCGGCTTATGCGGCTGGTACAGCAGGTTTTTGATGACAGTGCCCAGCGATTCGGCGCCGAAAAGATTCGCATCGCTCTGACCGAAAGCGGCATCCGGGTCAGCACCAAACGCATCGCGGCGATCATGCAAGAGCTTGATCTGCACAGCATCCGCCCAGACGCAAAAAAGCAATTCAAGAAGCGTCAGCAGTACAAAAAACAGAATCTACTGGAGCAGCAGTTCACCGCGGAGCGTCCCAACCAGATCTGGGTCAGCGATATTACATACTTCAAAATCAACGACTACTGGCTCTACTTTTGTATGATCCTCGACCTTTTCTCCCGCAGGGTCATCGGCTATCGGGTGTCCCGCAACGCAAGCACTCATCTGGTCACAAGCACCTTCCGGGACGCCTATCAAGCACGAGGCAATCCCATCGGGCTGACCTTTCACAGCGATCGCGGCGCACAGTATACCTCAGCCACGCTTACGGAACTGTTGCAAAAATGCGGTGCGAAACAGTCCTTTTCCGCTACAGCACGGCCCCATGACAACGCGGTCGCCGAAGCGTTCTTTGCTTCCTTCAAAAAAGAGGAGGCGTACCGCAGGGAGTACACCTCGGAGCAAAGCTACCGCAAAAGCGTGGCACAATATGTCCAATTCTATAATGAGCTGCGTCCCCATCGGACCTTAAAATACAAGACCCCACAGGCATTTGAGGAGGCGTACTGGGCGAGTTTATCGTAAAACTGTGTTCAAATAACGACTTTGCGTAAAAATAT
>OGNF01002188.1_pt1 | contig 15420 bp, 5 predicted proteins | sample 1573321 | NCBI WGS metagenome assembly OGNF01 (sample SAMEA2581911, study PRJEB24529) | metagenome | biome: Human gut stool | place: China | collected 2011
ATGTCCGCGAAGTGCCGGCGCGGGGCTGTGAAGTTTTTCCGGCAGACCGGTCCGCTTTGTCGGGCAGGGGCAAAACAGATTCTTTTTTGCAAAGAAAGGCACAGCATCTGCAAATTATTATCAAAATAAGTTCGGGATTACCGCTAACTTTGCATTCGTGAAACCGGGCAGGTGCAGCGGGTCTGCAACTGTGGCCGGCAGGAGGTAACAAACGATAGAAAAATACGGATGAAAAAGAAATTGTGCGGCCTGTTGCTGATGTGCTCGTTGGGGTTCGTTGCGGCAATGGGAAAGGGAGAAGCCCGCGATGTGGTGCTTTGGTATGACTCGCCGGCCCGCAACTGGAATGAGGCCCTGCCTGTGGGCAACGGCCGTCTGGGCGCGATGGTTTTCGGAGGTGCGCTGCAGGAGCAGATTCAGTTCAACGACAATACATTGTATAGCGGTGAGCCTTCGGTGGCTTTCAAGGATATTCACGTAACGCCGGCGCAGCGGGACGAAGTGGTGCGCCTGATGCGTGCGGGTGAGTTTGTGCAGGCCCAGCAGCTGGTCTGCAAGAACTGGCTGGGCCGTTTGCACCAGTATTACCAGCCCTTCGGCGACCTGTATATCCGGCAGCGGGGCGGGAAGGTGGACCGCTACCGTCGCGAGCTTCATCTGAACCGGGCGGTGACGACGACCACGTATGAGGTGGACGGCGTCAGATGCGAACGCCAGGTGTTTGCCTCTCATCCCGACGGTGTGCTGGTGGTCCGCATGAAGTGCGACCGTCCCCGGGGGCTCGACCTTACGCTCCGCTTCGGCTGTGTGCATCCCACGGCCCGTTTCCTCCATCGCGACGGCCGTCTGGTGCTTCGGGGACAGGCGCCGGGTTATGTGGAGCGCCGCTCCTTTGCCACCATGGAGAGTTGGGGCGACCAGTACAAGCATCCGGAACTCTATGACAGCCAGGGGCGAAGAAAGTTTGATAAATATGTGCTTTATGGCGACGAGATAGAAGGAAAGGGCACTTTCTTTGAGGCACAGCTGCTGCCGGTGCTTCCGCATGGAGGCCGGGTGGAAGTCTGCGACAGCGTTCTCCGCGTCAGCGACACCGATGAAGTGTATTTCCTGCTGGGCGCCGCCACCAGTTTTAACGGATTCGACAAGAGTCCGAGCCGCGAGGGGCTCGACCCTTCGCGCCTGGCTTCCGAGGCTGTGGAGCAGGCTGCCAGGCATAAGTACGGACAGCTGTTGCGGCGGCACAGTGAGGACTTTTCCAGTCTCTTCGACCGTGTGCAGCTGGTGCTCCCTTCCGATGCCGCGCAGCAGGCGATGCCGACGGACCGTAGAGTGGAAGCCTTCGGCAGCCGTCCCGACCCCGACCTGAGCGCCACGCTCTTCCAGATGGGCCGGTATCTGATGATTTCCGGTTCGCGCGAAGGCGGGCAGCCGCTCAATCTGCAGGGCATCTGGAACAAGGAAATCGTTCCGCCCTGGAACTGCGGCTATACGATGAATATTAATCTGGAAATGAACTACTGGCCGGCTGAGGTGACCCAGCTCTCCGAATGCCATGAGCCGCTCTTCCGCCTGATTGACGAACTGGCGGTGACGGGCGGCGAACTGGCGCGGAGCATGTATGGCGCCCGAGGCTGGGTGGGCCATCACAATACTTCTATCTGGCGTGAGGCCATGCCCAACGACAATGTGCCTTCCGCTTCGTTCTGGCCGATGGTGCAGGGATGGCTCACCAGTCATCTTTGGGAGCACTATCTGTTTACGGCCGACGAGGATTTTCTGCGCCGCCGGGCTTATCCGCGCATGAAGGGAGCCGCCGAATTCTTTGCCGACTGGCTGGTTGACGACGGAGAGGGACATCTGGTGACGCCGGCAGGCGTTTCGCCCGAAAACTGGTTTCGCACCCCTTCCGGCGAACGGTGTGCCGTCAGCATGGGGCCCACCATGGATATGGCCATTATCCGCGAGAATTTCACACGTACGATTGAGGCGTCGCGACGGCTGGGCGTCGATGCGGACCTGCGTCGCGAGCTGGAGGACAAACTGGCCCGCCTGCTGCCTTACCGCATCGGGCGGAACGGAGGGTTGCAGGAATGGATGTATGACTTTGCCGAAACGGAGCGCACCCACCGCCATCTGTCCCATCTCTACGGCCTCCATCCCGGCGACCAGATTACGCCCGGCGCAACGCCCGAACTGTTCCGTGCCGTGAAGCGGAGCCTGGAATTGCGCGGCGATGCGGCCACGGGATGGTCGATGGGCTGGAAAATAAACATGTGGGCCCGCCTGCTGGACGGCGACCACGCTTACCGCATCATTGCCAACCTGTTCAATCCGGTGGGATTCGGAAAGGGACGGAGCGGCGGCGGACTTTACCGCAATCTGCTGGATGCCTGCCCGCCCTTCCAGATTGACGGCAACTTCGGCTACACGGCCGGTGTGGCCGAGATGTTGCTGCAGAGCCATGCCGGATTCCTGCACCTCCTGCCGGCGCTGCCCGGTGTGTGGAGCGAGGGGAGTGTGACCGGCCTGCGTGCGCGCGGCGGCTTCGAGGTGGCCATGGAGTGGGCGCAGCGGCGGCTGACGTCGGCCCGTGTCAAGGCCGTGGCCGGCGGTCCGTGCGTGCTGCGCAGTGCCACACCCTTCGTGGTGGTGCGGAAAGGGCGTGAGCAGCGTGCCGCCGGTCCTCTCCGTAACGAGATATATGGTTACTATGAGGCGGAAGTGCAAATGGAAAAAGGTGAAGAAATATGGATAAAATCTGTTTGAATATGAAGAAATATCTGATGAGTGTATGCCTCCTGCTGGCGGCTGCCCCGCTGTGGGCCGGCGCCGACGCCGGGAAGATTCCCATGTCGCAGGTGATTGACAAGGGACTGGCCACGGCTACGGCCCATGCGCTGCGCATGGCGAAGGCTTTGGAAAAGGAAGAGGGACGGTTGCCGAAGTGCACCAAGGACGGACGCCTCGTAACGAGCGACTATTCCTGGTGGTGCAGCGGTTTTTTCCCTGGCGAATTGTGGTATCTCTATGAGAACTGCCGCAGCGCCGAACTGAAGAAGTATGCCGAACTTTATACCGACAGGGTGGAGCCGGCCAAGAACAAACGCAGCACGCACGACCTGGGCTTTATGCTCAACTGCAGTTTCGGCAACGGATGGCGGCTGACGGGCAATCCGCGTTACCGCGAGGTGATGCTTACCGGTGCGCGTACGCTGGCCCGCCGCTATAACGAACGGGTGGGGCTCATCCGTTCCTGGGACTTCAACAGCCGGCAGTGGCAGTATCCCGTCATCATTGACAACATGATGAATCTGGAATTTCTCATGTGGGCCGGCAAGGAACTGAAGGACGACCGTTTCTGCGACATGGCGGTGTCGCATGCCCGGAAAACGAAGAAATATCATTTCCGCGACGACTACAGCTGTTTCCACGTGGTTTCCTACGACACCCTGACCGGAAAGCCTCATGTGCGGCAGACCCACCAGGGACTGGCCGACAATTCGGCCTGGGCACGCGGACAGGCGTGGGCGCTTTATGGCTATACGATGATGTACCGCGAGAGCGGGCGGAAGGAGTTCCTGCGTCAGGCCCGTCATGTGGCCGACTATCTGATGCATCACCCTGCGATGCCGGCCGACAAGGTGCCCTACTGGGATTTCGACGACCCGAAAATCCCCGATGTGCCCCGTGATGCGTCGGCGGCGGCCATCATGGCGTCCGCATTGATAGAACTGAGCGAACTGACGGGCGGGAAGGACGGCGAGGCCTATCTGGCCTTTGCCGAAGACCAGCTCCGCTCACTCACGTCGCCTGAATATCTGGCACCGGTGGGCTATAATGCCAACTTTGCCCTGATGCACAGCACCGGCAACATGCCGTCCAAAAGCGAAGTGGACGTTCCCTTGAGCTATGCCGACTATTATTATGTAGAGGCGCTCATACGCCTCAAGCGGCATTACGGCATCCCCGCGCTTCCCTCGGGGCAGGACGACCGTCAGGTCTGGGTCAGGGAAGCCGTGCGCATCATGCATCCCGTGCTCTACCATCTCAGCCGCAACACGTTGAAGAAGTACATGCCCTATCACGGAACGGAATACCGTCACCAGTTTGCGCATCTCGAAGCGGTGGGACGCCTGATTTGCGGCATTGCTCCCTGGCTTGAACTGGGTCCCGACGAAACGGAGGAAGGCCGTCTGCGGGCCAAGTATATTGACATGGCGGTCAAGGGGCTTGCCAACGCCGTAGACCCGTCGGCTCCCGATTATCTGGCCTTTGCGCGCCCTTATCAGTCGCTGGTCGATGCCGCCTTCCTGGCCGAGGGCCTGTTGCGTGCGCCGCGTCAGCTTTGGGGCAACATGGATGCCGTCACCCGCGAGCGGATGCTGACGGAACTGCGGCGCAGCCGGAGCATCAAGCCCTTTGAAAACAACTGGCTGCTCTTTGCTTCCGTCATCGAAGCCGCCCTGCTCGAATATGGCGGCGAGTGTGACGAGGCGCGGCTGACCTATGGCGTGGAGAAATTCCGCAACCAATGGTATAAGGGCGACGGACTTTATGGCGACGGTCCCAGCTATCATCAGGATTATTACAACAGTTTTGTCATCAATCCCATGCTGACCGACGTGTTGCGTGTGATGAAAAAGCACGGCATCAAGGGGGCCGACTTCCTGCCGAAGCAGGAGCAGCGTCTGTCGCGCTATGCCGCCATCCTGGAGCGCATGATTTCGCCCGAAGGGGCTTATCCCTGTGTAGGCCGTTCGATTACTTACCGTTTCGGCGCTTTCCATGCGCTGGCGCAGGCTTCGCTGCTGCATCTGTTGCCGGGCAACGTGTCGCCGGCCCAGGTGCGCTGTGCGCTGACGGCCGTCATCAGGCGCCAGATGTCGGCACCCTGGACCTATGATGCCGACGGATGGCTCACCGTGGGCTATGCCGGGGCACAGCGCGGCATGGCCGAAGAATATATCAATACCGGCAGTGAATACCTCTGTTCCTTCGGACTGCTGCCGCTCGGTCTGCCGGCTTCCGACCCGTTCTGGAGCGAACCCTATACGGAGTGGACCGGACTGAAGGCATGGAAGGGCATTGACGTGCCGGCCGACCACGCGCTGTAGAGCCCGGCGGTGACTTCCGGACTGCCGGTCATGGCCGGACGGAAGGGGAAAAGCCTTGTTGTGAGGCGGTCGTTCCCCCTTCCGTCCGGCTTTTCTGCTGCTTTCGGGACGGGAAAAGAGCGGTTGCGGCGGGGAGTCCGGCGTTTTCCGCTTCTCCGATATTGCCTGGTGCCGGCAGATTTTTCAGAAAGTACAATAAGAACATCGCAAGGCGGAGAACGGATGTCCTGAAGTACTGGAGAAATTCCGGAGATACCGGCCGGCTTTTCTGTTGGCTTTTGGTGAAAAACGGCCTGGCTGCTACCATGGAAAATGCCGTATAAAAGAAAATGTTGCTGCCTCTTTTTCTTACAAAAAAATACAATTTGCAAAATTTTGCAAACAACCTGCAAAGTTTTACAAAGATTCCTCCTTTTTTTCCTCTATATTTGCAATATTCAATACGAAATTCCTTTTGGCCATATAGGATTGTAACCGACTGAATGCCTTATTGTTTAACCTCGTGTAAATAACTGTGAAATGAAAAAGGAATTTACTTGTATTTTCATGATGCTGTGTTGCTTCTTGCAAGCATCATGGGCTCAGACCGGATGGGATTTCGGTGAGAGCAGTGTGGAGGAAATCGTCGGAGGCCCCGATAAGTATTACATAATCCAGCAATCGTATAATCCCAACGGGCAGTCGTCCAACGGCTACCTGAACAGCGGGGCGGGCGGTGTGCTTGCTGCCCCCGATTCCACTTGTGTTTACAGTTTCATAGAGGTAGGCACGAAGGAGTATGGCGGACAGAGCTATCCCGTTTACGTGTTGAAAAGTTATGCCAACGGCAAGTATCTGAACAAGACTTCCGAGAAGTATGGCACACTTGACAAGGCTTTCAAGTTCACGGCCCGGAAGGGCGTCCTCTATGAAGACGCGGGCACTGATGTGGACGACTGGGCCATCTATTCCAATTATGTCTATTATCAGCAGTGTGTAGATGCGGGCGCATGGGTGCTTTGCAGCAGTACGGAGAGGGACTATATCAGCATCAATGAGAATCCCGCCTTTTATCCCTATGTGTCGACCAACAACTGGATTATCTATGAGGCTACCCAGCGCGAATTGTCTGCCTATGAGAAATTTGAACAGATTTATGAGCAGTATTTCGCAGTAGAGGTCAATTCGGAGAATTATCCGGTGGGCACAGGCGTTGGCTGCATCACACAGGAAATGTATGATGAATTGTCTTCTGTGTATGCAGAAGCGACTGCGGCCAGGAACAATCCGGCGACGTCTGATGCCGAATATGACCGCATCCGGGGAAATATCCTTACCGTTTTCGAAAAGTATGCGCAGAATGTTGTTCCCCTTGTTGCGGGATATTATGTGCTGGTCAACAACAATCTGTTCTCGGCAGCCTATGATGAGGGCGGCAGCTACGCCCGGTGCAGCATGGGTAAGTCAGCTCCCGACGAGTGGAATCTGGAAACTTCCAACCATATCTGGGAACTGGTGGATGCCGGAGAGCCCGGAAAGTTCTACATCAGAAACTTCAAGACGGGCCGTTATTTGGGAAAATCCCGTGGAGCGGACCTGGCCTTCCCGTTTGTCGACACTGAAAGTGTGCCGTTTACCATAGAAAACAGCCACGGAGTCTGGTTTGCCATTTATGAGGGAAAAAGTTCGGTGGGTTGCCAGGACGATGGCTACATCCGTACCCTTTCCGACGCCAGCAAACTGATGTGGCGCTTCGATATGCTGGATCCGGACGTCCTTGCCGGCCTGAAAGAACAGGTGGACCAGATTCACCGGAATGAGAGTCTGGCACAGCTGGTGGAACTTGCCAAAAACGACGTAGCTTCCGTGCAGACCATCAGTGGCATTACTTTTGACGGCAACTACAAGAGCAATGCGCCGGGGCTGGTCAATACGCTCGAAGGAGCCAACTCTGTTGAGCCATTGCCCAGTTACAGCGACGAAAGGAATCTTTTTGACGGCGACCTTCAGACGCTTTATCACACCGCATGGAAAACGGAGTCGGCCATACCCGATGACGACTGGAACTGGATTCAGGTGGACCTCGGGCGCGAGCTGCAGGAATTCTATGTCAAGTTCTCCCACCGTCACGACGGCAGCGGCAACAGTCCGACCGTCATTTCCTTCGTAGCATCCGAAGATGATGACCTGGAGGCTCCTCAGTGGCTTGACACCTTATATAAGGATACGGTGATATACCAGTATTCCACGCCTTATCCCGCCGGGGCAAAGGATTCCACCACCTATGTGGGGAAAATCGCACTCAAGCGTCCGGCACAGCATATCCGCATGGTGGTGCACAATACGTTCTACAATACCCCGACCAACTTCGGTCCACGCTGGTGCGTAAGCGAACTCCGCTTCTATGATGCTGCGGAATGTACGGAAAATCCGCGTCTGGCTTTGATGCCGAAGGAAGTAAGAGACAATCTGGACAGTTGGATTGCCAAGGCTGAGGAGGAAGTGAAGGCCAATGCCGCCACGCAGGCCACCTATGACGCCCTCGAAGCCGCGCTCGATGCCTTCTGGGAAGCTTATCCCGACCCGGCCGGACTGGAAAGTGCCCTTGATGCGGCACAGGCCAAGGTGGACGCTGCTGACGAAAGCAAGGCAGAACCCGGTTACTTCCGCGAGGGCGCAAAGGCTGCCATGCAGGAGGTTATCGACGGATTGCGCGAGGAACTGGCTTCGAAGATTTTCTCACTCGACGAGCTGGAAGCCGCACGGAAACGTCTGGATGCCGGATTGCAGGAATTCTATGCCAAGATGTATGTGCCCGAAGCCGGCAAGGTGTATCGCATTGCCAACGTAGCCGGATTCAACGAGGACGGCAGTGAAGTCAGCCAGAACGGCGGCCTGCTCGCTACGCTGAATGCCGACATCAACGATGCCGCTGCATGGGGCTATGATATTCAGGAAGACGCGGAGGAACGTTTCAATACCTTGTGGTACATGGAGGCCGGCGAAGATGGCTATGCGTTCAGAAATCTGGCCAACGGCTTCTACCTGAAGAATACTTTCGACGGAATGACCGAGGAAGAGGTGGAGACTGAAATCGAAGAAGTGACCGACGAGCCGGGCCGCCGCATCCGTTACTCGAAGGAACCGAGCTATTTCAAGTTCCGTCCCGGCGTGAAGGCCGGCGACCTGATGCTGGCACTTGTGGAAGACCAGTTCCTGGCACTCAACAATTCCGGCTATGCCGTCCGCTATTTTACGGCCGACAATCCGGCCGGCCAGTTCCGCCTGGTGGAGGTGACCGACGACAACGGATTCACGCCTTCCTATAAGAAGGACGCCAAGGTGGGCGAGGCGCAGGTAATGAGCATCCCCTTCGACGTGGCTTATGTCTTCTCGAACAACTATACGGCCATGAAGGTGCTGGGTGTGAAGGAAGGTTATGTACAGTTGCAGGCTTATGCCGACGATGAAATCATCCCGGCCGGTACTCCGTTCATCATCAAGACCGATGCGGAAAATACGGAAGCCGGAACGAGTGCCGAGAATTTTGTGATGATTGACCTGGTGAACCAGAGTGTTGAGGAAAGTCTGAACCTGACCTATAACTATGAACCGGTGGTGCAGAACGGTTTGGTTTCCGCGCCTTGTGCGTTCACGCTGGAAGCTGGCTACGGTTACCTCTTCAGCGACAAGTTATTGGTTTCGGAAGGCGGTGAAACTGTGGCGGCCGGAACCGGATTCTTCAACAGCGAACTGCCGGCTACGGAGGACGAAGGAGAGTATGTCCTCGAACTGACCGGCCAGCTGACCGGTGAAGGCGTGGCTGTTGACGGTGTGGAAGTGGTGAAGAACCAGCCTGTCGATGTTTACACACTGGCCGGCGTGAAGATTCGTTCTGCTGTCAGAATGACGGAAGCTGTGAAGGGCCTGCCCAAGGGTATTTATATCGTCGGTGGAAAGAAAGTTCTCGTCAAGTGATGCAGACGGAGTTCCGTGAGCATTTAGGCTCGCCTGGGAACTGTTGTCCGACAGCATAATGTGGAGGCTGTCCTGGCGCAAAAGCCGGGGCTGCCTCTTTTTCTTGGGAAACCTTCGGGCAGGTTCCGGCTGCCGGCCGTCATCGCCGGGGCGTCGCGGGCAGTTTTTCCGGCATAAGGTACATCTGCCGCGCCGTGTCATTTTCCCTGGAAAAACACTCAGTACTTTCGGAAAAACAATCCTTACTTTAGAAAAAACTGTCAGTACTTTAGAAAATTCTGTCAGTACTTTTGTTTTTTCCCCGACGGAAGGCGGTGGCCGCACGGCCGGCGGGAAAAACGGCATCCTGCTGTTTCCCAATCGTCTGAACCCCTTCCACTGGTGCATGGAGGGCTTGTGCGGGCCTTGCCGGCTGGGGCCTGGACCGGATGCACGGCGGATGTCGGGCGGGAAGGGGCCGGACGCTCTCTTTTCGAGATATTATACATGTTAATCCCCGTTTTTATCCATTTTCTGCCCTTTCCGATATTTATAATTTTACGGATGAAAAACATGTCATATCCATCCAAACAGAAAATAGCCTATGAAAACCGGATGTTTCCTGACGGCGGCATTGTTGGCCTGCACGTCAGTTGTTGCACAGACGCAAAAGGTGTCGCTGGCCGGCGAATGGTCCTATCGTCTCGACCCGGCCGATGAAGGAGTGGCTGCAGCCTGGTATGCGTCGCCGCTCGACGGCAGCCTGCAGTTGCCGGGTTCTCTCACCACCAACGGCATCGGGAATGAGGTGGATGCCGCCACGCCGTGGGTGGGCTCCATGCACAACCGCATGTGGTATAACGACCCTGCCTATGCGCGCTACCGCGCCACCGGCAGCACCAAGGTGGTGTTCTGGCTGTCGCCGGAGAAATATTACCGGGGTGTGGCCTGGTATCAGAAGAAAGTGAACATCCCCCGAAAGTGGAAAAAACGGCGGGTGACCGTGCAGCTGGAGCGTTGCCACTGGGCCACCTCGCTTTGGGTGGACGGCCGGCCGGCGGGCTCGTGCAATTCGCTGTCGGTGCCCCACCGTTATGAACTGACGGATGTGGCGCCGGGCGAGCATCTGATTACCGTGCGGGTGGACAACCGTGCCACGGAGATTGCCGTAGGTCCTGACGCGCACAGCGTTTCGGACAACACGCAGGGTAACTGGAACGGCATGGTGGGCACACTGGAGCTGGAGGCGCGTCCGGAGGCCTGTGTGGACAACGTCCGCATCGAGCCGCTGCATGAGAGCCGGCGCGTCCGTGTGACGGTGGCCTATGACGCCCCGCAGGGCAAACCGCTGAAGGGGCGGCTGCGGCTGCAGGCCCGCCTGAAGGGGGCGGCATCCGGGACGCTCCCCGTGCAGGAGCATGCCGTGACGCTTTCGCCCGGCGGCGGGAACTGGACGTTTGACTACAGTCTGGCCGACTGTTACCGGACGTGGGACGAGTTCCAGCCCAACCTTTATGAGCTTACGGCCGAACTGGACACGCGCTGCGGCACCGATGTCTGCCGTGAGGACTTTGGCCTGCGCCGGCTGGGCACGGACGGCACGCAAATTACGGTCAACGGCCGGCCGGTATTTCTCCGCGGCACACTGGAATGCTGCATTTTCCCGAAAACGGGGTATCCGCCCACCGACAAGGCCGAATGGCTGCGCATCATGAACATTTGCCGCGCACACGGGCTGAACCATATCCGCTTCCATTCCTGGTGTCCGCCCGAAGCCGCTTTCTGTGCGGCCGACGAAACGGGCATGTACCTTTATGTCGAGTGTGGCGCCTGGGCACACGACATCGGCAGCGGCCTGCCCGTCGACAGCTTTATCATGGAGGAGAGCCGCCGCATTGTCCGCGAATACGGCAACCATCCTTCCTTCTGCCTCTTCTCCTATGGCAACGAACCGGGCGGGAAGAAGATGACCGAATATCTGCGTAACTGGGTCAACTATTGGAAGGCGGCCGACTCCCGTTTCCTCTATACGGCAGCCTCGGGCTGGCCGGCCATTGCCGAGAGCGACTGGCTCTGTCTGCCCGCACCGCGCATTCAGGGCTGGGGCGAGGGGCTGCGCAGCATCATCAATGGCCGTCGGCCGTCGGCCGATTACGACTGGCGCTCGCGGATATCGAAAACGCAGCCTACGGTGAGCCATGAAATCGGGCAATGGTGTGTCTATCCCGACCTGAAGGAGCGGGCGCAATATACCGGTGCCTACAAGGCCCTGAATTTCGACATCTTTGAGGATCGTCTGCGCGAAAACGGACTTTTCCATCTGGCCGACAGCTTCCTGCTGGCGTCGGGCAAACTGCAGACCCTCTGCTATAAGGCCGACATCGAGGCGGCCCTGCGCACGCCGGGATTCGGCGGCTTCCAGCTGCTTGACCTGCACGACTTTCCCGGGCAGGGCACGGCGCTGGTGGGTGTGCTCAACCCGTTCTGGGAATCGAAAGGCTACGTGACGCCGCAGGAATACAGCGAATTCTGCAATGCCGTGGTGCCTCTGGTGCGTCTGCCCCGCTACGTATATACTTCGGGCGACACGCTGAGGGCGCCCGTGGAACTGGCGCAGTATGCCGCCACCGACCTGCAGCTGCCCGTCAGCTGGCAGTTACTTTCGGCCGGCGGACGTGTGCTCCGGAAGGGCACGCTGGGCACCGTTGCCGCCCCCACCGGTCGGCTGACGCAGGCCGGAGAGCTTTGCGAAGTGTTGCACACCGATGCGGCACAGCAGTTGCAGCTGGTGGTCCGTGCCGGCAACTACGTGAACCGCTGGAACCTTTGGCTCTATCCGGCCGGCAGCGCCGCGCCCGGCGATGTGCTGGTCACTTCGCAGTTTGACGCGCAGGCGCGACAGTGCCTGGAGGACGGAGGCAAGGTGCTTCTGACGCTAAAACCCGGCAGTTTGAAAGTGGCGCCGGAGGACCGGGTGCAGGTAGGCTTCTCCTCCATTTTCTGGAACACGCTCTGGACCGGCGGGCAGGCTCCCCACACGCTGGGCATCCTTTGCAACCCGGAGCATCCCGCTCTGAAGGAATTTCCCACGTCCTATCACAGCGACTACCAGTGGTGGGACGCGATGCACCGTGCCACGGCCATCCCCTTGCGGCGCCTGGGTCATCCGCAGCCCATTGTCCGCATTATAGACGACTGGTTTACGGCCCGTTCGCTGGGCCTGATTGTCGAAGCCAGGGTGGGACGGGGAAGCCTGATGCTGTGCGGGGCCGATCTTACCGGCGCTTTGGATCACCGGCCGGAGGCCCGGCAACTGCTGACGTCGCTGCTCCATTACATGCAGTCGGATAAGTTCCACCCGTCGGCCGAAGTGACGCCGGCCATGCTGGCTGCCCTGTTTTAGCGGAGCCTGTGAGGCGGAAAATGGCCGGAAAAGGCTTTTCCGCCCGCCGATGCCGGAAAAATAGGGTAGAATGGGCGACGGGAACAGAAGGTTTTGATAAATTTGCAGCCGCGGGACGCGAATCCGGCGGTGTGGCAGTATTTTTGAAAAATGAAACACAGCCGGTGAAGGCGGTCTGCCCTGTGGCGCTTCCGTCTTTTCAGGCCAGGAAAAGAAAAAGACGGATATGAAACTGACCAGTAAACCTCTCGCGGGCCGGCGCGCCTTGCAGATTTGCCTTTGCGGCATCGCCGTTTCTCCGCTCGGTGCCCGGGAGCTGCCGAATGTGATATGCATATTGGCCGACGACCTGGGCTATTACGACCTGGGATGCTACGGGGCCAGAAACATCAGTACCCCGGCCCTGGACGCTTTGGCGGCCGAAGGCGTCCGCTTTACCCAGGCCTATGCGCCGGCTTCCACATCTTCGCCGTCGCGCTACGCTCTCCTTACGGGCGAATATGCCTGGCGGAAGAAAGTGGGCATCATGCCGGCGGACGCGCCGTTGTGCATCGGTAGCGGCCAGACCACCTGGCCGAAAGTGATGAAACAATTGGGCTACGCCACCGCGCTGGTGGGCAAATGGCATCTGGGACTGGGGTCGGCCGATGAAAAAGTGGACTTTAACCGGACCATCCGCATGGGGCCGCCCGATGTCGGCTTCGATTATTGCTATTATTTCCCGGCCACGAACGACCGTGTGCCCTGTGTCTATATAGAGAATGACCGTGTGGACGGCCTCGACCCCGATGACCCGATAGAAGTGTCCTACCGCAAGAAAGTGGGCAGCCGGCCGACAGGAAAGGAGCATCCCGAACTGCTGTCGATGCCTTATCATTTGGGACATGACGGTACCATTGTCAACGGCATCAGCCGCATCGGATGGATGTCGGGGGGAGAAAAAGCACTGTGGAAGGACGAGGAAATGGCCGGCCGTCTGCTGGAAAAAGCCAGGGAATATGTGAAAAAACACAAGGACCGTCCGTTTTTCCTCTATTACGCCACGCACAATGCGCATGAGCCGCGTGTGCCTTCCCGCCGGTTTCGGGGGACTTCACGGGCCGGTGTCTATGGCGATGTCATTCAGGAATTCGACTATTGTGTCGGTGAACTGGTGCGTACGCTGAAGGAAGAGGGAATTTATGACAATACCATTATTATCGTGACCAGCGACAATGCGCCCATGATAAAGGAGGGGTATCAGGACGGCGCGCTGGAGAACATGAACGGGCACGACCCTTACGGCCGGCTGCGCGGAGAGAAATATTCCCTTCACGAAGGAGGCCACCGGGTGCCTTTCATCTACTCGTGGCCCCAGGGGGTAAAGCATCCTTTCGTGCAGGAACAGCCGTTCCTTTATCTCGACCTCATGGCCACGGTTCCGGCCCTTATCGGGCATCCTCTCCCGGCCGGACAATGTGCGGACAGCCGCGACGGTTCCCGCCTCTTCCGGCAACGGCAGGCACCGCTCTACCGTGACTTCATCCTGACGCAGAACAATGGCGGCGAGGTGTCGATGCGCATGGGGCGCTGGAAACTGATACCGGCCGGCAACGGCCGGGGAACGGAACTTTATGATTTGAGGTCCGATCCGTCAGAACTGCACAATCTGCTTTTTGCTTATCCCGACACGGTGGCGAAAATGAATGCCTTGTTGAAAGAGGGCTTGAGACAATAAAAGTAAAACAACATGAAAAAAAAGAACGACTGTATGAGAAAAGGGGGCTGGATGATGCTGCTCGCATTGTTCGTGCTGGCGCAGGCATCGGCCCGGACACGTAAGGTGGTGTATGTGGTGTATGATGGTATACCGGCTGACTATATAGAGCGGGTACATCCGAAGACGGTATTCGACGTGGCGTCCCACGGCGGCTATGCCCGGGCCTATACCGGCGGGGAAATCGGAGCCTATTCGCAGACGCCCACCATTTCGGCCGTGGGCTACATGAACATTCTGACCGGAACCTGGCTGAACAAGCACAATGTGCCCGGCAACTCCAACCTCAAGCCCAACTATAATTACTGGTCGCTCTTCAGAATAGCCAAGGAACAGCGGAAAAACTATACGACGGCCCTCTTTTCGAGTTGGACTGACAACCGCACCGTGCTCATTGGCGAGGGAAAGCCCGAAACCGGCGGCCTGAAAATCGACTACGTGCGCGACGGGTATGAACTCGACAGTGGCCGTCTCAAAAGGCCCGATGGCAGTCCCGATGTCTTTGCCATCGACTCTGTGGTGTGCCGCGAAGCAGCCGAGTGCATCCGTCGCAATGCGCCCGACCTGAGCTGGGTATATCTCTGGTACACCGACGAGGCGTTTCATGGCCACGGCAATGGCGAGTATTCGGATACCTATGTCAGGAAGACGGATGAACAGGTGGCCCGCATCTGGGAGGCTGTGCAATACCGTGAAAAGCATTTTGACGAGGAGTGGATGGTGATACTTACCACCGACCACGGCCGCGGCGAGAGCGGACATTCCCATGGCGGACAGTCGGCCCGTGAACGCAGCGTGTGGATTTCGACCAATGTCGGCGGGCTGAATGCGCAGTTCGGGCGTCCCACACTTTCGCTGGTCGATATCCTGCCTGCCATCTGCCGTTTTATGGGATTTGAAATGCCGCGTGACGTGGCTTTCGAAAAGGATGGCATTTCTTTCTATGGCAAAAGCGACATTTATGAGCTGACTACGCTTCCCTATGACAATGAGGTGGAACTCCGCTGGCAGTGTGGCCGTTCGAAGGACGACGCTGTGATTTATATGGCTACGACCAATCATTACAAGGAAGGCGGAAAGGACGAATGGGTGGAAGTGGGGCGCGTAAAAGCCCGGGAAGGACGGTTCGTGGTTCCGCTCGACCGCTACCCGAAGTCGCGTTTCTACAAATTTGCGGTGGCCACGCCTCATACGGTGCTCAACCGATG
>OGNF01002195.1_pt1 | contig 15385 bp, 14 predicted proteins | sample 1573321 | NCBI WGS metagenome assembly OGNF01 (sample SAMEA2581911, study PRJEB24529) | metagenome | biome: Human gut stool | place: China | collected 2011
ATCCGTGCTATCAGCCCAGTGCCGCACGTTAAGGCACCCTATGAATAATGTAGGTAAGAATAGGTATTGCTTTGTGGTTAATGGCGATTTCTTTATATATACTATTATTGAACGGATGAAAACAGTTTTAATGACTGTACTCTCCATAAATTGCCATAACCTATTGAATATGTGATTGGTATTAGGTTGGCTTATGGTTACAGTCAATAGTATGGATGGATTGAGGTTTTCCTTTTATATATAGATATTGTTCCAATCAATCCTCATTCTCTAACTGCAATCCTTTTAATCTCCATAATCCATTGTAAATGTTGTTGGTATATGATTTTATAATGACCGTAGGTAATGGACAGATGGAAAGAGGCACTTTTCTTTTATATATAAATATTGTCCTCACAAATGCCATTCACTACCTACTATCCTTTTGATTAGCCATAATCCATTGTATATGTTGTTGGTATATGAATTAATGATAGCGACAGTCAATCGTATGGATGGATTAGGACTTTCATTTTATATATAGATATTGTTCCATTCAATCCTCATTCTATAACTGCAATCCTCATTAATCTCTATAACAATCACTATATCACTGCAATAACCCACATAAAGTGTATTTAGACCCAAAGAGTGCCATTGGCTTACCATTCCTTTATATATAATTACTATCGTTCAATCCTCAATCCAAAGGGTATCTTACTATTTCAATGGGGGTATTTGCCTATATATCAATTATCTAACCGTAATTACCCTCATATCAGACCGTCAAATGTCAAAATATGTTAAAATCATTATCTCTCCCTAAACATCATCCCTCCATTTATATATTAGAGTGTTCCCTTTCAATAACGTTTGAGAAAGGAAACAAAAAGAGTACATTGAATTTTTGGGAAAGCAATAGGGAAACCTTTTCAATCCCTCCATCATCATTAATGGAGGAAAGATGATTTTGGAGGGATATTGAAAGGAGGTCTAAAGTCGTTTGGGAATGGCTAAAATGGAGGCTGAAAAATTTTTTTCAAAAAAAGTGGCTATCTAACTAAATATTGGAGGAGGTTTTGTTATATATGTCATTTTAGGCTGAAAGAAAGTCGGTTAGAAATTTTGCCGTTTGAAGATTTTTTGTTAGATTTTGGCGATTTCGTTTGGCAGGGTCGAAAATTATGGCTAATTTTGTCGTAGAGTTGAACCCCTAAAAAGTTTGAACGAAACAGAAAGTATAACAAAAGACATATTACAAACGACTTGAAGACAAGTTATTTGGCGTTGGTAAATCTGGAAAATTCATCAAACGCTATCCAAATGATAAGTCGGACGGTAGGATTGTACCCGAATAGGGCGCAACCTACTTTTCCCTTATTGCGATAGCAAAGGCAATTCCAGAGCCTACCAACCCAATAGAGGAAAGTTCAAAGGTAGCGACCCTTTTTCTTTTCTGCCCTATTGGGGATTTGTCATAGGTCATAAACCATAAGAAAAACTTAAAACAGAAAGGCTATGGCAAAATTCAGACTGACATTCAAAAAGGACTGCGGCTCCATGAGAGAGGGCGCAAAGAAAGGCGACAGTGTCATCATCGAAAAGAACTGCGGAATCAGCGGTATCTATATGGATGATATAAAGGAGGCTGTAAAAAAACAACTCGGTAAAACCATTCCCTCTCCCTCCAGCGACTACTATACCATCGAAAAACTCTAACCTCTTTCAATCCAATGGCTATAATTCCAAAGATTGAAAACGGCAATGTCGTTATAATGAATGAATACGGCGGCAAACTGCGTTCATTCTCACCTAACCAAGGAGGCAAAGCGGTGTTTGTTGATTATGACCGCTCCAACGGAAAGATATTGGTTACAACCGAAAGAGGGATTGTGATAGTCTGCAACGAAAACGGCGGACACCTCAATTCATTTTCGGGAAACGGCAATATCGCAATGGCTCGGTGGCAAGGTAACGACGTTTTCATTCAGAACCGAAATGGCAGTTGCGAACTCCGCTCTCAAAATGGCGGTTGGATAAGAGGTCTATAAACCACTCGGATATGGCAAAGAACTCAGAAATCATAGACGAATTTGTCGTTACTATTAACGACAATAATTCGGTGTCGGTCAGTCGCATATATAAAAGCACCATGGCTGCTCTCACAGAGATAGCGGAAGCCAATGGCATAGAGGTGCAGAAAACATGGACTACCCAGCATTTGGGTCGGTTGCTCCTTTCCCAATTCTGCAACGGAGAAAAGGAGGGAACAATCGGAGAATACACCATCGAAAGGGAGGACAACAACCGCATTAACGTAATCCGCACATACTCCAACACAAAAGAGGGTCTGATGGAGGCGGCTAAGGTTGCCAATTATACCGAAGACCCGAAAGAAAACGGTTGGAATACACAAAATTTCGGTCGCCGTCTTGTTAATTATGTTCAAACACATAAAGATTGAACATTATGAGCATACTTGATTTAAGCGATTTCGACAACGGAACAATGGATAAAGAGGTTGAGTATCTGAACCTACTCCATGACACTTTTTTAGGCACAACACTGACGGCATTTGTCGTTAACCGCGACATACCTATAAACCACGTTGGTAAGGTGCTGGGTATAAGGTCAAAATATATCGACCTCTCACAGACATCGAAAGGCGATTACAATCGGTTTGCTCAACACCTAAATCAGTTCAAATACGACGGACTGATAATTGACAATGTGGATGAAATTCCCGATAACTCAGACCGAGAGGATTGGGAGGAATTTGTGCGGTTTGCACTGAAAAGGGAAACTGAATATTCGATGCTGCCTTTCGGGGATTGCATCAATTTCAACGAAATGCACATTGCGGTACGTTGTAAGGAATATCCCGAATATATCAAAGGTAAATCGCTACAAATGATTATTATCGGAGTATAAGGCAATCATACTTTTTAACTTCGATGAAAACGGTATATAACACATTATTAACAACGCTATATATGGCAAAATTCAAAATCACCCCAACAACTACCGTTGCGGAACTCAAAGAGCAGTTCCACAATGAGGTCGGGTGTGTTCTCCGTGTCTATCAAGGACGCAGTGAGGCACCCGACGGAGCGACCTTGGTGTCGCTCGGAGCGAAAGAGGGCGAATTGGAGTGCAGAACGAGCCGAACAGTCGGAAGGTTCGAGGAGGCGTTCCAAAACGAACTCAACCTAAAAGTAAAGGTCTATACCAAAGACAACTGGGTCAAGGTGTTAGACGGCATCACTCTCGCAGTCGCAGGTCAGCTCCCCAACGGAATGACTAAGGCGAAAATGGAGGAACATCTTTCGTATAAGAGAGATGAGGAAGAAACCGCAGAGGTTGTCAATGAGGAAACATCAGAAGAAATTGATGTTAACGAGGATATAGAACCGCTACCTAATCCTAATGCAATTTATTTTGTTATCAATTCAGAACCAAGAGAAATTTCTGAGGAAGACGAAGAATGCGGAGAGGAATGGTTTGTTGCATATCGTGCGATAAAGGATTGTAGTTATTTTTATGGGGTATGCCGCCACAATCCTAATGAGTTAGCCGATGAATTAGGTGTTTCACCAGAAGATATAGAGCTGTTCGATATGGGCTACGATTATGACTGCGTAGAAAACTATCCCAGCGGAAAGAATATATATCTACCAAAGTGGTTATATGAACTCTACACATCACCTGACAGCAATCTCGCTGAATTGTGTCCCGACGAGGATTCTGAGCCAATTAGAGCAGCAATTGATTGCTGTTTAACTGACTACTCATCAGATTGGGTATTCGACCAAGAAGTGCCCTGCATGATAGTAAAAAGTAATGGGAATACAGACAGATGTTGGTTTGCAAAGAATACTAAATAGCGAATACCTTTCAAAAGAGAACACCGCCTCAAAAACGGTGTTCTTTTGCTGTATTTATAAATGTTTCATCTGGAATACAATGGGTTGCATCAAACCAATCATCAATGAATATGTCCGAATATTCTCTAAGGAGTTTCCACACCTCCATAATGATAAAATCGGATGCTTCCTTATCATAATTTTTAGCTGCTTCAATATAAGGCTCACATCGTTTTAGCGTTTCTTTGTAGGTTTTGCTGTTCTCTAAACGCTCTTTGATTTTACGACTGATTTCTTCTGAAATCCAACCTCCATTTAAGATATTGACACGGGTAATTAGTGTATCAAAATCGAATAAGGGAAATCCGTCAATATCTTCATATAGACCTCCCATAAATGAAGAAAGTCGCTTCATATTGAAATCCTTATCAGATATTGTGGGAGAGTCACGAAGAATTTTATACCTTCGGGCTAATTCTTTGAGAATAAGCACTGTTTTGTTGTGTTTTGGCACAAAATCCTTATAACTTTGCATCTTACTTTCTAACTCTTTGATTTTAGCTGCATCCTCTTTTGATGAACTGGCGGAAAGCTTTTGTATCTTACGCTCCAACCGTTCAACGGCATAATTGAGGCGTTTGCGGTCTTTCTTAATCTCCGACATTTCTTTCTTCTGTTCCTCGATTTTCTTCTCTAATCGGGCAATCTTCTGTACTTTAGTTTCGCGCATATCGGTTGTGGTTTTTGTTTAACATATTGAAAGAGGATGGATATTTTAGAGATGGTTTCTCAATTCCATCCTCTTTGGATTTCGGTTTTTAGAGTTTATATTTGGAGGCTGAATAATCCTTTTTCCACTCGCTTTTCCAATTACATACGATTTCACCGTTGAAATCGGTGGAGATGAAGATTTTATCATATTTGGTTTCTCCGAAGATTGCCGTCAGTTCGGCTTTGAGGTTCACGGACTCTCTGAGAGCCTTTATCAGACCTCTAATGAGTGTGGTCTGCTGTTTCATACGGATTTTGAGGTAATCGGGTGCATCCGAACCGATTTTGAAATTGATGTTTTGGGTGAGCATTTTGTCTATTTCCTCCATACCCTTATAGGTAGGTGTTACCGCCATCAGATAGCGTTTGATTGAGTGGCGCATAATCTCATCCATACGGAACTTATAGCCGTTGATGTAGAAATGCTGTTCTGTGATATAATCGCCATTCTTAAAGATGGTGATTACGTTCATCATCTTTATGTTAGGAGAACCGTAGTTTACACCGTTTTCAACAACGGTTTCGATAACCTCCTCAATGTCGTTATTAGAGGCTTTTGGAGCGACGGTACGGACTACAACGGTCTTTACGTTATTGGCGTTGTTGTTGCGGATTGCGGTTTTAGCTGACTTTCTCATATCTGTATGATTTTTAGTTGTTAATATTCAGTTTTTTTGTTTCGGAGAGCGTTCCTTTCGGTCTGCTTTTCCTCTCTGAACATATATAGCAAATGAGGTATAGAAATTTAGTTTGGAGGACGACTTTAACATTTCTTTACACTCATTTTTCAATGTCCTTTTGAAGGAGGGTTATCTCCTTTTTTCCTCACATACATATACCAAATTTTAGCCGAAATTTAGTGGAGAAATCGCCGTTAACACTATTTTAACAATTAAGTCCTCCACATTTGGCTATCTCAGAAAAAATGGGTAATTTTACAGATATAAACCACAATACCACAATGGATAAGAAACAATCTGACATACTGATATTTTTGGATTATTGGGATAACGATAATCCGACATCGGATGCACAGATGGGCTTTATGTTTGCCCAAATGGATAATGAAGAGGAAAGTGAGGATATTGGGGAAGTGTATTCCAATGATTTTTTCTATCAGAAAAATCCCAAAGAAGCCATAAAGGAAGAAATCGCCAAACACCGTCCTATATGGGTGATTGGGTTGGAAAATTCCGCCACCCTCCTTTTACCTTACCACCGACAGAAAAAGATACTGATAAATCCTACTGTAACGGTGGATGATTTGAATTGGGTAACAGCCGAAACCATAAGGGACACTTACGCCTTTTTCAGTGCCGATTATGAAAAGGACTATGAGGTATATTCAAAGGTATATAAGAATGTCGCTTTCTATCCGATGCAGAAGATATTGTTTATAAGCGATATAAAGGCGGCTATTGAGGCGATTTTATCGGAGACATAGATATTATTGGTTTGGGGGTAGAATTTGCCCTATAACCGATATATACCGTCAATAAACCCTCCAATCCGTTGCGGTGCAGAAGATTGGAGGGTTATTTGTACCGATTAACGGACGGTATCTCTTATTTTCCGTATGGTATTGATGGAGGTGCCTGTAATTGCTGAAATATTCTTGAGTGACAGACCTTTGCGGATTAAACCTATTTCTTTGGGGTATTGTTCCTTGTAGGTTTCGACGCTCTTTCTGTATGTGGAGGGGCGACCCATTTTGATACCCTCCTTTCGGCAACGCTCAATATATTGTTTCCGACCGCTTTCCATACGTTCCTTTATGGTCAGTCGCTCCATGGAGGCTATCTCCAAAAGGATAGTGCAGATTAATGATGTGATTGGGTTCGGTTTGCCATTTGCATCCAACGTTTCCAAATTGTAGTTCTTCACAAAGAGGCTCACTCCGTTTTCGGTAAGGTACTGAATGACTTTCAACGCCTCCAGTGTGTTTCTTCCCACTCGGCTGATTTCCAAACATACGACCCTCTTAATCTGATATTCCCTCACATACTCCACTAATGAGAGGATTTCCTCCCTTTCCTCTATCCGTTTCGCTCCGCTTACCTTATTGGCGAAGATTTCCTCAACCGACCAACCCACATTTTCGCAATAGGCTGTCAGTTCGTTAATCTGCCTTTGGTATTCCTGGCGGTCGGTGCTGACCCTCGCCAATATAACTACCTTATCCATATCGTTTTGTGTTTTGCTGTTTCTGATGGGCATATATAACAAAAGCACCCTATCAATTTAAGATAAAACCTTAAAAAGATAGGGTTTGCCATTGCTTTTTATACCGATATTCAATGTTAAATTGATATGGATGGGGATTTGATATGTTTAGGAGGTCTTTTTCTCTTTTAGATGGTACTCATCAATCTTTCTAACTCCTCTTTCTTTTGAGTGTTTGTTACTGTTCGCTTCAAAAACAGTGACTATGTTATTTATATTGTTGAATACGCTTATCTGTGAAATGTACTTGGAAAGCCGAACAATCTTTATTCGTTTCACCACTTTCCTTACAATGGCAATCATATCGTCCATCGTCATTGTACCTTCCTTTAAGTCACCCATAAAGTCGGCTTCCATCATCTGTTGTTGCTTATATGCCGTTTCATTTGTGAGTTCAAATAAGCGTCTTTCCTTTTCGGAAAGTTGGTCTTTTAGGATTTCGCTCAGTTCTTCCCCTCTGCTGTTGGAAAGATTGCCGAAAATCATTCGCTCCTCAACCTTATCTATTTTCTCCATTATGGATTTGATTTCGGTTCGTATTGTATCGACCTTTTTACCGATTATTTCTAAATCCTTTTGGAGTTGGCGTTTCAGAATGGTTGGGTTCATAAGGTGCTTTCGGTACATCTTCTTTGCATATTCCCAAACGATGGGGTCAATGATTCTCCGCTTTATCATAAGCCCTCCATAATGGGATATATAGTAACTGTCCTGATTGCTCCATCCACATAAGGAACGACCGCTATTGCCCTCATATAACAATCCTTTAAGGAGAAAGCGGTTTTTCGACTTCCTTTTAGGTGCTTTCTTCCGTTTCTTTCTAATTGACTGCACCTTATCGAAAAGCGACTTTGAAATGAGTTGAGGATATGGAGGAATACCCACATAAAAATCTCTTTCTAACCAATCGCTCATCTTTTTTTGGAGTGTAAAGAATGATGTTTTGGGAAATAATCCCTCTTCATCAAACTCTTTAGCAATATCTGCGATTGAAACATCACCTTTAGAATATTGGAGGAAAAACCGTTTTACGATTTCGGATTGGATAGGGTCAACGATGTAGTATTTATCCTTATCTATCGAATATCCGAAAGGAGGGCGACCGCTTCCTATTTTTCCGATTGATATGTTGTGTCTCCTACCTCTTAACATTCTTTCCTTTTTTACCGTCATTTCGGTTTCCGAAAGAGTGGAGTATAAGGCGAATGTTATAGCCGCTGTTGTTGACATTTTACCGTCCTCATCCAACAGTTTCATCGGAGGTTGAACACACACTAACTGTATTCCTCGCTCAATAAGGAAATCCCTTATACTGAAGAGAACCAACTGACGGCGGCTTAAACGGCTCAATTCGTAAAGATACACCGCATTGATGGAGGGGTCATTTTTGATGTATTCTTTCATTTTATTAAGACCGTTTCTTTCTTCTTCGGAGAGTTTTATCGCTGATTCCTTATCTTCGATAATGATGATATTGTCATCGGTGTAACCGTCTCTTCTAACCTCCTTTAAGACGGCTTCCGTTTGCTGTTCCAACGTTTGATGATTGGAGCTTACTCTACTAAGGATGATTGCTTTATTTTCCATATTGATGTCCTTTTGATTTGGTACCGATATATCCAAAAAGCACCTCCAAAATTTAGTTATAGACCCTACTTTTTTTGATGGATTTTTCAAAACCCTTTATCCAATATTGGAGGTGAAAAATGGAATGGAGGGATTGATGATTTTCCAAAAAAAAATCAGTGAGTGCCATAAGAAAGTTGGAGGGAATAGGGAGTGCCTTTATATAGCTTTTACCAAATTGTCAATGTTCTTTTTCGTTCCTCATCGTTTTTGAAAGGAACACTCTAATATAGATGGAGAGAAAGAAAGTTTAGAGGCGATTTCTGTTTTAACATTCTTTGACACATAGAGGGCTATCGGTTGGAATATAGGGTGTAAATGATTGGTATATGTGTAGATATGAGTTTCCATAGGAGGGATAGCCTTTAGTATGAAGAATGACAGATAATATTTATATATAAAGGAATGATGAGCCAATCGCACTCTTTGGGTCTAAATACGGTTTTAGATAGGTTATAGGGTGATATAGTGATTGTTATAGGGATTAATGAGGATTGCAGTCAGTGAATATGGATTGAATGGGATAATATCTATATATAAAAGGAAAGTCCTAATCCATCCATACTATTGACTGTCGCTTTCATTAATTCATATACCAATGACATTTACAATAGATTATGGAGATTAAATTGGATTGCAGTTAGGGAATAGGGATTGAATGGGATAATATCTCTATATATAAGGAAAGCCATAATCCATCCGTACTATTGACTGTCGCCGTCATTAATTCATATACCAACAGCATTTACAATGGATTATGGCGATTAATGGATAGAATAGGCAATGATAGTGAACAGTTGGAAAGAGTATTTATATATAAAGTAAAATCGGATGGAACACCCTAATTAGACCTATCGTAACCAATACATAGGATATTGACAATATATTCAATAGATTATGGTATCTAATGGTTGGAATAGGTAGGAATGAACCGTTAATGGCTTTTCTTTTATATATAGTATTGATTTAGGTTATTCCAATCCCTCCATACCTACGCCTAACATTAACTGCTTAAACGCTCTCACACATAAAGTCTTACACAATCTAATAATATAACAGTCAATATATTAACGGATTATAGGAGGGTGCGGACGGTCGATTGACAAACTATGTTTTTGTCATAGTTTTATTTCAAAGGGTTGGACAATCTTATAGCTACCGCCCGAAGCAACAAGGTTGCCGTGTGTCTGGGCTTTCAGGATTTCAGCCAGTTAGTGCGTGACTACGGGGACAAAGAGGCGAAAGTGGTGATGAACACTGTCGGCAATATTTTCTCCGGTCAGGTGGTGGGGGAAACAGCCAAGACGCTCTCCGAGCGGTTCGGTAAGGTGTTGCAGAAACGGCAGTCCATCTCCATCAACCGGCAGGATGTTTCCACCTCCATCAACACGCAGATGGACGCGCTCATTCCACCGAGTAAGATTTCCGGGCTTACGCAGGGAATGTTTGTCGGTTCTGTATCCGACAACTTCAACGAGCGTATCGAGCAGAAGATTTTTCATTGCGAGATTGTGGTGGATGCCGAAAAGGTGAAACGGGAAGAAAGTGCCTACAAGAAAATTCCCGTCATTACAAACTTCACGGACGAGGACGGCAACGACCGCATGAAGGAAACGGTGCAGGCGAACTACCGGCGCATCAAGGAAGAGGTGAAGCAGATTGTGCAGGAGGAACTGGAGCGTATCAAAAACGATCCGGTGCTGTGTAAACTGCTACCAGATAATGAGACTGTCTAACAAGTCCCCAAAATTGAAAATTATCCCTATCGAAGTTTGAAGTGACCCCCAAAAGTTGGATACAATTTTTTTGGGGGGCACTTCAGTTCTGACGGGTAAAATCGTAAAATTCGGACTTGTTAGACAAATACTTACGCGGTTTCAACCTCAGGTACTGAATCTATCGAATTGACAAATTTAACCAATTGCGGATCTGAATCTTTTTGTATGAGGTTTCGGAGACTCTTTTTCAATTCATAAGCATCATCCCCTGCTGTATTTATTAAATCCATATAAAAATCTTTGTTTTGCAGAATCAATGAACGGCATGCCCCATCGGAAATTACAGGTTTCACTATTTTATCAATAACGTCTCCAGCTTGACTTTTCAAATTACCATGCGATCTAAGCCATGTTTCGAAAAATTGAAACTTTATTGCATTGATAGTCTTTTTACCGATGCAGAAATCATTTCTTATATCGGTAACTGTCGATTTAATTTTTCGTTTATCCAATCTTTCAACTATATTCTTGAAACAATTAGGGAAAGGATTCAAACTTTGAGTTCCAGAAGCAATATCCATCAGAATCTTTTTGCCAAATTCAGTCAAGTTATCTGGCAAGGATTTGATTTTAGCCAGTAAATGTTTTATTGCGACAAACCAATAATATGATGTATGTGCTGTTCTTTGGGCGTATAATGTATCAACACTTATTTCAGACAACGCTTCGAACGCTATTTTATTGATATGATCGGTCAGGACATTGCTTATTTTAGTGGTCAAATCGTAAAAAGATGCGTCAGGAATTACATCTTTAATATTGTTCTTAGTGATATACTTATCCAAATCGGTATTCCACTCTGCTAAATGCTCGATAAATACCTCATCCGTTACACCTATTCTGTTCTTAATATCTTCAAATTGGGGCAATATGTCTGAGAGCAATAATTTATAGCCAAGTTTATGATTTACCATGTATTGTAGTGTTTCATTTAATAGCGGTATATTCCATCCCACACTATTTACTAATAAGTCTCCATGATCCACATAATAGTCCATGAGTTCTGCAACATATTTTATATCTCCACCCTCTATTAAGGAAACGGAATGACCATGTGCCAATTGCATGGCGACTAAATCGTAATATCCAGACTCTTTAATGTTTCGGCCATCAGTTTCTAATTCAGAATGCAACTGATTTATGTAGGTTGAATCTAACGTTACAGGTAAAGGTCTTTCTTCGTCAGATGCCAATAAACGATAGGTTGTAAATATAGCCCCTATATTATCTTTATTTACATTCTGTTCATCAATGCAATTCGTGATCGCTTGCAAAAGCGTTGGAAACGTATAGGTAGAATTATCTTTTAACGTTTTTACAATATCTGCATGGTCGAAATTATCGGGTAGTAAGTTTGCCAAATAATTATCGAGCGCCTCCGAATTTGTTGCTACTTGATAATATTTATATGCTTTAGTTGTCGCGTTATCCCGATAGGCAGCATCTGTTGCATTTGCAGCTTGAATATAATCGATAAATGTATTTGGCTTGACTGTTTTTGCTTCAATCAATGACGTAAAATCGCACGCCAACTTATTTTGCGCAATAAACCTGTCTATTGCATCTAACGTTTTGAAATAGTCGCCGCCATTGAAGTCATTGAACCGAACTATCTTCTTATATAATTGAGCAATCACATGGTTTTGGCTTTCCGTGTCTAAATGCAACAGCAGTTCTTGGTATTCGACAGGGAACACCTGCTTCTCTATGGATTCTTTTAATTTCAATTGTGCTATTCTTTGCCATACACGCAGAATAACATCGCTCTTTCGAGTTAATTTATGCAAACAATGTATAATCTTATCGATAAGCGCATTGTCCATACATTGTATAACTTCTTCTAATACAGTGTCAAATTGTTTATTAGTCTCTGCATATTGATTTATGTCGTGGTCTTCTTCTCCGTTGATGCAGCCTTCAATATATTTTTTCAATGGAATTTGTCGAGCATCTTCAACATCGACACCATATACCAAAGCTGCAATTTCGCGTTGTGTTTGCAGATCATTGTTAATTATTGTTTGAATGCCATTCAGATAGTCGCCGGACAATATTTGTTCTACTGGATTTGCCAGAATATCCGTCTTCTTCAAACAGAACAATGCTATGTTTATCATCAAAATTTCGTTACACCACTCTTGTTTAAGAGCGACCATCTCATTGATATATGATATAATTTCCCTAACATTGGCATTAGGATTTACCAATCTGAATATCCGATTTATAGTTTCTTTCGCTTCATTTTCTGTTTCTCCAAATGCTTCAACAAACAGTTTGTTGAATATACTTCGATAGTCGGTAATAACAGGAGGAGCAACACGATAAACAATAGGGAAAGTTTTATTGATAAAATACTTGGTCAGTTGTTTCGTTTGTTCGTCGGTCTCATCTCCGAATGCACAAGCTAAATGTGTTTCATCGAAAGGAATAACAGCCCAAACATTTTCAAAACCGCTATCGGCGAAGAACGTATGGATAGAAGACCATAATTCTTTTACTTTTTCAGCGGGGAGACGATCCATGTTGTCAAAAACAAGGACTAATTTACGTTGTCCTTTTTCCTTGATAAAATCAGAAATGTCTTGCATCCATGTTTTGAACTCGTAAACCGTTGGTTCGTCTTCGCTCAAAGTCTCATAGCAAACGTCCTTTTCGACTTTATCTTGATAAATAGCTAACATATAACTCCATCCATATTTATGATCTTTGCTATATGCCCATTTCCAAACGCACAATGCAATAAGAACTGGCAGTGCAGCTATGATAATAGACAATAAAGAAAACCACCATGTTGTGGGTGTAGGTTTTACTGCATACGCAATAAATGTAAATATCGGAGTTAAAACTGCAACCAAAAATGCCGCAACCATACCATTACTGATAAGGGGATATTTTTCGGTTACGGTCTCCGTTTTACGGGCTAATAAATATTTCAGCTTTTCAGACCATGATACGGTTTTCGTACCTCCACCTTTGACTTTTATTGTTGCATTTCCAGATAGGATACCATCATCAATAAGTTTGCTTGTAAGCAATTCCAATATAGAGCGGCGTTGCAAGTCCTCTTGATGTCCCCATGCGTCATACTCAAAAAAGTAATAGTCGTCTGATAATTCACGTTCCAACATTTTAACCACGTTGGATTTTCCAGATCCCCAAATACCTTCGATGCCGATAATTCGAGGTAAAGTACATTCCTCATCCAATGAATCATTCTGACAAAAATGGCGAGCAATAGTTTTTGCCAACCTTTCTTGCGAACCTCCATCGAATTTGTCAATACCACACGGTTTATTTTGGATAAACCGCGGATATTGCTGTTTGGATTGTAGTTTTGTTTCCATATACGTAATTTATTGATTATACGAACTCCAAATAATTCTCCCGATTTACCACATGAAACTCGGCATAGGGATAGGCTTCTTGGAAGGCTTTCGGTGCGGCCGGCATTTTATTTCCCCACTTGAACTCCAAGGCGGTAAGACTGTCGGCACTCTCCTCAATCAGGTCGATTTCCTGTTTGTCGTAGGTGCGCCAGAAATAGAACTCCCTGTGCAGTCCCTCATTGAAGTTCGCTTTGCGCCGCTCTCCGATGATGTAGTTCTCCCACAGCGCACCGACATCCTGCCGAATGGCCAGCGGTGAGAAAGCCCCGATAATGGCATTGCGAATGCCGTTGTCGTAGAAGTACCACTTGCCAGCTTTTGTAACCTCCTTGCGTAGGTTACGCGAATAAGCCCCCAGACGATAGATAACGAAGACCTTTTCCAATAGGTCGAGGTATTTTTCAACGGTCGTCTTGCTCATGCCGAGTTGTTTACCTAACTCTTCGTAAGAAACTTCGCTGCCCAACTGAAAAGCTATCAATCGCAGTAGATCGCGCATCTTGCTCGAATTTTTTAAGCCGTCAATTGCTAAGATATCTTTAAGCAGGTATGCACCGACAATATCACGTAGGTAGTCTGTTTTACGTTCATAGTTCTCCATCATTACTACTTCGGGATAGGAACCGTAAATCAAGCGCGCTTCGAGGTTCTGGCGGGTTTCAAGTGCCGTTTCCGTCTGTGCGATTTCCCGTTGCGAGAATGGTGTAAGGAGAAATTGCGTACTGCGGCCGACCAACGGTTCACCAGTCTTATTCAGCAAATCGAATGACGAAGAACCACTTGCCAAGACACTTATTCCCGGTATTTCATCAACTATCAACTTCAGAATACTACCGATTTGTGGTATGTTCTGTGCCTCATCAATAGCCAGCAAATCAATACCATCCAATAAATGCCGATAATTGGCTATTGAGCGATTCTCCAATAGTGCTAATGTGTCGTAGTCTTCGCCGTTGAGCATCATCGTCCTACCTGAATAGTTGTCCACAATTTTACGCATCATTACCGTTTTACCAACACGGCGAGCACCAAAAATCAGTACTGCTTTATTGGGCGCGATTCGTGCTGTAATCTTCTCTTGAAGTATTCTATTTACTGTTTCCATACCTTATAAAATATAATGCAAAGATAATCATATTTTTTTAATTGGCGAATTTTACAAAAAAAACGGGCTATTAAATGGCGATTTTTACAACCACAATCTTATGGAAGTTGTTTCATTGTTTTTAGTAATGATATATGTTCATACTATGATGACTCAATAATTTACCAGACATACGTTTCTGAAATTTGTCCTTATAGGAATGAAAAACTCACATATATTGTGCTAATTAATATATAATTAAATGAAAATAAAAAGACAGGATACGAGTATTCCTGTCTTCTCATATGTAATGGATATTTTTTTATTTTCTCATCCGCTCCAACTCCTCATCACGCAACATTCTCTCGTTCAGTTTTTCCTGCATCCTGTCAATGAAATAGGTGCGGCTTTCGTTCTTCCGGCGTTTGATATCAGTGTAGAAGCGGTAGCAGTCTTTAGAATCAACCCCGAATATCTTATAGAGAAGTGGGGCGAGCTGTTTGAGCGGCATATTGCCGTTGTTGATGCAGCCCATCACGTCTATGCCGTAGATAAGTTCCACGAGGTCGATGGCATTGCCCGTCCATTGAAGAAGGCTGGCGGTGGTTTCTGTTGCGTTGTTGGCGGATATTAGTGGTGGCACTTGGGGCGTGGCAAGGAATTTCTGCATCTTTC
>OGNF01002206.1_pt1 | contig 15319 bp, 13 predicted proteins | sample 1573321 | NCBI WGS metagenome assembly OGNF01 (sample SAMEA2581911, study PRJEB24529) | metagenome | biome: Human gut stool | place: China | collected 2011
CGCCAAAAGATGCTTTGACTAATCAATACATTAAATAATTTCGGTGTCATACTTATAACGCCCGAAGCGGGTATAATTGTTTAAAGAAAGGCGTCCCCGTGGATTGGGGACGCCCAATAGATATTCAGTAATGTGAGATATTTGCGTGTTAGATCAGCGATTCGCCCTTCTCGATGGCTTTCTCATTAAGGGGGATGAGTTTGTGATGGCGCTCGGGAAGCGATTTCTTCAGACCTTTGATCACATTCTCCATCGGGAGCTTATAGTCCATGGCTTTGAGCAGTGCGCCCATAACCACCATGTTGTAAGCCTTGGAGTTGCCGATCTCGAGGGTAGCGTCCATAGCGTCGATCGGATAGATCTTGATGTCGTCGCGTGTGGGACGGTTGTGGATACCGTTGGTGTCATAGATGAGTGTGCCGCCGGGTTTTACCTTGGGGGCAAACTTGTCGAGGCTCTGCTGGTTGAGGGCCACTACGATATCATATTTGTCGAGGACGGGCGACGAAATCTTCTGGTCGGAGAGAATCACGGTGACGTTGGCTGTGCCGCCGCGCTGTTCGGGACCATAGGAGGGCATCCAGGTCACCTCTTTATCGTCCATAAGGCCGGAATAAGCGAGGATTTTGCCCATCGAGAGCACACCCTGGCCGCCGAAACCTGCTATGATTATTTCTTCTTTCATTGTTTTTCGGTTTAGACTTAGACGTTCTTAAGGTCGCCGAGAGGATATTTCTCGAACATATGCTCTGCCATCCACTGGTTGGCGGCTTCGGGAGACATTTTCCAGCCGGAGTTGCAGGTTGCAACAACCTCAACTACAGATGTTCCGCGTTTTGCGATAGCATTCTCGAAGGCTTTCTTGAGTGCTGCCTTGGTTTTGCGAACATTGGCCGGAGTGTGAACGCTCTGGCGTGTCACATAGCATGTGCCGTCGAGGATTGCCATCAGGTTGGTGATCTCCAGGGGGTGTCCGTTGAGGTCGACGCGACGGCCATAAGGTGTGGTGGCTGTCTTCTGGCCTACGAGGGTGGTAGGTGCCATCTGGCCGCCGGTCATACCGTAAATGGCGTTGTTCACGAAGATCATCACGATGTTCTCGCCACGGTTGGCGGCGTGGATCGACTCGGCTGTGCCGATGGCCGACATATCGCCGTCGCCCTGATACGTGAAGAGCACATTCTCGGGCCAGAGCCGCGATGCTGCTGTGGCCACTGCGGGTGCACGTCCGTGAGCTGCCTCAATCCAGTCAACGTCAATATAATTATATGCGAACACGGCGCAACCTACGGGCGATACGCCGACAGTCTTTTCCGTGATGCCCATCTCTGCAATCACCTCGGCAAGAAGCTTGTGGATCACACCATGGCTACATCCGGGGCAATAGTGCATGTGCACTTCCTCAAGAAGCTCGGGCTTGCTATAGACCTTGTTTTCTTCTTTGATAATATCTTCTATATTCATCTTTATGAGCTCTTTAGGAATTTAACGGTTGATGATTTTTTCTTTAAGAGCGACAACAACTTCGTCGGGGCTGGGGATGATACCGCCGAGGCGACCGAAGTGCTCCACGGGGAGAGAGTCATGCACTGCGAGGCGTACGTCCTCGATCATCTGGCCGGCGTTCAGCTCGACCACGAGGATACCCTTCTTGCCCTCGGCTGCCTTGCAGATTGCCTCTGTCGGGAAAGGCCAGAGTGTGATAGGACGGATGATGCCGACCTTGATGCCCTCTTCTGCTGCGATTTCGCGTGCCTTGTCGCTGATTCGTGCGATTGAGCCGAATGCCACGATCAGATAATCGGCATCTTCTACACCGATCTCTTCCCAACGGGTCTCGTTTTTCTCAATCTCGCGATAGCGGGCCTGAAGCTGGTGGTTGATAATCTCCATCTTGGAGCTCTCGAGCTCAAGGGATGTGATGATATTGCGTTTGCGCAGTCCCTTGCGGCCGTCGGCGGCCCAGGGGCACTGTTCGCGGATCTGCTCCTCTGTGCGGCGCGGACGCTGCTCGGGAAGCTGCACCTTCTCCATCATCTGGCCTACGATACCGTCGGCAAGAATCATACAGGGGTTGGTGTATTTGAAAGCGAGGTCGAAACCGAGGCCTACGAAGTCTACCATCTCCTGGACGGTGCTCGGGGCGAGGACAATCAGGTGATAGTCGCCATGACCGCCACCCTTTGTTGCCTGGAAATAATCAGCCTGTGAGGGCTGGATGGTGCCCAGACCCGGGCCGCCACGCATTACATTAAGGATGAGTGCCGGCAGCGATGCTGCTGCTATGTAGGAAATACCCTCCTGCTTGAGGCTGACGCCAGGCGAGGAGGAGGAAGTCATCACTGCTTTGCCGGTGGCTGCGCCGCCATATACCATATTGATGGCTGCAACCTCTGACTCTGCCTGAAGCACTACCATTCCGGTTGTCTCCCAAGGCATGAGTTCCTCGAGCGTCTCAAGCACCTCGCTCTGCGGCGTGATGGGATATCCGAAATATCCGTCGCAACCATAGCGGATAGCGGCGTGCGCTATCGCCTCGTTGCCCTTCATGAGCCTTATCTCTTCTTTCATATCTCTTTGTGTTTTCTGATTTTAGACCCGGAGACGTTCCTGTGACGCGCTCCGTGACGGTTAGGGGTTAGTTAGTCGATTTTCACTCTGTAAACCTCGATGCATGCATCGGGGCATACCATAGCGCACGAGCAGCACCCGGTGCAGTTGTCGGGCTGTGCCATATACGCATAATGATAGCCGCGGTCGTTCACCTCATTGGGCTGCAAAGCCAAAGTCTTTGTCGGACAGGCCACAACACAGAGGTTGCAACCCTTGCATCTTTCGATGTTTACCGTGATTGCTCCTTTTACTTTTGCCATTGTTGTGTTTTTAGGTTAGATTCCCACAAATTTACTATTTTTTTTTATCCCGTCAATCGTTTTCCTAAGGAAATTTTATATGTTTTGCAACATATCCGCCAGTTTCTTCATTCCCTCGGTGGCTGTGGCCTTGATTACAGTCAGGTTAGGAATGCCGCTGACGTCGGCCGGATTCGGGTCGATATAGTAGATAGGCACCCCGGGACGAACGTAGTTCAGAAGCCCTGCGGCGGGATAAACCACCAGCGATGTGCCTATCACCACAAAGATGTCGGCGCTCTCCACAAGCTCCACGGCCTTCTCGATGTTGGGCACAGGCTCCTGGAAGAACACGATGTGCGGGCGCATCAGGTCGCCGTTGTGCCCGCGCGTCTCGGGCGTGGTGTCGAGATGCTCGATGTCGAGAGTCTCAGTATATTCGGGATGCTTGATGGAGCGGATCTTCATCAGCTCTCCGTGGAGATGCAGCACCTTGCTCGAGCCGGCGCGCTCGTGAAGGTCGTCAACATTCTGAGTAATCACGTACACGTCGAATTTGTCCTCAAGTTCGGCAAGGGCGCGGTGTGCTGCATTGGGCTGGGCATTCACCAGCTCGTGGCGCCGCGCGTTGTAGAATTTGTGGATTAGTTCCGGGTCGCGACGGAATCCGTCGGCCGACGCCACCTGCATCACGGGATAGTTCTCCCACAGTCCTCCCGCGTCGCGGAAAGTCTTGATGCCACTCTCGGCGCTCATCCCCGCGCCCGTGCTCACTACAAGTCTCTTTTTCATAATCATAGCTCTTTAAAAGTAAATCTCAATTAATTTTGAATTTTGAATTCGTGAGAATCCTCAATCCTCAATCCTCAATCCGAAGGTCCTTTCTTACTGGGATGAGGCGGAAGCCGAATAGTCAATCAGAAAGAATCAAAAAAAGGCATTCCGAATCTGGAATGCCTCTTGTTTCTTAGTGCGGAAGGAAATTAGCCGTTAACTTTCTTCATGTGGGCGATGAGGTCGAGCACCTTGTTGGAGTAGCCAATCTCATTGTCATACCAGCTTACCACCTTCACGAATTTGTCAGTCAGGTAAACGCCTGCGTTGGCGTCGAAGATGGAAGTGAGCGGGCAGCCGAGGAAGTCGGAGCTGACCACTGCATCCTCTGTGTAGCCGAGAACGCCCTTGAGTGCGCCTTCGGAAGCAGCCTTCATAGCCTTGCAGATGTCCTCTTTTGTAGCGGGCTTCTCGAGGTTGACTGTGAGGTCAACTACGGAAACGTCGAGAGTGGGGACACGCATGGAGATACCGGTAAGCTTACCGTTGAGCTCGGGGATTACTTTGCCCACTGCCTTGGCTGCGCCGGTGGTCGAGGGGATGATGTTGCCGCTTGCTGCGCGACCGCCACGCCAGTCCTTCATCGACGGACCGTCTACTGTCTTCTGAGTAGCGGTCGTCGAGTGTACGGTGGTCATAAGGCCGTTGACGATGCCGAAGTTCTCGTGAAGAACTTTTGCGATAGGTGCGAGGCAGTTGGTGGTGCAGCTTGCGTTCGATACGAACTGTGTGCCCTTTACATACTTGTCCTCGTTAACGCCGCATACGAACATAGGGGTGTCGTCCTTGGAAGGAGCGGACATCACTACATATTTTGCGCCAGCGTCGATGTGGCCCTGAGATTTCTCCTTTGTAAGGAAGAGACCGGTGGATTCAACAACGTATTCAGCACCCTTCTCGCCCCATGCGATCTCCTTCGGGTCGCGGCATGCAGATACCTTGATCTCCTTGCCGTTCACAATCAGAAGGCTCTTCTCAAGATCGTAGTCTACGGTTCCGTCGAAACGTCCGTGCATTGTGTCGTACTTCAGCATGTAGGCCATATAGTCTACGGGAAGAAGGTCGTTGATTGCAACTACCTCGATGTCGTCTCTCTTCGTTGAAGCACGGAATACGAAACGTCCGATACGGCCGAAACCGTTAATACCAATCTTTGTCATTTCTAATTCTGTTTATTAGGGTTAAACTGTGTTTATATGTAATTTCTTTTATTTCAATCTTTTACCTGCTTAATCGCTTGCCTGTAGCAGAGTCTCTGCATTATTTCAAACGCTTATGGGGCGTTTTCAGGTTGCAAATATAAGAATTTTTCCGCAATTTTGTGGTCGATTTAACAAATTTTAGACTACTACCCAATTTTTTAGACCCCTACCCCCTCTTACTCCATCATAAATTTGTTATAAAAATTGAAGTTTAGACAACTTCATTGTTTATAGATTAAAATAAGTTATCTATGGGAAAGTTTATACAAGATTTTAAGGCATTTGCCCTCAAGGGCAATGTAGTGGATATGGCTGTCGGCGTTATCGTCGGTGGCGCGTTCGGCAAGATTGTCACCTCTCTGGTGAATGATATAATCATGCCTCTGATGTCGGTGATCACCGGCGGCGACGGCTATAAGAATCTCAAGTGGATAATCACGCCGGCGCGCGAGGCCACGGAATATCAGGCCGCCGCTGAGGAGGTGGCCGTGAATTATGGCCTCTTCATCCAGAATATCGTAGACTTCTTCATCATCGCCCTCTGTATTTTCATCGCCCTGCGCTACACGATGAAGTTCATGCATAAGGAGCGCGAGGAGGAGGCTGCGGCGCCCGCTCCCGAACCCTCGGCTGAGGAGAAACTCCTCACCGAGATCCGCGACATCCTCAAGGAGGAAAAGAAATAATCTTCCCGGAGGTTAAGATATAATTTCTTATCCTGCTGCAGGAGTCGGAATCACCGGACTTGCAATGATTTCCCTGAGCGTCGCGAGAGCGGCGCTCACGCTTTTTATATTGTCGATAATTATCAGGTTCTTCCCGCCGGCATCCTTGAAATGGCAGGTGCTCACATGGCTCTGCACATATGAGAGCACACGGCTGAAAGCGTGTGAGTTGTAATAGGCCTGATTGGAATTGTCGGTGAAGAAAATACGCATCACTCCCCCCTTGAGCACAATCCGCTCCATGCCGAGACGCTTTCCGAGCATTCTTACTATCGGCACGAGGATGAGTTCTTCAGTGACTTGGGGAATCGGGCCGAATCTGTCGCGCAGGTGGGCGCGGAAGGTCTCCGTCTCCTCCTCACGCTCCATCTTGTCGAGTTCACGGTAGAGGGTGATTCGCTCATTGTCCTGAGGCACATACTCCTGCGGAAGGCGCAACTCGAGGTCGCTCTCGATGGTGACATCGGAGGTGAATTCCTCGGCGCCGGGGGTGGAGGTGGATTCCACGGCCGAACCGAATTCCTCAGTTTTCAGCTCCACGAGGGTCTCGCGCAGAATCTGCTGGTAGGCCTCATAGCCGAGGTCGGAGATGAAACCGCTCTGCTCGGCGCCGAGAAGATTTCCGGCGCCGCGGATGTCGAGATCCTGCATCGCTATCTGTATGCCGCTGCCGAGTCCACTGAAACTCTCGATGGCGTGCAGACGCCGGCGGGCCACAGGCGTGAGCTGCGCTCCCGGGGGCACCAGCAGATAGCAAAAGGCTTTCCGGTTGCTGCGCCCTACGCGCCCGCGCAACTGGTGCAGTTCGCTCAATCCGAAATTATGCGCGTTGTTTACGATGATGGTGTTCACATTGGGCATGTCGATGCCGTTCTCCACGATGGTGGTGGCAAGAAGCACATCATAGTCGTGGTTGGAGAAGTCGATGATGGCCTTCTCGAGTTGTTCGGGTGGCATCTGCCCGTGGGCTATCACCACCTTCGCGTCGGGCACGATGCGGCGCACCTTGGCCTCCATGTCGTGGAGGTTCTCGATGCGGTTGGAGATGAAGAACACCTGGCCGTTGCGGCTAAGCTCGAAACTTACGGCCTCGCGGATGGTCTCGTCGCAAAGCGTCCCCACGCACGTCTCCACGGGCTGGCGGTTGGCCGGCGGCGTGTTGAGCGTGCTGAGGTCGCGCGCCCCCATCAGGGAGAACTGCAGCGTGCGCGGAATCGGCGTGGCGCTCATCGTGAGTGTGTCCACATTCACCTTCATCTGCTTGAGTTTCTCTTTCACGGTGACGCCGAATTTCTGCTCCTCGTCGACAATCAGCAGTCCGAGATCCTTGAATTTTACGCTCTTCCCGATGAGTTTATGTGTGCCGATAAGGATGTCGATCTTACCCTCGGCAAGGTCTGCGAGAATCTGGCGCACCTCCTTGGGTTTCTTGGCGCGGGAGATAAACTCAACGCGCACGGGGAGGTCGCGGAGTCGTTCGGCGAATGTGTGGTAATGCTGCATCGCAAGCACCGTGGTGGGCACGAGCACTGCGGTCTGCTTGCCGTCGGTGGCGGCCTTGAAGGCGGCGCGGATCGCTATCTCTGTCTTGCCGAAACCTACGTCGCCGCATACGAGACGGTCCATCGGTCGCGAGGATTCCATATCGTGCTTCACGGCCTGAGTGGCCTTCAGCTGGTCGGGGGTGTCCTCATAGATGAAGCTGGCCTCCAGTTCCTGCTGCAGATATGAGTCGGGTGAGAAGGCGAAGCCCTGCTCGCGGCTGCGGGCCGCATAGAGATTGATAAGGTCGCGCCCTATCTCCTTGAGTTTGGTCTTGGCGCGCTCCTTGAGTCGGTTCCAGGCCCCGCCTCCCAGTTTGCTTATCTTGGGCTCCACGCCATCCTTACCGCGATATTTCGACAACTTGTGAAGGGCGTGGATGCTCACAAGCACAAGGTCGTTGTTCTGATAGAAGAGCTTTATCATCTCTTGCGGCGTGCCGTTGACGGAGGTCTTCACCAGTCCGCCAAACCGACCGATGCCGTGGTCGATATGCACGATGTAGTCGCCTATCTCTATCTGGTTTAGTTCCTTGAGCGAGAGGGCGAGTTTGCCGCCGCGGGCCTTGTCGCTGCGCAGGCTGTAATTATGGAAGCGGTCGAATATCTGATGGTCGGTGAAATAGCAGATTTTCGCGTCGTGATCCACAAATCCCTCGTGGATTGTGCGGTCCACGGCCGTGAAGGTAATCTTGTCGCCACGGTCGGCGAAGATGGCCCGCAGTCGGTCGGCCTGATGCGCCGAGTCGCTCAGCATCAGGATGCGGTAGCCGTCGCTCTCGAAACGGCTGAAATTCTCCGTGATGAGGTCGAAGTTCTTGTGGTATAGAGTCTGGAGCGTGCAGTGGAAGTCGATGGTGAGGCCTGCTTGCTCGCTCTCCTTTTCGGAGGGGGACTGGGCGCTCCAGGTGATCAGGCGCATCCGCTTGAAATCGGCACGGAAATCATCGGCGTCAACCGTCTTCTCCAGGGCCTTCTCATCGCTTTCCCCGGCGAGAAGCGCCGCGTCCGACATTGTCTCGGCACAGATCGCCTCCACGCGCGAGAGCACATATTCCGGGTCTTGGGTGAGGAGGATGTTGCGGTCGCCGAGCAGATGCAGCAGGCTCACGCCCCCGGAAGTGTCGGCGGCGGCAGGTGCCACAATGCTGGCCTCCTTCCGCTTCTCGGCACTGAGCTGTGTCTCTATGTCGAAGGTGCGGATGGAGTCTATCTCGTCGTCGAAGAAGTCTATACGGAATGGCAGCTCATTGCTGAAACTGAACACATCCACAATCGAACCGCGCCGCGCATACTGTCCCGGTTCATACACATAATCAGTCTGATGGAAACCGAGTTCAAAAAGTTGCTTTATCAGGTCGGCAATCTTCACTGTCTGGCCCGTGCGCAATTCGATGCGGCTGGCGGAGAGGGATTCCTTGTCGGCCACCATCTCTGCCAATGCCTCGGGATAGGTCACGATGCGCTGGGGGAAGTCGGAGCCGTGGAGGCGGTCAATCACCTCGGTGCGCAGGATGCGCGCCGGCGGGTCGGGCTGGCCATATTTGATGTCGCGCTTATAGCCCGATGGAAATATCGACGTGTCGCGGTCGCCGGCAATCTGGCAGAGGTCGTTGTAGATATATCCGGCCTCCGAGGCATCGCGCGCCACTATCAGCAATGGCTTGCGGCGCTTTTTCAGGCCTGCGAGCAGCATTGCAAAGGCACTTCCCGGAAGACCCCGCAGCGAAGCCTTAGCCCCGCTCCGGTCGCTCAAGAGCGACTCCACGGCATCGCGCCGTGCCTGCGTGAGAAATAATGATTCCGCCTCCTTCAGTGTCATCTCTTCTTCGTTGATTTTGTTTTGGTGCCGTTAACCTTGACGTTATTTTTCCCTTTTCCCTTTTGCCTTTGTCTCCCCCTTGTTGGCGACATTGCCGTCGCGGTGGAGGATGCCGGCGTAGAGGCCGGGATTATTGAGAATCTCCTTGGCTTTGCGCAGGGCTTTGTCGTTCTGGAGCGCATAGCCTGTGCGGCCACGGGAGTAGTAATAGCGGCTGGCAATCTCCGTGCCTATATATTCGGAAATCTCATCGCGATGTGTGTCGAGGTCTCTGTCAAGATTATGGGTGAGCAAGCGCTGCATCACATCAAATTCGGCGCGCGTGGAGTCGTTCATATACCCCTCGGCGGTGGCTATCTCTCGCAATTGCTTCAGGCCCTCCTCCATCACTCTGTCGTATTTGAACTTGTCAGGATCGATGCTCTGCTTGAAATCGGAATAAATTGTATCATCAATCACAAATTCCTCGGCCGGGGCGATGGATTTATGGTTGGCAGCGAATTTTGTGGCATAATTGAAAATCCAGTTGTCGCGCACAAGATTATACACCAGGGCATTTATCTTTCCCCAGTCGATCACGGAGTCGGGCTGTAGGCCTCCGCCGTCGCGCACAGTGCGGCCGTGCGCTGTAGTGTAGGCATGGGTAAGGGAGTCGGGCACGCGCTGCACGCTCCCATCCTCATTGCGCCGCGAATAGTCGAGAGCCTGAATAAGTCGGCCGGAAGGGGTATAATATTTCGCCACTGTCACTTTCAGCAATCCCTGATAAGGAAGCGGGCGTGTGCTCTGCACGAGTCCCTTGCCGAAACTCCTTGACCCGATGAGCACGCCGCGGTCGAGGTCCTGCATCGCTCCGGCAAGAATTTCGCTTGCCGACGCGGTGCCCCCGTCGATGAGGATAGCGAGCGGAGTGTCGGGCAGGATGGGCTGATGTGTGGTCTTATAGGTCTTGTCGGGTGTCCCCTCCCGATATTTCGTGCGCACCACCTCCGTGCCCTTCGGCAGGAAATAGCCTGCAATCTCCACGGCGCTCTCAAGCAGCCCGCCACCGTTGCCGCGAAGGTCAAGCACCACATTCTTAAGGCGTCCCGAGGCTTTGAATTCCTCGAGCGCACGCTTCACTTCCGACGCGGAGTCGCGGATGAAGCCCGTGAGCTGGATATAGCCGGTGCCATCGGGCATAAGCCTGTAATATGGCACGCTGGGCTCGCGGAGCTTGCCGCGGGTGATCTCCACCGTTATGATGGAGTCGGCCACATAGGGTCGGTTCACCGTGACGCGCACCTTTGTCTCAGGCACGCCGCGAAGATATTTGGTCACCTTGTCGCTTGTCATTTTGGAGACGTCGATGGAGTCGACGCGCAGAAGACGGTCGCCGCTGCGCAGCCCGGCGCGGGCCGACGGCGAATTTTCCATCGGACCGGAAATCACCGTGCAGCTGTCCATCGAGAGCAGGTAGCTGCCGATGCCGCCATATTCGCCGGTGGTCATCTTCTCCAGGTCATCCTGATCCTCCTCGGCAAAATATTCGGTGTAGGGATCCACTGTGCCGAGCAGTCCCTCTATTGCAGCCTTGAAGGCGCGGTCGGGAGCGATGCTGTCCACATAGTGGGTGCCAAGCTCGCTGACGATGGCATTGAAAGTGGTGAGGTTGCGCATCAGAGCAGCCTCCTTGCTCCTCACCTCCTTGGCATAGCTGTGAGTCACAGCCACCACCCCCATTGCCGCTATCGCCGCGGCAATCAGTATCTTGGTATTCTTCATAGTCTTATTTATGCGGGTAGTCCACCGTGTAGTGCAGGCCGCGGCTCTCCTTGCGTTCAAGAGCCTGGCGCATCACAAGGTAACCGATATTGATGATGTTGCGCAACTCGCAGAGCTGGCGCGTGGGCTTGGAGCGCTTGAAGAGGTCCTCCGTTTCCTGATAGAGGATGTCCAGACGGTTCCAGGCTCGTTTGAGGCGAAGGTCGCTGCGCACGATGCCCACGTAATAGGCCATAATCTGGCTAACCTCCTTCGCCTCCTGCGTGATGAGCACCATCTCCTCGGGATGGGCCGTGCCCTCATCGTTCCATTCGGGCACGTCGGTGCGGAAGTCGTAGCCGGATATCACGGAAGCGGAGTGCTTCTCGGCGGCGTCGGCATAGACTATCGCCTCAATCAGTGAATTGGATGCCAGACGGTTGCCGCCGTGAAGCCCCGTGCGGGAGCATTCGCCCACGGCATAGAGGCGCTGGATGGAGCTTTCGCCGTTGGTGTCCACGGCGATGCCGCCGCAGAGATAATGCGCAGCCGGTGCCACCGGTATCATATCCTTCGTGATGTCGATGCCCAGCGAGAGGCATTTCTCGTAGATGTTGGGGAAATGCTTCTTTGTTTCCTCGGGATCCTTGTGGGTGACATCGAGGAACACGTGGTCGGTGCCATGCAGTTTCATCTCGGAGTCGATGGCGCGGGCCACGATGTCGCGGGGTGCCAGCGAGAGGCGCGGGTCATATTTCTGCATGAATTCCTCTCCGTCGAGCGTGCGGAGCACAGCCCCGTAGCCACGCATCGCCTCCGTGATGAGAAAACTGGGCCGGTCGCCCGGATGATAGAGCGCCGTGGGATGGAACTGGATGAACTCCATATCCTTAACCGTACCCTTGGCGCGATAAACCATCGCGATGCCGTCGCCTGTGGCTACAAGCGGATTGGTAGTGGTGGTGTATACAGCCCCGACGCCGCCGGTGGCCATCACTGTGACGCGCGCCAGGAAGGTGTCGATCTTGCCTGTGTCCTCATTGAGGATATAGGCTCCATAGCAGGTGATGTCGGGCGTGCGGCGCGTCACCACCTTGCCGAGATGATGCTGTGTGATGATCTCCACTGCGAAATGATGGTCGTAAACGTCGATATTGGGATCTTGACGCACACGCTCCACGAGGCTGAGCTGAATCTCCGCCCCCGTGTTGTCGGCGTGATGGAGGATGCGGAATTCTGAATGGCCACCTTCGCGATGCAGGTCGTAGGTGCCATCTTCTTTCTTGTCGAAGTCCACGCCCCATCCCACAAGCTCGCGGATCTGTTCCGGCGCACCTGTCACCACCTTCTTCACGGCCTCAGGGTCGCTCAGCCAGTCGCCCGCTACCATCGTGTCGTGGATATGCTTCTCGAAGTCGTCAACCTCAAGATTCGTGACCGACGCCACGCCACCCTGTGCGTAATAGGTGTTGGCTTCCTCAAGTGTGGTCTTGCATATCAGGGCCACCTTGTGACCCCGGCGCGATGCCTTAAGTGCAAAACTCATTCCTCCAATTCCGGATCCTATCACCAGATAATCATATTTGCGAGTCATCTCTCTTTCCTCCTTAATATTTTTTTCCTCTCCCCATGTCCCTTATTCCTTACCCCTTATTACTTAAGTTTAAGCAGTTCAAAGTAGCGTTCCAGCACATCATGGGCGGCTGTGAAGGAACTCTGCTCGTTATTGAGCACGCGCATCTCCTTCTGCTCGAGAAGCATGCGGATTTCGGGGCGCGTGTAGAAGTCGCGCTTCAGCTGCTCGTTGATGGTCTCGATCATCCAGTATTTCGCCTGCTCGTTGCGCTTGCGCTCGAAATATCCTGTCTGCTTCACATAATCGAAATAGCGGTCGATCATATCCCACACCTTGTCGATGTTGAGCTCGTAGTAACCGCTGTAGGTCAGCACCTCGGGACGCCATTTGCTCGGCGTGGGCGGGAAGAGCATCAGTGCGTTGCGGAACTGCGCCGCAGCGAGTTCGGCGCGGGGAATGTTGTCGCCGTCGGCCTTGTTGATCACTATGCCGTCGGCCATCTCCATGATGCCGCGTTTGATGCCCTGGAGTTCGTCGCCGGTGCCGGCGAGCTGGATGAGCAGGAAGAAGTCCACCATCGAGTGCACAGCCGTCTCGCTCTGTCCCACGCCTACTGTCTCCACGAAAATATTGTCATATCCCGCAGCCTCGCAGAGGGCGATGGTTTCGCGCGTTTTGCGGGCCACGCCGCCAAGCGAACCTGCCGAGGGGGAAGGGCGGATAAAGGCGTCGGGATGCTGCGAAAGCTTCTCCATGCGGGTCTTGTCGCCAAGGATACTTCCGCGTGTGCGCTCGCTGCTGGGGTCTATGGCCAATACTGCCAGTTTGCCCCCCTTGCCGAGCACGTGCAGCCCGAACACATCGATTGAGGTCGACTTGCCCGCCCCTGGAACTCCCGTGATGCCGATGCGGCGTGAGTTGCCGGTGTAGGGCAGGCATTTCTCTATCACCTCCTGGGCGAGTGCCTGATGCTCCTCGGCGGTGCTCTCAATCAGGGTCACGGCGCGACCCAGCACGCTGACGTCGCCCTTGCGGATTCCCTCCACATATTCGCCTGACGTCAGATGCCTGCGCGCCGTGGAGCGCTTGCGACGGTATGGATTCACTGTGGGTTGTGAGCCCACGCCGCCGTTCACCTGCAGTCCTTTGTATTCTTTATTGTTCTCGGGATGTTCCATGATATCAGATATTAGTTTTGTGTCTTGTATGTGTTGGTTATGATTCCGCACACGGGCACTTCGGCCACTCCGTTGCGGGGGTCGTTGGTGATGATCTTGAGTGTGGCGCGGAATGGCCCTGCGGGCATCCTTCCGCCATGCAGACGAGCCTTGATGCGGGCCTTTTTCCCTTTCTTTATAGTCCGGGGAGCCTCCGCCGGCTCTATCAGTCCGTCATCGCTGTATATGCGGCGAAGTTCGAGTGTGGAACGCCCGTCGTTGAGTATGGTGAATTCAAATTCACGAGGTAATGTCGGATTGATGTCGCCGAGGTCCACCACCCGCTGCTCCAGGCTGAAATGCGGGGCATTCTTTTCCTGTGTGGCGCTGATGAAGCGGAAGTCGGGCACGATGGTGGCGCGCACCGTTACATTCGTTTCTCCGGCATCCGAGTGCAGGCTGTCGGCGATTACACGCACCGGCAACTCTACAGGTCCATATTTCCCGAGACGCTTCGTGTCGAGATATACGCCGTAAGTGATGATGTCGCCGGGACCGAGCAGACCCGTATGACGCTCCACCTTGAGCGCCTTGTCAGGGCTTATGCAGCGGGGCCACACCGAGTCCCCCTCCTGATTGTAGATGCTGAAGAAGCGGCTGGGAGTCTCTCCCATTCTCACCTCTCCGAGCGGAATTACGCTTTCCGTGAGACGCACTGCACCGGCTTCCACCGGATACATCTTGTCGAGCGATTCGGGAGTGCCGAGCACCGCGCCGGTAATCTTGATGGAATAGCGGCTGCCGTCGCTGAGGCTCACGCGCACTGTCTTGGCGAAGCGTCCGGGACGGAACGCCGGGTCGTAGGTGTATTCCACGCAGGCTGTGTCGCCCGGTGCGATTGGCGCGTCGGTGTAGGTGGCGCTCGTGCAGCCGCAGCTCGGGCGCACATCCACGATGGTGAGCGTGTCCCGGCCCGTGTTGACGAAGCGCGAATGACCGTTCTTCGGCCCGGCCGCCTCTTTCATCACGCCGAAGTCGAAGTCGCGCTCAAGCCAGCGGATCTCCGCTCCGGCTGTAACCGCTGCCGTCATTGCAAGCCCAAGGACTGTTGCCCTGATATTTAGTGCGGGAGTTCTCATTTATTCGGATTCACGCTGCCGGTGATGCGAAGACGCACCTTGCGCGGTTTGCCGTTGGTAGTGATGGTGATTGTCTTTGAGAATCCTCCGGGGCGGTGGAGAGGGTTGTAGGTCACGCGGATCTTCCCCTTCTTGCCCGGGCCGATTGGATTTTTCGGATATTCGGGCACCGTGCAACCGCAGTCGGCCTTGGCGTCCTTGATTATGAGCACGCCGCCGCCGGCGTTCTCGAATATGAAGTCGTGGCTCACCTTCCCGCCATGCTCCGGAATAGACCCGAAGTCATGGCTCTGCTGGGTGATGGAAATCTGTGGAACGGTATTTTTCTTAGCCGCCGCGTCGGAAGCAAAGAAGAGCGCGAGGGTCGCCAAGAATGTGATGATAGAAAACTTTCTCATAAATCTATTTCAATATTTGAGAATCAACCTAACGTGGATGGTCAGCAGTATGAAAAATCCGTCATTAGCCGCTGAGCCTTCATAAGACTATAACGCAAAATTCGCCGGAAATATCATTCCCTGCGTACAAAGCGTTCATCTTAGAGCGCAAAAGTAATAAAAATTTCGGAAAACACCCGCCCCAATCCCAAGAAATAGCCATTATATACGAATATTTGCGAATGATTTAGGCATTATATAAGAATGCAGACCGGAATGTTTGTTCCGGCCTGCATATATTAAGACCCCATCCCACAAAAAATGTTAACGCAGGGGTCGCAGATGTGCCTC
>OGNF01002208.1_pt1 | contig 15307 bp, 9 predicted proteins | sample 1573321 | NCBI WGS metagenome assembly OGNF01 (sample SAMEA2581911, study PRJEB24529) | metagenome | biome: Human gut stool | place: China | collected 2011
TATGTGTATCCGTACAGGCCGGTGCTGTAATTGTTCAGGAACTCTTCGCCTTCGGCGCTTGTGATGCGTTTCTCCTCGATGGCGTGCTTTACCCAGGATTCCAGCCGGTGTATCAGTTGTTTGGGGTCGTATTGCACGTATTGCAGTACTTCAGCAACGGTCTCGCCCTCTATAATGCGGTCTATCGAGTATCCGTCGTCGGTAACGCTTATGTGCACGGCGTTTGTGTCGCCGAAAAGGTTGTGCATGTTGCCGAGTATTTCCTGGTATGCCCCTACGAGGAACACTCCCACGTAGTAGTGTTCCCCGTGGCGCAGCCTGTGCAGCGGCACGTAGGATGTCTGTTGCATGTAGTTTATGTATTCGGTGATTTTACCGTCGCTGTCGCAGGTGATGTCTTGCAGTGTTACGCTACAGTTGGGCTTTTCGTCGAGCCGCTCGATTGGCATCACGGGGAAGAGCTGGTCGAGAGCCCAAGAATCGGGCAGGCTTTGAAACAGGGAGAAATTGCAGAAGTATTTGTCGGCTAACAGCTTGTCGAGCTTTCGGAGTTCTTCGGGCACGTGCTTCTGGTTGTGCACTATGCCGTTTACCTCGCGCGTTATGCTCCAGTAGAGGCTTTCTATCTGCGCTCTTGTCTTGAGGTCTACGATACCGTGGCTGAAAAGGTCGAGCGCCTCTTCGCGTATCTGCTCCGCGTCGTGCCAGTCTTCAAGCATGGAGCGTGCCGAGAGCTTGTCCCAAATTTCTGAAAGGTCGCGCACAAGCTGGTGGTCTTCGGGCCCTACTTCCCAGTCTTCGCACATTTCGGGCTGCGTGGCTGTGTCGGTTACTTCGAGCACGAGCACGCTGTGGTGGGCTGTGAGCGAACGCCCGCCTTCGGTTATTATGTTGGGATGGGGAATGTTGTTTTTGTTCGAGGCTTCGACAAATGTGTACACGCAGTCGTTTACGTATTCCTGGATGGAGTAGTTTACCGAGCTTTCGCTGTTGCTCGACCGAGTTCCGTCGTAGTCAATGCCCAGGCCGCCGCCACAGTCGACAAACTCGATGTTGAAGCCCATTGTGTGAAGTTGTACGTAGAATTGCGAGGCTTCGCGTAGCGCGGTTTGTATACGCCGTATTTTTGTAATCTGGCTTCCGATGTGGAAGTGGATAAGTCGCAGGCAGTCTTCCATGCCTTGCTGCCGCAGAATCTGTATTGCTTCGAGCAGTTCGCTCGAGTTGAGGCCGAATTTGCTTGCGTCGCCTCCGCTTTCGGCCCATTTGCCGGTTCCCGACGAAGCCAGTTTAATGCGTATGCCTATTATGGGGCGCACGCCGAGTTTTTTGGCGGTCGAGAATATAAGTTCGAGTTCGTGCAGCTTTTCTACCACGAGGAATACTCGTTTTCCCATTTTCTGCGCCAGGAGTGCGAGTTCTATGAAGCTTTGGTCTTTGTGTCCGTTGCATATCACGAGGCTGTCGGAGTCCATGTTTGTGGCCAGCACGGCGTGCAGTTCCGGTTTTGAACCTGCTTCGAGCCCGAGGTTATATCTTTTTCCGTGGCTTATTATTTCTTCTACCACGGGGCGCATTTGGTTTACTTTTATGGGGTAAATTATGAAATGTTCTGCATTGAAATCGTATTCTTTCGCTGCTTTCTGGAAACACGTGGCGGTTTTTTCAATCCGGTTGTCAAGAATGTCGGGAAACCGCAGCAGCACCGGGGCGGATATGTTCCGGGCCTCGAGTTCGCTCATCACTTCTTTCAAATCGATTTGTTTGCCGTCTTTTCTCGGAGTTACATAAACGTGTCCTTTTTCGTTTATGTTGAAGTAGCTAACGCCCCAGCCGTTTATGTTGTAGAGTTCGGCTGAGTCTTCAATGCGCCATTTTTTCATTTTTGCCTTTGGGTGATGTTCAGTTTGTTGATAATTTGTTCTGTTATTTCGTTTATTTTTCCCAAGTTGTAAAGTGGGCTTATTTCTTGTATGTGTTGTGCTTTAAGGTAGTATGGTTCCCGTTCCGACAGTTGTTTGCGCACGTATGCGTCGAGTTCTTCGGGTGTTTTCCCATCAAGCAGCGGCCTGCGTCCGCGGCTCATGCTCAGGTGCTCCAGTATGGTGTCGGCTGTGGCTTGAAGGTAGATTGTTGTTGAGCGCGAGTTCATGTAGTCCATGTTGTCGAAGAAACAGGGAGTTCCGCCGCCGCACGAGAGGACAATGTTTTCAAACTCGGCCACTTCGTGAAGCATGCGCCGCTCCAGGCCGCGGAAGAGGGCTTCGCCTTCTTCAAAGATTTGCGGCACATTTTTGTGGAAACGCTCCTCTATGTACCAGTCGAGGTCGTAGAAGGTGCGTCCGAGCTCCTTGGCCAGGGCTTTTCCCACCGTGGTCTTGCCGGCGCACATGTAGCCTACGAGAACAATGCAGCGGCTGCCGTGTGCCGGTGCCGGCGGGGCTGTGGGCTGTGGGTTTGCGGGGTTGGGCATTGTGTGAACGTCTTGAAGTTGCGGTGGGTGTACTTATGCGCGCGTTTTCTTGGCTTTTGCTGTCCGCTTGGTGCCCGTCTTGGGGGCGGCTGCCGTCGATTCTATGATTTTCCGGCATTCCTCCAGGGTGAGTTCGGCTGCGCGTTCGGCCTGCGCCTTGGGAATTTTGTAGTTGGTGCCTTCAAAGGAGATGTAGGGACCGAAGCGTCCGCTTCTCACCTCGAGCCCCGGTTCTTCCTCAAAGCTCTTGAGGTGGCTTTTCTCTTCGGCTTCGCGCTTGGCCTGGATGAGTTCCACGGCGCGCTCATAGCTGATGTCCATGGGGTCTTCGCCCTTGGGGATGGATACGAACTTGCGGTTGTGCTGCACGTAGGGGCCGAAGCGTCCCGTGTTGACCACGACGGGTTTCTCCTCGAAATTGCCCAGTGTGCGGGGCAGCTTGAAGAGGTCGAGCGCCTCTTCGAGCGTGATGGTGCTGATGCTCAGCTGGGCGGGCAGTGTGGCAAAGCGGGGCTTTTCCTCCTCGCCGGCCGAACCGATTTGCACCATGGGGCCGAAGCGTCCGATTTTCACGGAGACGGGTTTGCCCGATGCGGGGTCAGTGCCCAGTTCGCGTTCACCCACCTTGTGTTCCGATTTTTCGGAGAGTGTCTTTTCCACCTGCGGGTCGAATTCTTCGTAGAAGTTGCGGATGAGTTCCGTCCAGTTCTTTTTCCCTTCGGCCACGAGGTCAAAGTCCTTCTCCACGTTGGCGGTGAAGTTGTAGTCCATGATTTCAGGGAAATTGTCGAGCAGGAAGTCGTTGACTACGGTGCCGATGTCGGTGGGGAAGAGTTTGTTCTTCTCCGTGCCCGTAGTTTCGGTGCGGGTTTCGGCGCTGATGCTTCCTTCGCGCAGGGTGAGCAGGCGGTAGTCGCGGCGTTCGCCTTCGCGGTCGCCCTTGACTACGTATTCCCGCTGCTGTATGGTGGAAATGGTGGGGGCATAGGTCGACGGGCGGCCGATGCCGAGTTCTTCGAGCTTGTGCACGAGTGAGGCTTCGTTGTAGCGTGGAGGCTGCTGGGTGAAGCGCTGCTGTGCGCTGATTTCCTGGCAGGCCACGGACTGCCCCTCCTGCATGGGCGGGAGCAGGCGGCTTTCGTTTTCCTCCTCGTTGTCGTTGTCGTGGCTTTCGCGGTACACCTTCAGGAACCCGTCGAATTTGACCACTTCGCCGGTGGCGACAAACTGCTCGCTGCGTCCGCTGATGCGGATGGCGGCGGTGGTTTTCTCCAGCTGCGCGTCGGCCATCTGGCAGGCGATGGTGCGCTTCCAGATGAGGGTGTAGAGTTTCTTTTCCTGCGGGCTTCCGTCGATGTCCTCCCGCCGCATGTCGGTGGGGCGGATGGCTTCGTGGGCTTCCTGCGCGCCTTTGGCATGGGTGTGGTAGTGGCGGCGCTGGTGGTAGCTGCTGCCCATCTTTTCCGTGATGAGCGGTCCGCACGAGTTGAGGCAGAGCTCCGAGAGGTTCATGGAGTCGGTACGCATGTAGGTGATGAGACCGGCCTCATAGAGTCCCTGCGCCACGCGCATGGTCAGTGCTACGGGGAAGCCGAGCTTGCGGGCGGCTTCCTGCTGGAGCGTGGAGGTGGTGAAGGGAGGTGCGGGCGTGCGCCGGCTGGGGCGCGTGTTGATGCTGTCGATGGCAAACGAGGCCTGGCGGCAGCTTTCGAGGAAGGCGCGGGCTTCGGCCTCGGTCTTGAAGCGGGTGTTGAGCTCGGCCCGCAGCTGCGCGTTGTCGGCACCGCCGAGACGGAAAAGGGCGGTCACCTTGTAGGAATCTTCGCTTTTGAAATTTTCCACTTCGCGCTCACGCTCCACAATGAGCCGCACGGCTACGCTCTGCACGCGGCCTGCCGACAGGCTGGGGCGCACCTTTCGCCACAATACGGGCGAGAGCTTGAAGCCTACGAGGCGGTCGAGCACGCGGCGCGCCTGCTGTGCGTCGACCAGGTTGAGGTCGATGGTGCGGGGATGCTCGATGGCTGCCAGGATGGCCGGCTTCGTGATTTCGTGGAAGACGATGCGGCGCGAGTTCTTCGGGTCGAGGTGGAGCACTTCGGCCAGGTGCCAGGAAATGGCTTCTCCTTCGCGGTCCTCATCGGATGCGAGCCATACGGTTTCTGCGCTTTTTGCTTCTGCTTTCAGTGTACTAACCAGAGACTTTTTGTCTGCCGGAATTTCGTAGTCGGGTTTGAAGTCCTTCTTTACGTCAATGCTGAATTCTTTTTTCTTCAGATCGCGTATATGTCCATAACTTGAAAGGACCTTGAAATCTTTCCCAAGAAACTTCTCGATCGTTTTTGCTTTTGCCGGAGACTCGACAATGACAAGGTTTTTCTGCATAAATTTCTGTTTTTTAGTGACTCCCGCCACTGAATTCGCCCGCAAAAGTAGGAAAAAAAGATTCTTCCCACCTTATAATATAAGGAGAATTTAGCAAAAATGACCTTTTTTGTTCAAATTAGAGCTTCGGCTTGTGCTGCCTCTATTAAAAGAGGAAGCTTACTCCGCCTAAGAAACTAAGACCTTCTGAAGGGTATCCCCAGTAGTACTGGTAATCTTTGTTCAGCAAGTTGTTCACGCGCGCATACACGGAGATACCTTTGAAGAGTTCGTAGCTGCCGTTCAGATAGAGATTGCTGACGGGGTCTGCCTTGTTGCCCTCCACGCCTTGGCGTGAGATGTGCTGATAGCCGATGCCGACAAGCAGTGGGGAGATGGGGCGTACCTTGAGATTGAGATTGCCTTCTACGGCCGGTTTGAAGCTTACTACGACATCAGAACCGTCTGAGTCCGTTGTCCAATGGCGATAGACGGCATTGGCGGCGAGATAGAAAACATCCTTGTAGTTGTAGCTCAGGTCGGCTCCGGCGTAGAGGTTCTTGGTGTCTTCTGTGAGGAAAACATTGCTTATCCCGTCGGACTTGACAGTCGGAGTGTCAATCAGGTCGTTTTTCAAATCTTGATACCCGCCGTATAGGTTGAACCACAATCCGCTGACCGGGCTTGCCTTGAAGCCGATGGCTGCGTTGAGCTGTTCGTAGGTATTGTCAAGCTGCTGGTTTGTAATGCCATAAGGCGTAATGGTTTCCAGACGGCGGAAATCGTTCTGTAGCCGTCCTCCCTTACCTTGTGCGTAGAGGATGTAGCTGTCCGAGAAGATGTATTGTATTTCTACGTCGGGAGCGGCGCGGAACTTCTTGCCGAAACCGAAAGCCAGGTCGACGTGTGCGCCGAGACGTATTTTCCAGTCGTCATTCTGAAAGAGATAGTATGGATTGAAGTCTACGTCGGTGTGATTCTCGAAACGTCCGTCGCTGTAGAATGTATTGTCCATGGCAAAAGCCATGCCGATGGTCTGCTCATCGGAGATGGAACCGGTGACATCGGCTTTGGTGCGCACGATATTTTCTTTGATATTGCTCACCATGAGGTCGTGTTGGCGCTGGTAGACCAACAAATTGGTTTCGGCACGGAATTGGAGAGGCATATCGTCGCTCGTGGAACTTACCCCGAAATGTACATCACCCGAAACGAATTTCTGCTTGTTGCTGACGAAGTCGGGCAGGAAGTTGAAATTGCTTTGGTTGAACTTTCCGGCAATATTCAAATCGACTTTGCTGAAAGCATGTACATAATCCATGGCAGCATGGGTACGGTAGTAGAATGAATTCCACTTCCCGCCATTATCCGGCAAGTCCAGTTTGCCATCCATGCCATCCATTGTGAATGTTAGGTTGAGGCGGTCTTTGGGGGATAAGGAGAAGAGGTAGTTGGCGCGTACATCGAGGTTACCGTAGTTACCGTATCCCAAGCGTACATATCCGGGCAGCGCTTTCGCCTGCGTCTCTTTTCCGGTATAGGCTTGCATGATACCTACCGGGATATGGGTTGCCGGCATCAGGGTGGCGTCATATTCCACCGCCTTTTTGCTGACGGTAGGAGGTTCCACCCTGGGAAGCACGTTCACTTTGGAGGCGTCCATGATGTCCGGATTATATTCTTGTTCCACGACTACCGTACGGTTCATGGTGGTGTCTTGGGGTTGTGTCTGGGCTTGTGCTCCCAAAGAGAGGGAGACAAGCATAGTTCCTGCGAGGATATATTGTATCTTTTTCATAATGTGCTATATTTCTTACTTCAATTTCTCCAGTCTTTCGTTAATCATGCTTGCTATATCGTCGTCGGCCTGGTAGTTCTGCTGCAGGCTCAATAGGTATTGGCGTGCATCGAGCTTCTTGTCCATGGCTACATATACATCAGACAGAAGGATGAAACTGCGTGCCAGCCAGTAGGCATGCGGTGTGCTCTGGTCGATGAAATTAAGGATTTCCTTTTCTGCAGAGGCATAATTACCGGCGTTGTACCATTGTAATGCCACCAGATATTTGGCTTCGGCTCCATAAAGGGTACGGGTGTCTTTGGCCAGCAGCTGAAGGTCATCCATTGCCTTCTTGTCGGCTTTCTGGTTGAGGTATGCCTTGGCACGGTAGTACAATGCCTCGTTCCGGAGCTCCGGAGACAGCTTGGCTTCGGCAAGCAAGGCTGTGGCGGCGTTGATGACTTCCGCATCATCATGCATCAGTGCTCCACAGCGCAGTACACCGATAGCGCCAAGCTGGCGGCGCTCTGCCGTGGTGGCTTTGGCCTGCAATTTCTTGTAGTCGGCCAATGCCAGGTCATATTGCTGGCGGTTGAACAGAATTTCTCCATGCATCAGCAAAGCCTCTTCAGAATATGGGTTATCGGGGTATTCCAGCAGTTTTCCGGCATGTTCCAATACCGCCTCGTCATCTTTCTGCTCTTTGCCTATGACGCAGAGGTAGTAGTGTGCATTCAGGCTGAAAGCGCCTCCCGGATAACTTTGCAGATAGCGGGTGAAGCTCTCTTTGGCAGGTGCGGCTTCGCCTTTCATATATACTTTTTCGGCAGCGATGTAAGTCAGCGAGTCTTGCTCACTGGGTTCGAAGCGGATTTCTCCCGGCATCTGGGCGGCGAGGGCGGCAAACTCGTCCACGCGGTTGGCATCTACGTAGATGGACTTCAAGTCGCGCATGGCAAGGCGGGCTTCCTCGCTTCCGGGATATTGGGTGACTACATGTTTGTAGGCTTCTATGGCACGGTCATAGTCGTCGTTCTGGTAGTAAAGCAGGCCGATTTCTGCAGCTGCTTTACGGCTGACGGGACTCTCGGGATACTTGCCGAGCAATTCGCGGAAGGCGGCGATAGCTTGGGGGCTGTTGTTGCTCTGTACGTAGGAGCGCCCTTTTTCGTAAAGGGCATTGATGGCATAAGGCGAATTGGGATATTTGACGGCAAGGCGGTCCAGTAAAGCAACCTTTCCGGAATAGTCTTTTTGCAGGCCGGCTACAAGGGCCAGCTGATAGTAGGAGTAGTCGCCGGCAGGTGTTCCCAGGCTTTCTGCTTTTGTATAGTATTGCTTGGCTTCGTCGAAGCGGCGGACGTGCAGGTTGCAGTCACCGATACGGTTGTAGGCATCTGCCAATGCGGTCGGGTTTTCACCTTTCTCCAGTTGGACAAAGTTGCGGAAACGGTTCTCTGCCGTCGAATAGTCTTTCTGGTGGAAAGCGATGTAGCCCAGGTTATAGTAGGCAAGGGCGAACATCTCCGTATCCCTCTGCCGGGTGAGTGACAGATATTCGTTGAAATTGCGGGCGGCTTCTCTCATCCGGTTCAGGCGGTAATAAGACTCGCCGAGCCAGTAGAGGGCGTCTGCCTTGGTCTGGAGGTTGTATTGCCCCAACGTGACGCTTTGGTTGAAGTAACCGATGGCTTGTTCGAACTGCGTGTTGGCAAAAGACTGGGTCCCGAGTTGGAACAGAATCTTTTGTTTGGCTTCCAGAATGGCTTTGCTGGGATGGGAGATACGGTCGATGGACTTGAGTGCGGCATCATAGCTGCGTGTATTCATGTATACTTCCACCAGGTAGTTGCTGACTTTCTCGGCATAAGGAGAGTTTGGAAATTCGTTTAGGAATTTCTCAAAGACGGTCACCGATTCGCCGAAAGCGGAATAGGAGGTCTCGTGAATGCATAAGGCGTAGTTATAGGCGGCTTGTTCCTTGATTTTCGGGTCGGCATTGGAAGCGGCAGCCTGCTCGAAGGCCATACGTGCCTTGGTCTTGTCGGCCAGTTGCAGGTAAGCCAGTCCCATGTGCAGGTAGGCATTTTGGGAGAGAGCGTCGTTCTCGGTAGTCACTTCGCCAAGGATGGCAGGAACTTGGGAATACACGCCGCATTGATAATAGGACATACCCAGCATGTAGAGGGCATCTCTTCTATGAGTGGCAGATTCGGCATTGTGCTCCAGGTATTGCTCGAAGGACTTTATGGCTTCGTGGTATTTCCCGAAATGGTATTCGGCTGTACCGAGGATGCGGTTCAGCTCCGCCGTGTGCGTGTAGCTCAGACCGTCGGGGTGGGCCGACAAAGCATTTTGCGCTACAATTTCTGCCTTGTCGTACTGTTTCTTCAGCAAGTAGATTTCGGCGATGTAATAGGGGACCAGGTTCTTGTACTTGGCATTGTCCTGCAGAGGCAGGAAACCGCTGAGCGCTTCGTCATACCGTCCTTGGGTATATCGGATATAAGAGATGTAGTAAGCACAGTCCGCTGAATATTTCCTGCTGGTACTGCGCAGGGTCTCGAACCAGATGGCTGCTTCCTTTACATTGCCCGTCTTCAGATAGCAGGTGGCAAGGCGGTAGGTCATGTCGTCACGCTCCTCGGTACCCAGAAGGTCGAGGCGGGCAGAGTTGAACATGGCGAGGGCATCGTCATAATTGCCTTCGAAGAAATAGGAGGAGGCGATTAATGCATAGATGCGGTTGGCATGAGGAGTATCAGGATATTCGTCCAGGAAGGCGCGGAGCAAGTCTATGCTTTTGGGGTCTCTGAGCTCGTATGCGGCGCATACCAGCATGTATTCCGCTTCTTGCCGCTCGCCGGTATCGGGCAGAGGCTTGCCGTCTGCATTCATCTGGCGTACATAGGCTTGCAACGGAGAGATGGCGGCAGCATAGGCCTTTTGCTGGAACAGCGTTTGTCCTTCCTTGTAGAGTCGCTTGGGAGAAGTACTCTTCTCGCTTGTTTGTGCTGAGGCGAGTAAAGGTGCGCAACAGAGTGCTGTGCACAATATTCGGGAGATTTTATGTTTCATCTTCTTTTGTTAGAATAGGTATTTTACAAAAATACGGGTTTTAACCCGGAAATGTTACACTTGTTTGGCTTTTTTAGGATATATACCATAATAGGAACGAATAATCATTCGCTTTTGTTCTTCCGCATGTCTTCCAGGAAGATACCCACTCCTTTGCGGATGGAGCCGAGCCCGAACTCTTCCGTACGGATATCTTTCAAGGGGAGGAAGAAGAGGTCTGCCGCGTCGTCCATCGCCTTGAAGTGCAAGGTGTCCTCCACCGTACAACGGAAAAACATATCCAGCGTGTGTACGGGGAAGCCGGAATAGATGTAAATATTGGGCAGGGAGAAGAGATATTCGGCCTTTGCCACCTTCATGCCGGTTTCTTCTCTTACTTCGCGGGCAACGCCTTCCTCGCCGGTCTCGGTCATGTCGATGAAGCCTCCGGGGAGGTCCAGCGTCCCTTTGGCAGGCTCTTTGGCGCGGCGGCACACCAGCAGCTCGTCGCGCTCGTTCAGTATCAAGGCGACGGTGGCGGAAGAGGGGTTGAAGTAGTAGACGAAACCGCAGTCGGCGCACTGCTTTGACTTCTCGTTATGAACTTCGAAATGGGCTGAACCGCATTTCGGACAATATTTGAATTGCGAAAGTGGATGTTCCATGATATTTTAGCCTTTGTCCGGGGGACAAAGATAATGGAAACCAGGTGTAGAATGAAAGGAACAGAGTGAATTTTTCGTATCTTTGGCGACTATAAAACCATATCGGATGAAAGATTTTGCTGCCATTGATTTTGAAACGGCCAACGAACAGCGTACCAGCGTTTGTAGTGTAGGAGTGGTTATCGTACGTGATGGAGAGATTGTGGACCATTATTATAGCCTCATCCGTCCCGAACCGGAGTATTACACTTATTGGAATACCCGCGTGCATGGTCTGACGTTGGCAGATACCCAGGATGCTCCTATCTTTCCCGTTGTGTGGCAGGAAATAGCTCCACGCATTGAAGGCTTGCCATTGGTAGCGCACAACAAGGCCTTTGATGAAAGCTGCCTGAAAGCTGTTTTCCGTACTTACTGCATGGATTATCCGGATTATGAGTTTTATTGTACTTTGCAGGCATCACGTCGTGCTATAAAGGGATTGCCTAACTATCAGTTGCATACAGTGGCTGTTTGCTGTGGCTATCAGTTGGAACATCATCATCATGCGTTGGCTGATGCTGAGGCTTGTGCATGGATAGCGAAACAGGTCATATAAATAAACAGAGGAGACTTGTCATGAAGCCTCCTCTGTGGAATTGTTTGTTTCCTTGATAAAACTCTATCAGTTTATCCTAATGGATTTTCACCTTGGTCACCATCATTGCCGCCGCCTCCGCTTTCGTTTCCTCCGGGATTTTCTTCATTGTCCGGCACGATTTCAGAGCCGGTTACCAACCGTGTGATGCCCGATTGTTTCATCATGTTCTTCAAACGTTGTCCCGGCACGAAAATCAGTTTCTGGCGGTAAACGACATCAGCCGTTACAGACTTTGCATCCTCCTGGCTTTTGCCGTTCAATCCCGGTCGGAGGCTTCCGAAGTCTCCCAGCCGTACGGTTGCACCGATGCTGGCATAGGTGCAGAGTGCGTCAATCATACCGTCCAATACGGCTTTTACGATACCTCTTGGCACCATCCCTTGACTGGTCACCTGGTCGCATAATCTATCAAAGTCAATATTTGCTACGGAATAAGAAGCAGCTACATACTTCTCGGTTTTGGTACCAATGCCTACCATTCTCTTTTTTACTACATAACGAAATGCCATAATGTTTTTTGTTTTTAATGGTTGTTACTTGCGGTTTCGTTCACTCGTCAGTTAGCGAGACCTGTTTCTTTGTGACCACGGTGCGAAGTTACAACACTTAAAAACGGCATGGTGCTTTAACGGGACTGAACGACTTTTTTTAACGTTGTATTTAGCCATTTGACGACATGGAAAGTCTTATGCTATAACCTATTGCCTATATTTAAAAAAAATGAGTGATTACATAAAATAATAATTTTGTGATTCTCCATCTGTAATCAAGTACAATCCATTGTCTGTAAACTTGATGACTTTGGGCTTGAATGTGAGTTTCTTCAATGCCTCTGCCAAATTGGATGGAATGTTTTTGTAATATACTCCGTTTTTGCAGCAAGCTATCATCCCGTAATTGGTAATATAGGCATAGTAAACCTCTTCGTATAGTTCTTCGGCTTTCAGTATGAAATTTTTGATGGTTTCATTTGAATAGCTGTAATGCTTGTCCGTGATAACTACCCATTCTCCTCTATCATTGAAGCAGGCCGAAAGAATATTGTCGTCTCTTAAATCTCCTGTACGATATTGTTCCAGTTTTTTGAGGAATGCATCCGGATAACCAAGAGTCCAATACCCTGAACCGCCTAAGATAATTACATAGTTGCCATTTTCAGTGATGTTGATGTCTGTTATTTCAGCATTGCTGCTGTTGGCTTCTTCTATACGTTTCTTAAGCTTGCTGGGAGTACTGCCGGTGTAGGCATATCCACTATTCCCATACACTCCTACTCCTGCTCCATACATAGTGATTGCTCCGGTACGGCATTTCCCCCATTTGTTGATGGCTTCTGTGATGTATGACATGTATGAGCTGGTCGGTAAATTTATATAGCGAACAGTACCGCTATAGGAAAATGGTTTTGAAACGGTTCTGGTTCTGGCTGGAAGAACCGGTTCTGCTTTTTCTTTACAGATATAAGAAGTACCGGCTATCAATTCATTTCCAATCCATTTTCCTGACTGAATGGTGTGTGCCGTAATATCAAAGTAAGCGCCGTATCCATTTCTTTCACCATCCTTCCAAGGGCCGAACCACATATCCCCATTTTCCCAGATATGAATGCCGTATCCGTGGCGTTGTCCATTATAGGTTTCTCCCCAATATTTATTCCCGTTTGTGTAGTTTGTCCGTTCAAATATTTGTCCGGGATATTCTTTGGCTTCTATTTCATAACTGTAGGGGCGGAGCAGCATATACGGTTTTCCGGTGTTTCGGTTGTATTCTACACCATTTTCAGAGCCATTTTTAACTATTATGTCATCTTCTTGAATATAGATGAATAAAGTGAATTCTGAGTTTTTAGTAAAGCCAATTTTAATATTATCTTCTTTGAATTCTACCCTGAATCCATTTATTTCATCATTTTGGGTTTGTCCTAGAGAAGCCTCCCCTTCTATTGTTTTTCCCCACTCTACCGTGCTATTGCGAACAGATTCATGCATGCTTTTCTGTTCACTTTCCGAAGGTGCAGTGTAGAATGGTTTATAGTCCGGTATCATTTTGAGGAGAGTATTCTGTCCGTTGAATCCCGCTTCTTCCAATCTTTCTATGGCAGCTTCTGCTATAGACTTCTGGAGTTCTCCAATGTCTTTGTTGAGAGCAGCCTTTTTGTACCAATATAACGCTGAATTCCCATCTTTTCTCAAGATGTTGTCTATGCCGTATTCATAAGAGATTGCAAGCGAAATCTGTCCGCTTGCATTCCCGTTTTTAGCTGCTCGTTTTGTCCATGCCATTCCGGCGGGGTAATTCTTTGTGACTCCTAACCCGTTTTTCAGTAAATAGGCTAAGCGGCTTTGTGCATAATAAGATTCCGGGCTATTATTGTGTTCGGCGGCTTTTTTATACCAGATAAAAGCCTCTTCATAGTTTTCTTTGTCTTCATATATGCGTCCAAGGTTTTTTTGTGGAAAAGCCCCATTTTTTTCAGCTGCTTTTTTATACCAATAGATGGCCGTTTCTTTATTTTGAGTTAAATTCCCCCAGCCATTACTATAGGCTGCACCCATATTGTTTTGTGCAGTAGGATCTCCTTGCTCAGCCGACTTTCGCCACCAATAAACGGCTTGTATGGTATCAGGTTTTATACCGCATCCCCTAAAGTAGCTCTGTCCGAGATAGAATTGTGCAATCGCGTTTCCATTTATTGCATCTGTCCTATAGTCCGCAGCATTCTTGTGGTTTTGCCCATAAATACTGATGGTAAATACTGCAAGGAATATGCACAATAAGTAATTTTTCATGTTTTTCATAAATTAAGAGTTAATCAATTGCGTCCAATAAAATGAATGCAGCCCAGTAATAGGGGGAGGCATATCTCTTTATTTTCTTTATTTTTTGAGGAGCAGGCTCTTTGCTTTTATTCATTTTTTGTCTGATTTGCGATTCCCAGCGTTTGTTTGGAGTAATTTCAATTTCCTCTTCGTAGTCACGTACATATTTCTGTGCTTTGCGTAAGGATTCGAACTTACTTTCTCCTGCTAACAGATTTTTGTAGAATTCAGTCATCAGTAAGTGCGTGGCGTTATCGTCTACTTTCCAAAGACTCATTAATAAAGTGTTGGCTCCGGCTTTCTTGAAACCCCGCTGCAAGCCAAATACACCGTCACCTGCTATATCTCCTATGCCGGTTTGGCAAGCTGAAAGAACGGCTAGTTCTAATCCTCGTAAATCTAAAGTGGAGATCTCTTGGGCTGTAAGTATTCCATCTTCAACGTCTTTTAAATTTGCACCTTTTTTAAGAGCAATATTGGCTCCGGACATCAATAATCCACTTCGTTTTAAAGAGGAACTCTCTTTAGACATTCCTTTGTTTATTGAGGTATGAGGGGATTCTGAAGACCTCTTTTGGTTCACGTAGAATCCATGCGTTGCTATATGTAATATGTCTATTTGTTTTCCTGATAATGACTTGAATGATTCTTCAGTACCTTGCAGTTCAGAATAAAGTTCCGATTGGATATTGATTTGTTGCATTGAAGCATGAATGTTTTTTATCTCTGTCAGAGTAGCTGGTAAGTAGGAGAAACCTCCTCTTAAAGTAAGGGAATCAATTACAATTGTGTCCAAATTTGGAGAATAACTTCTTGTTGCATATTTCAAATGTTCTTTATAGAACAATAATCCTGGAAGTAAAAATGCCAGAAAGGCCTTTTTGTTTCTTATAACGACCATTATATATCGCTTTTTTTGTGTTATTTCTATTTTTATTTTGTGCCAATAATCTGGTAGACGAGAGGCGGTACAAATTATATTTTTCTTGTAGAGGGATGCTGTCTGCCATGGTGTACTCTATGCCAATGTTATGTAGTATGCCGTCAGGCGTGAAATATATATTAGGGAGATTTCCTGAATAAGTCAGTATGGGTTTCCATAATAAGTTGTAGAGAGTGGAGGTTGAATAAATATCAGTTATTTCTTCTATGCGTATGTAACAATGGGTGCAATGTTGTGATTTGCCAGTTTTAACCACAGATAAAATAGGAACACGATCGCCAAAAGCGAAGTAGCGATAATATAGAACCGGTTCATTCTGATATTGCGTTCCGCGGTATCCGTATAACGATATTTATTATTTTCTTTTATTAAGAATCCATTAAATTCAAGTTCATTTAATTCTTTCTGAATATCTTGCCATGAGCACTCCAGGCTTTTTGTGAAATCTCCTAATATAGCAGCTCTTTGCATAATCTCAGTGTTGAATCTGTCAGCAATTTTTTTAGCTTGTTCTTTTGAAATTTTTCGGTTCCCTTCTTGAATATATGAATCTCCTCTGTCCAACT